>Ga0193740_1000112_pt1 | contig 22916 bp, 12 predicted proteins | sample L2s1metaG_FD_145072 | JGI IMG/M metagenome (GOLD analysis project Ga0193740, IMG submission 145072) | Soil microbial communities from a riparian zone of the East river system, Colorado, United States - L2s1 | ecosystem: Environmental > Terrestrial > Soil > Riparian zone | place: USA: East River... | reverse complement strand
TTATAACGACGATACAGACCGCATTATGCACCAGCAAATAAGGAAGGGAGAGTATAACCCGGGCCTACGATTTTATTTTACGACAGGATCAATGGACGAAACGGCGGATAGAAATAACAATGGTATTATCGATTCGATTGACGATACCCTTGACCTGATAAAGGAGTTGAAAAAGCTGGGTTATAATTCCGAATTTGATATAAAGTATATCAACTACGATGATGGCAAACATGATGTACAGACCTGGGGCAGGGCCATGCCGGCATTTTTGTTATGGGGATGGGGGAGAAACATTTAAAATAAAAAATGCGTCTCAAACGAGACGCATTTTTTATTTATGTAATTAGCTATGTTAGAAGTTAACCCTGAATCCTAACTGGCTTGTCCAGCGTGGATTGAAAACCGGAGCCGCATTGCTTGAGCTTATGTTAGCCAAAGACTGGGGCTGCGCAATCGTTGGATTGAACCTGTATTGCGGCGTTAAGTTTGTAGAAGAGTTAACATAACCGGCAAAATTGATTAACGGCAGGTTGTCATTACTTAGGAAATATGTCCTTCCCCAATCCCTGTTTAGGAAATTAGTGAAGTTGAACATATCCCAGGTAACCTGGAACGAATAGGTTCTTCCGGCCAGTTTAAGGATGAAATCCTGTGCCAGCCTGAGGTCTAAAATGTTCGTGAAAGGCAAACGGTCTGCATTTCTTTCAGAGAATTGTCCGCGGTGTTCTCTTAGGTATTTATTTCCCTGGATATAAGCTTCCAATGCATCTTTCTGTTGCTGTATGCTGTAGGTAACACCGCCTGTAGTATTACTTAAGAAGGTCATGGTTTGTAAATCAGCAGCGGTAGGAATATAAATCAAATCATTACCGCCGTTTGGATCATCACGAACAGGACCCGGGTTGGTGCTTGAAGCTTGTTGGTAAACATAACTGATTGGTGCTCCCGATTGACCAGTATAGAACAGGGAAACTGTTGTAGCTAAGGTTTTGTTCAAATATTCAAACCTTTTGGTAACAAACGCATTGATTTTGTGACCGGGAGAGAAATCGGAGACAGACCTGCCAATAAAATTTCTGCCGTTGACTGTTTCCATGAACCTCCATTGTGACAGGTTAACCGAGCTGGTACCTTCATTAACTACCATTGCTTCTCCATAACTCCAGGCGGCATTTATAGCCAATCCTTTTTGGAAACGCTTATCAACACTAAAGGTAAGGTTGTAAGAAAATCCTTTGTCACCTTTGTTATTACTCAACAAAATGGCATTATCGTAAGGATTTGCATTTGATGGAGTTGTATTCGCTCTTATCGGGATCAAAAGATTGCCTGTGGCGGTGGTTGTCGGATAAACTTTCCTTGAACCAGGACCAATCGACGTGCCGGAAGGAGGAAGAATATTGATATTGGTATAATAGATCTCATTAACATTTTTGGTATACATCCCTTCCAGCGTTGTAGTCCATCCATTTCCATATTGCTTATCAAAAGCTAACGAAGTTCTGAATACTTTAGGAAGTTTGAATTCTTTTGAAACCAGGTTTAGACCACCTTTACTTAAAGAAATGCCTACGTCTGAAGCTCTCCATTGATTGTATGGATCTGCTCTGAAGCGGATGGTGTTTAAAGCAGTTGTATTTTGTTGTGCGTTTGCAGTAAAGCTGCCCTGGTAAATACCGTTATTATTGTATATACCTGCAGGCCATACCAAAGGAATACGCCCACTGAACAATCCTGCACCACCGCGAAGTGTAATTTTCTCTTCAGGGAATCTCCAGGTAAATCCAATTCTTGGTGAAACGGAAACTTTAATGTCTGGTTTTTGTCCGGAACGTGCACCCTCCAGGTCATAGTATTGGGAAAACTTAGATAATGCTGAATCATTAGTAAATGGATCTGTTGCAGGCGTAGTTACAAACCAGAATTTATCGGCCCTGATTCCAAGGTTCAGCGTGAAATTTTCGTTGGTCCTGATTTCATCATTTACAAAGAAAGCTACTCTCGCAGTCTTAAATTTAGCAGCTGCTTCGGTAGTTTCATCCTGCTTATCGTCTATCAGCGAATAACCTACAGAATAAGAACCCGGTCTTGCGTTAGTATAAAAATCGGAAACTCTATCATAGGAATAGTTCCCAAAAGTATTTTGGATAAAGGCATTGTAATCATTGTTCATCTCTGCGTCCACACCAACCTGCAGGCTATGTTTACCCGCCGTAAAACGAACGACATCTAACAGGTTATAGTTCTTTTGCGTTAACAGGTTAATTGTTGAACTATTATCAGGTCCAAAAACAATTCTTCCTGATCCATCAGTAATACTAACTCTTGGGAATGGCTGGCCAATTACACCACGGTCGTCTTTTATATCCGCAAAAGTTAAAAGCAACCTGTTATTTACCTTTTTCAAATTACTACGTAATTCGGCTGTGTAGGTATTTGTTGTAGTAGGGAATATGTAGCCATTATTGTAAAAATTAATTGTACTTGAACTGCTGGAACTGGTGTTATATCGCTCTCCGTAGTTGTAACGATAACTGAGGGTCAGTTTGTGGTTATCGTTTAAATTCCAGTCTATTTTGGCAAGTATCCTGTTGGCTTTTACTTTTTCGGGATTCTCAATAAAGCTACCAGGTTCATAACTATATTTCTTACGCAAAGTATCAGCTAAAGCTAACAAAGCAGCGCCCTTTGTATTACCGCTGTATCTCGATGTGTCAAAAGTATTTGGCCGTTCAAACCTTACCACTTCACCGTTCAAGAAGAAAAAGAGTTTGTTTTTAATAATTGGACCGCCTACTCTGAAGCCATAGGTTTGGTCATGAAAACTCGCCAGCCTGGTGGCATTTTCTTTTGGTCCGGTAGGTGTTTTACCTGCCAATTTTTCGTTGCGGAACAAATAGTAAGCGGATCCCTGAAGATTATTAGTTCCTGAACGTGTGATTGCATTTATACCACCACCCGTAAATCCGCTTAAAGATGCATCGTAGGGCGAAATTGAAATTTGTATTTGATCAATGGCGTCTAATGAGATGGGTGGAATATTTGCCTGTCCGCCATTGGTTCCCGATGCTGCTATTCCAAACACGTCATTATTCAGGGCTCCATCAATATAAAATGCATTGTAGCGATTATTTTGCCCGGCAATAGACACGGCGCCTTCAGTAGTGGTCATTTTCGCCAAAGGAGCGCTACGCAATAAATCCGAGATATTTCTTCCTACAGAAGGAATATTGGCAACCCTTTCCCTTCCAATGTTTGCCTCTGTTCCTGCCCTGTTTGAGCGGGTGGCTACCACAGTAACCGCGGTAAGTTCGGCTGGTTTGTTTGTCAAAACAAAGTCCTGTTTTGAGTTTTCACCTAAAGGAAGGAAAATATCTTCCCTGGTGAACGTCTGAAAGTTTACAAAACTTACAGCAATGGTATAGGGGCCTCCGGGGTTAACGTTGGCAATATCAAATTTTCCCTCGCCCCTTGTAGTGGTAGTGTATTTTGTCCCGGTCGGTGTATGAGTTGCCACTACCGTAGCTCCTACCAGTGGTTCTCCATTGTCACCCTTAACAAAACCAGTGATACCACTGGTGGTCACTTGCGCATTTAGGAATTGGCCGGCAAATAAAGCCAATGAAAGCAGTGTCAAAATTCTCTTAAGCATAAAAAAGTGATTGTATTCGCTGCAAAGAAAGGGATAAATGTTTTACCAACTACCGCCAAATATTAACATTTCGTAACTAAATATGGGGACAGCTGAACCCTTGTAAATGCTGCGTTTCAGAGAATTTAATTCTTCAGCAGCATGGTTTATTTTTGTAAAAAAAATTCATGTTGGATTCTATCGAAAGTGCGATTGAAGATATTAAAGCGGGAAGGCTTGTAATTGTTGTGGATGATGAGGACCGGGAAAATGAGGGGGATTTTATTTGCGCTTCCGCCTGTGCTACGCCAGAAGTCGTCAATTTTATGAGCAAATATGGCCGGGGATTGATTTGCGTAGCCCTTTTGGAAGAAAAATGTGACGATCTGGGCCTTGAACTGATGGTCAACAATAACACGGCCTTACATGAAACTGCTTTCACAGTTTCGGTGGACCTCCTTGGCCATGGTTGTACAACAGGGATCTCTGCTCAGGACCGGTCAAAAACTATCCAGGCTCTGATCAATCCTGGCACAAAACCGGAGGACCTGGGAAAACCCGGTCATATTTTTCCTTTAAGAGCAAAAAAGGGCGGTGTGCTCAGAAGAGCTGGTCATACAGAGGCTGCTGTGGATCTGGCAAGGCTTGCCGGACTTGAGCCTTCCGGCGTTTTGGTTGAAATTATGAATGAAGATGGTAGTATGGCAAGGCTACCTGACCTAATTGAGATCGCCAAAAAATTTGAGTTTAAGATTATCTCCATAAAAGACCTGATTGAATATCGCATTAAGAGAGATTCCTTAATCGAGGAAATTGTTCGGGTAGATATGCCAACGAAGTACGGCCATTTTAAACTGGTGGCCTTCCAGGAAAAAAACTCCAGCAATGAACACATGGCCCTGGTAAAAGGTTCCTGGAAACCAGATGAGCCTGTAATGGTGCGTGTACACTCTTCCTGTTTTACAGGCGACATATTGGGTTCTTTGCGCTGCGATTGCGGTGACCAGCTGCATAATGCAATGAGGATGGTTGAAGAAGAGAAAACCGGTGTCATTCTTTATATGAATCAGGAAGGAAGGGGTATTGGTCTTTTAAACAAACTGAAAGCTTACCGTTTGCAGGAGCAGGGCATGGATACAGTAGAAGCCAATCTTCATCTTGGTTTTCAAATGGATCAACGGGATTATGGAGTAGGAGCACAAATACTTCGTCACCTGGGAATTACCAAATTGAAACTGATCACCAATAATCCCAAAAAACGTGTTGGTTTAATTGGATATGGATTGGAAATAGTAGACAATGTGCCGATTAAAATTGATCCAAATCCCCATAATGAAAAATACCTTCAGACAAAAAGGGATAAACTGGGACACGAGATTTTAAAAGATTAGTTTGTTCCCGAGCCGGTAGAATCACTTACTGGTTTTTGAATGGAATCCGGTTGAACCTTTACTGGTTTGGGGGGTGCTTTTTTTCCAAATAGCTCACCAATAGTGTCAAACTCCCTTCCATAGCTAATGCTGGCGCCATAACGTTTAGGCACTACACCTGCACCTGGGGTGGAGGTGGTTGTCATAAAGTCAACGCTTTGCTTATAAAAGAAAGTTGCCCTGATAGAACCTGTTTTATTCAGCAACAGCTCCAGCGAAACGTCAGGGAAGAGGCGTAAAGTTGTTTGATAATCTGACTGCAAAGGCACGTCGAATGTACCACCGAGGCTTATATGAGCACGTTCATTAAACAAGGGAAGGGCCAACCCAACATTTATATTGGATTGATTAGGCATGAAGCCTCCCTGGTTTTGTGAGTTCGTATTCAGTGCCTCACGGTTGTATAATGATCCCGTCACTGAAAATGTAGAATTGCTCGGTAGGATTTTTGAAAGGATCCTGTTTAATTGTTCATTTACTTTTCCAAATAATAAGCCTGAAAGTGTATTATAAGTGAATTCACTAAAAGGATTGGCACCTGATAAATTTTCATAAGGAGCAAAACTATTGAACACAATCAGGTAAGCCACCTGCTTGTTCAGCTCATTTTGGTTCTTTTGAATTTGTTGAATGGCTAACTGAAATGCGGGGTCATTATAGGAAGGGTTATCACTCGGAAATTCCAGTTTAAAATCAAAATTGGGGCGGAAGAGGTTACCGCTTAAAGTGGCTAATACATACACATCATCTCTGGCCCCGGTCAGGTTTGTTCCTAGCAAACCACTTGTTACTAAGGGTGAAAAACTCACGTTCTGGGCAGTGTAAACCGCATCAAGATGGATAGTTGCATCGTATGCACCACCTGCCCAAACAATATAATTGCTCCCGGTTTTCCTAAGATTGAATGGGAATTTTTTCAGCGATTGAAAAGTATAATTGTATCGCCCGTCTTCTATGTCATATCTCCCCCTGATGGTTAACGGTTCAAAAGTGCCTGAAGAAATATGAAGTCGGTCCGTGTGTCCCCTGCCAGTAATGGCATCACCAGTCAGATCGTCCAAAATAACTGTGATCGTCACCAGGGGATTCGCGGTAAGATAAATATCGTAAGTAAGGTTTGCTGCTTCGGATGTTGATTGGGCTGTCATTTCTCTACCATACTTGCGTTCCACCATAAAACTGGCATTACCGCTTTGGCGTGAGCGGGCAGGAGGCATAGTTATGTTGGATGGTGTAGTTTCGGAGGCTTTCATGTCCACCTCCATATGAAGGTCATTTTGCGGCCCCACCAGTATAAATGAACCCGATCCTTTCGCCGTACCAAAAAAAGTCTGGTTATCATTAATGGTAGTATTCAATAATTCAAATTGTTTTGATTCCGTTTCTACCAAAATATCGTAATCCATATCGGCGAAGCCATTGTGCTTAATACCTCCTTTTACAATGGCTGCGTTACCATCTTTATCCCTTATCCTAATATTGTTCAGGCTAATAAAATCCTTCTTCAATTCAATTTCAGTATCATCGATTTTATAAGTTACCTGTGTAAAGTTTACTTTAAAACTTGCATCATGTACCCTGGCTTTTGAAACCACATTCGTTCCTGTTTTCCCAAGATCAACAGTAAGGTTACCGGTAACAAAGCCCTGCATGTCGGAGAAAATAGCCGAAAGAAAACGATTCAATATGTTTAGTTGAAAATTATTCAATTGTGCATTTACCAGCACATTGGAAGCGGTATCTTTTAAATTCAATGCTACACTTAAATCGACATGATGTTCGACATCAAAATTGCTTGCTGTTATTGTTGCTTTACCAGTTTGGTTGTCGTAAACCAGCGCTGCACGAACATCACCTATTGAATCGTTATCGAGTCGCAAAGCATTTATAGTGAGGTTTGAATTGATGTCGAACCTTTTTTGAGGATCTTCAATTGTAGCTTCGCCATTTAATAAACCCTCAATCCGGTTCTTTTTAGTTAGAAAAGGCGAGATATCTCCAACGTTGACATCTCTGAAAGCTAATCGCAAATTATTCCAGTTGCCCAATGCATCCGGTTCCGTCCAAAGGCGTATTTCCTGGTTAGACTCTTTAAGTGTAAGTCCACCCTGTACAACAGTGTTCTTCCTAAAGTTTAAATCACCACCTTGTTCGATCGTCCACGTTTTCCCATTCAATACGAAACTCGAGGAATTAAAAAGTACACTAGCACCATCGCCGAAGGTTTTGATTTGTGCAGAAAGGTTGGCTGTGTTAATGGCCTGGTTTGAACTGGTGTTTATAATCAGGTCCGATACATCGTTTTGGGCCTGGATGGTGAAGGACGTTGCGGGAAAAATTAAATTCTCGCCAATTTGTGCATTTCCTAATTCGCCGGTAAGTGTTAGTTTTTGTAAATCCCCGCTGCCTTTTAATTTAATATCAGAAAACTGGTAGTTTTTAAATTGAGCATAAGGAACATCAGCATCAACAGTCATTGTGTTAGCTGAAGTGTTTAGTGATCCGGTGATGTGGCTATTATTAAATCCTGTAAGCCTCGCATCAATCAATTTCATATATTCTTCAACCAAACCTGTGGTGATATCAAAAGTAAAAACCTGGGGCTTTACAAATTTTGGAGGTTTGATATAAGATGGATAATAACGGTGCAAAAAAACAGTAAAGGCATCGGGCAATCCTTCCAGGTCAAAATCACCAGTGATCGAAGCATTAAATTCATTGGCAATGGCAGTGAGTTTCTTAAGTCCGTTTTCATAATAGGAATGTACAACCAGGGAATCAAACACAAGCTGCTTTCCATTACTGGTTAATGATGCTTCACTAATCCTGGCCTTTCCTATTAAATCAGATATAGAACTTGCCTGCAGATCAAGGTTAAATTTTCCTTTCAATTGAAAATCTTCTTCAGTTAATCCCAAAGCTTTTAAATCGGCATGTGTGATATCAGCCGTTGCTTTGAACAATGGAATTTTTCCACTCAAATCAACGAGGCCATTCAAATGCATATCTGCATTGGGGTCCTTCATAACAAAATCGCCATTGAATAAACGATTCGTTAAGTTACCCCTGGCTGTTATGTTTGTGTAAATGTAGTCGTCATACTGAATTCGTCGAACAACACCATCCACCGTCATATTCAGAGTTTGCCATTCGAAACCTTTTCCTTTTACGGTGCCACTAAAATCAACAATTCCTAAATGTGGACTGTTAATGAATGTTCCCAACTGAAACCCCTGGGTTGATATTTTACCCAGGTATACGGGGTCACCATTTTTTGGGAACTTCATATTCAAATCGGTTTGAAGTGTTCCCAGGTTGGTTTGAATTGTGCCGAATGTTACGAAGTCATTTATGAATCCGGTATAGGTTCCCTTAAAACGGAGGTAGCTTAATTTGTTTAAATCCGGGGTCCGGATGTTTCTTATTGCAGGGATAAAGCTCGCCGCATCACGGTAGGTAGTTCTTAAATCTTCTGCTTCAATATTGATCAATGTTTCATTGATGTTAGGCAGACCCACCAGGCTTACTGCACCATGTATGTATGTACTGTTACCTGCCCATACCTCCAGGTCTTTCGAAGTTAAGGCATCGACAGTACCCTTAACAACGCCATCTATTTTTATATTCTTTTTCCATTTTTTTAGATCCGGTGCAAAAAAAGCAATATCATCACTTGAGATGCTGGCATTTGTAAAACGACCTTCCATGGTAACATCATGAATAAAATTACTCATGTCGCTGAGGTTGTTATACCGCATGGCATAATAGTGTGAAATCACACTCTTGTTAGTTTCCAGGTAAAGATCATCGAAGATCATTGCGGTTGGATGAATAGTAGTTTTTGCTTTCAGGGACTTAACAACGAGCCCGCTGCGCTCCTGTGTGGACAGGTTAATATTACCCGTGATCGTATCTTTTGTCCATCCAATATTTTTTAATGTACCATTGATCTTACTAAAATCGATGTGCACCCCATCGAAGTAAGATGAAGTAGCTGTCATCGTTCCCCTGTCGTTCCTGAACCTACCGTTACTAATTTCAATATTGCCAAACCGGATATTCCAGTCAGGTGAAGATTTTTTTACTGCTGCTTTACTTTTGGTTGGGCCGGTTGTGGTTACGCGTCTACCAGAATATTCAAAAAGGGAGAAGTAAGGATCTTCCATAATAAGATTGGTTACATCAACCGTTTGGTTGGTAAGGGTGATCTGTCTTGCATCCAAATCGAGTTGACCGATTTTTACGTACATATCACTTCCGATCCAGGCATCTCTTTTGATAAAACTTACATTCTTCATCAACACTTTTTTCAGGTCGAAAGAAATACCTGCTTTCTTTTTGACAGTGGTGTCGGACTTGCCCGATGAAAAATATTTTTCAAGGAAAGCATAATTCCAGATTGAGTCGGTGCGGTTGAGGTTGATGGTTGCATTTTCCAGTCCAACGTATTTCAATTCTGCCTTGTCCTTGAAAACAAACCAATCGGTAAGGCGAACCTGGAATCTGCCGGCATATAGTAGCGTATCGTTTTTTTGGTCTTCCATTAGAACCCCTTCCAGGTCCATGCGATTGAAATTGAAAAGATTCAGCTTAACATGTTTAATGGTAATCTTTGTCTGGAGGTCCCTTGAAAGCCTTTTGGTAACCTGTCCTGCCAGCCAATTCTGTCCTGCCCCGGTTTGAAGAAACCCGTACAGCAGGAATACCAGTGCCAGGATACCCAGCAAAACGCGAACTGATATTTTCCAGAACTTGTTCAGAATAAATGCTTTTTGTAAAATTAGCTAAACATCAAGTGCACACAAATTTGATAAACACAAAAGCGGCACGAAAAACCTGTGAAAGAAGGAAATAGTTGAAGTTTAACGTATGCGAGGGTACAACTTGTTAAGTTTTATGCCAGGATATGGCTTAAGCCATCCCTGGAGCAAGCGATCCGGTACTATTTTAGAATGTACAATTATCTTTCAATTGGCCTTGTATCCATCACCAATGGATTGCGTCCAAACAACCACCCGGCTGAAATTCCAATCACGCGGTGAAAAATTTTGGGCCCACCATCATGGTTGTTCAAACTTCCAAAACCATGTTGATAAAAAGCAAAGACCATTAGACCTTTGCCGGTTTCGTATCCAAAATGAAGATTGGCCTGCGTAGTAAAACGTCCATACTCGCTGAAAGCAAATCGCATTGGTCGTTCAATAGTTTCAGCATCGCCGGTGCTGCCCATCGTATCAAATTTTTCATTGCCTTTAAAAATGGCATCCATGGAAGGACCAAAGCGTACAAACAAATGAGATAGTTTTCTGTTGAAATCAATATGGAACAGCGGTGCGAATTCAATCGAGTGCACTGCTACATCATTATTTATAGCATACTCACTGGGTGGAAAGGATGGCATGTTGAGCTTTACCTTATAACCTTTAAGGCTATAAAAAACAGTTGGAAAAAAATACAGCTGGTTATCAAATTCAACCTTGACTGCAACACCACCCATATAACCGGATTTATACTCGGTGGGTTGTTTAATTTCCTGTACTTTATAAAGCGCAGAAGTACGCTGAGCCCCAACATAATAGGCAAATTGCACCTGTGCACTGCCGGTGAAGGACATAGCAATAATTACAAGGGAAATAAAGAGCCTTGAGTTCATAGTTTACGAATATAAGGGTAAATGTAAGTAATACAACTTAGGAATCATAGCAATCAAAATAAATTTAATCGAGGGATTGTACTTACTGGTTAGAGGATAATTGCGTATCAATTAATTTCGTTGAAAAATTCAAACAAATGAGAAAGATCTTTATTGGGATAAGCTTTGTGGCTAGTTTACTTATAATGGCATGCAATGATGAAAGTAAAACACAGGAAAGTCCCAGGGATACGACTAGTCAAACAAAAACCACAGCTTCAAATCTTTCCACTTCCGTTGAGTTAACCGCCAATGACCAGTTGAAATTTGATAAGATTGAACTGCATGTAAAAGCCAATGAAACCGTAAAGCTCACTTTGAAAAATATTGGCACCATGCCAAAAGAGTCGATGGGACATAATTTTGTTTTGTTGAAAGACGGAACCGACCTGGCCTCATTTGCAGCTGAAGCCGTAGGTGCACCGGAAAATGTACCCCAAAATAATGCTGCTGTTATCACGCATACAAAAATTCTTGGGCCTGGCGAGTCGGAAACAATTGAATTTAAGGTTCCTGCAGGTTCATACACTTACATCTGCAGTTTCCCCGGGCATTATTTAACAATGACAGGAGTACTTATTGCAGAATAGCTCATTCAAAACATCCACGTATAAAGGAATTACTACAGCTTGTACTTCTTAATGACCCAGCTGCTGCATTTGTTGATTAAATACATTTGACTTGTTTTTTGGAATGGATAAGGATTTCCATTCGGCTTGCCTGATCCATCTGCCCAAATAAACAATTTGGCCAACATGATAACTGTAATGAGCCAATTGCCGGTTTATTGCATCTACTACATTTAGTGGCTGGCTACGGATTGTGATGATTTTGAAAAGGTCATTTTCATTTAATGATTCAAGTGTTTGCAAAAAAACTTTCCATCCTTCATCCCATTTATCAATCAATTGCTGCTTTGAGAATTTGTGCACTTCGAATTCGTCATCCCTTTTACGCCATTCTTTTTCTCCGTCCTCAGAAAGAAAATTCGTCCACCTGCTTAACATATTTCCATTCATATGTTGAATGATGATTGCAATACTGTTGGATACTTCATTGGGTTGAAAATGCATTTCTTCCTCTTTCAACTGGTCAAATGTTTTTTCGCCAAGATTTTTATATTCTTTAAATCGTTTGATCACGGAATCCAGGAATAGCTTTTCAATCATATACACCGTTTTAACTTTCAGTCCTTAACTTAATCAATATCCTTCCGCCGCATCATCTCCGCGAATGTCGGCTACTGCTTCAAATCTTCCATCAGGTAATACTTTGATGACTTCAGTTCTTCCAATGTTGCTGCGTTCAACAATTTTATATCCCATTTTTTGCAGGCTATCCCTTGTTAATTGCGGAAAGGAAATTTCCACATCAATCTGATCGGGTAACCATTGATGATGAAATTTTGGTTTATATATAGCGTCTTCTGTACTCATCTTAAAATCGATGATATTAACAACGGTTTGAAAGACGGAAGTAGGAATAGTTGTTCCACCAGGCGTCCCAATAACCAAAAAGGGTTTTCCATTTTGTAAAACCAGTGTAGGCGTCATAGAACTTAACATCCGTTTACCGGGAGCAATGGCATTGGCCTCGCCACCAACAGCACCATAAATATTCGGTACACCAGGCTTTGCGCTGAAATCATCCATTTCATCATTTAAAAAAAAGCCAGCACCTCCCACCACAGTTTTACTTCCGTAAGAATTATTTAATGTAGTTGTCACTGCCACAGCATTTCCTTCGGCATCGATAGCACTGATGTGTGTTGTTTCTTCACTTTCTTTTGGTATGACACCAGGTTTAACCTGTTCGCTGTTACCTGCCACATTTGGCTGGTAATCTTTCATACGTTCTTTTAAATACGTGTCGGACGTGAGTTTAACTTGAGGTACTTTATAAAAATCTGCATCACCCATATATTCAGCTCTATCGGCATAAGCTCTTCGTTCCACCTCCGTCATTAACTGCACTGCCTGTGGAGATAAAAATCCGTAGGACGGCAAGGGTTGATCTTCCACCATTTTCAACATTTGATGAAGCAATGTGCCTCCACTGCTTGGCATAGGCATGCCAACAATAGTATAGCCTTTAAAATTGAATGAGTGAGGAACTCTCCATTTCGCTTTATAATTTTTCAGATCATTTAATGTTATGATACCGCCACCGCGGTTCATTTCATTTACGATCAAATTTGCAGTTGCACCTTCATAAAAACCTTTTTGACCTTTTTCCCGGATACGCATCAATGTTTTAGCGAGATCTTTTTGAATGAGTGTATCACCTGGTATCCATTTATTTTTTTTCTGGAATATGGAAGGTGTTGTATTGTATTCATTTAATTCATCCTGGATGTTATTTAATGAATTAGCCTCACGCTCTGTAATTACAAATCCTTTTTCTGCAAGATCAATTGCAGGCTGAATTAGTTTTTTGAAGGAAAGCCTGGCATGTTTTGAAGATTCAAAAAGTCCGGCAACAGTACCAGGCACGCCGCCTGATAAATGTCCATACACACTTTTTCCCTTCACCACATCTCCATTTCCGTCCAAATACATATCGCGGTGTGCGGCAGCAGGAGCTGCTTCCCGGTAATCTAGAGCAAGCAATTGGCTGTTTGCCAGTCTCGCTACCATAAATCCGCCGCCGCCAATATTACCGGCACCGGGATAAACAACAGCCAATGCTAATTGTGTTGCAATGGCGGCATCAATGGCATTACCACCCTGCTTCATCATTTCTAATCCAACTTTACTCGCTAAAGGGTGGGCTGATACCACTGCACCTTTCTGGCAAACAATTTTTTTATTAATAGAATATTGAAATGGATTAACGTTAATGGATGGTTGTTGCAATTTGCAGGAAACAACCACCAGTAAGATGAACAGTAAAAACTTAGTCATATCAATTGAATATCGTTGCCATAAAATTAGAGATTAGTAACTTCAGGATAGTTATAAATTCAGTTACAGCTGATCTGCACCCTCTTGAAAAAATCACTCACATCGTTTGACTGCTATTTTTCTTAACACTAAAAAACCATCGCTATGAACTATTTCTATCGTTTGATGAGAAACCTGTGCCTGCTTTCGTTCTTAATCGCTATTTCAACCGAGGGCTTTGCTCAATCAGGGAAGATCACGGGGCAGGTAAAAGATGCCAGCGGACAGCCGTTAGGTAAAGCCTCCGTTCAAATTCAGTCTGGAAATGGCACTACGGCCGATGATAATGGATATTTCAGTTTAACGGCATCGCCGGGAAAACATACGCTTGTTATTTCGTTCGTCGGTTATTCCACCCAAAAAACAGATGTCACCGTCACAGAAAATGGAACAGTGGTAAAAGATGTTTTACTGACTGCTTCCGGGGAATTAGGAAGTGTAACGATTGTGGGTTCACGAAGTGCAGGACGAACACGAACAGAAACGCCTGTGCCTGTCGATGTTATTCCATTGGCAAGGGTAATAAATGATGTTGGACAGGTTGACCTGAACCAGATCCTAACATTCATTGCGCCTTCATTTCAGTCCTCGCGTCAAACCGTTGCGGACGGCACCGACCATATGGATCCCGCACAATTAAGAAGCCTGGGCACAGACCAGGTTTTGGTTTTGATCAATGGAAAACGCAGGCACCAGGCTTCGCTTGTAAATGTAAACGGTACCATCAACCGTGGACAAGTAAATACGGATCTCAGTGCCATTCCTGCATCTGCCATTGAAAGGGTTGAGATATTAAGAGATGGTGCATCCGCTCAATATGGTTCTGACGCCATTGCCGGCGTTATTAATATCGTTTTGAAAAAAAATCCGGGTATCCTCGAAGCCGGTATAAGTTATGGTGCTTATAAGTCCAGTTATCCTAAAAATTATGCTTTGTATAAATTACTGGGAAAGACTGATGATCCTGATGTAGACATATCGGATGGAAATACCATACAGGCAAACCTTGGATATGGTTTCGCTATTAAAAAAGGTTTTTTGAATTTTAACGGAGATTACATTCACAGGGATCCTACCAACAGGACAGGAACCTATACAGGCCAGATCTTTCCAAACGTAAATGGTGCAAACAGGGATGATTCCATTATGACTGCAAGGGGTTTAACAAGAAATACTTTCGACATTCGTGCGGGTAATTCAGAAATGAAAAGTGGCTCTGTTTTTTACAATTTCGGATATCCGATTGATCAAAATGGTGAGTTCTATGCCTTTGGCGGATGGAGTCAAAAAAATGGTAATGCCGCAGGGCTGTATCGTTACCCAAGTAGTATTGTGTTAGCATCCAACGCCGGCAAATATGCTCCAAATGTATTTGCAATGTATCCCAATGGGTTTTTGCCGGTAATTGAAACTGACATTACTGATTTTTCAACGGCTATTGGTTTCAGAACAAAGATCGATCAGTGGAATTTTGATATCAGCAATACCTATGGCGTTAATGTTTTTGATTTTGGTGTTAGTAACTCGGTAAACTATTCCCAGTTTGCAGTGCCAGGTAACACACAAACTTCTTTCGATGCAGGTGGATTGAAGTTTTATGAAAACACAGCCAACCTTGATTTTTCGAGGAGATTTGATGTGTTGGAGGGACTGAACTTTGCAACCGGTGCTGAATACCGTGTGGACGCATTTGCTATCCGAACCGGTGAGGAGGCTTCGTACAAAAATTATGATGTGCCTTCCGGAGTTTCACCGGGAGCACAGGTTTTCCCAGGTTTTGTGAATACTATCGGTAACGACAGAACAAGAAAAGCACAGGCTGTGTATGTTGACGTTGAACAGGAGATCACGAGGAGCTTATTACTAACCGGTGCATTGCGTTATGAGCATTTCAGCGATTTTGGTTCCACATTCAATTATAAATTCAGCGGACGCTTTAAAGTTGTTGAATGGTTGAACCTGCGGGCATCTGCGAGCTCTGGATTCCGGGCCCCTTCTTTGCAACAACGCTATTATGCAAAGACCAATACACTTTTCATTAATCAAGCCGGAAGCCTGGTACCGGTGCAGGCAGGGACGTTTCCTAATGACAGCAAGCTGGCAGGCATGTTGGGTATCCCTAAATTGAAGGAAGAAACAAGTCAAAGCTATTCGGTAGGGTTAACAGCCAGACCCGCAAAAGGACTGGAATTAACGGTGGATGCCTATCAAATTAGTATCGACGACCGGATCATCCTCACCAATAATTTTACTGGAACAACAAGTCCGGCCATCAAAGCCATACTTGATTCCGCAGGAGCGAACACTGCTAATTTTTTCACCAATGCTATTGATACAAGAGCAAAAGGATTGGAAGCTGTTATATCCTACACGAAAATATTTCTTGGAAAACACTCCATCAGGGCCACATTGGCAGGAACCTTTATCAATAATGAAGTAAAGAAAGATGTCAATGGAAGACCTATTATTCACGCATCGGAAATCCTGGCAAATGGAGGTCAATTGAAAAATTATTTCAACCGGGAAGATCAAAGCCGTGTAGAGCTGGCCAATCCAAAAAACAAGGTCAGCCTGATGTTGAATTATAGGTACAATAAATTTGGTGCCATGGTTCGTTTCGTGCGTTTTGGTGAAGTGCAGTATTGGGATGGTTCCAATGCAACAGATCCTTTTCTGCCAGTGTATGTAGCAAATGCTTTCAACAACAACCAGGTGGAGATCACTGATCAAACCTTTTCGCCACAAGTTGTTACTGATCTTTCATTATCGTATGACATTACAAAATCACTTTCGGCAACCATTGGTGCCAATAATTTACTTGACGTATACCAGGATATGCAATCACACAGCGCCAATCAAAGTTTGGGCCGATTTGTATACAGCCGTCGCGTGGAGCAAATGGGTTATAATGGTGCATACTATTTTGCCCGGTTGAGATTAGCGTTAAATACAAAACAATAATTTTTGTAAGGTGAATTATGAATTGAAATCGCGGTAAATATTTTATAAAACCGTCTCAACAAACCTGAACCACCTGAGAACTTGTCCTCCGCATGAGTGGAGGACTTTTGTTTTGTTTAGAATTTCAGCTTTAATATTGCTGAATTAATTTTTTTGCATGTCAAGACGAATCGGCGCTCTCATAGTTTTGTTGGTTTTAGCTCAATTTTCATCCGGTCAATTAAGGTCGCCTGAAGAATTTTTAGGGTATAAGATCGGAACAAAATTTACTCCACATTGGAAGATCGTGGACTATTTTAAATATGTTGCAACAGCGGTGCCAGGCACTGTAAAACTGGAGCAATACGGACAATCTTACGAGAGCCGTCCACTTATGGTGGCATACGTTTCCACTGATGCAAACATTTCTAACAACCATAACCTATACCTTGCAAAACAGGCAAATGACGTGAGTGGTAATTACGATTATCCTGCGATTGTCTGGCTTAGTTATAATGTTCATGGCAACGAAGCTTCTTCGTCCGAAGCATCGATGCTTACACTATTTGATTTGGCTGATCCTAAAAATTCGCAAACAAAACAATGGCTGAAGAACACACTTGTTGTTATTGATCCCTGCATTAATCCTGATGGCAGGGACAGGCACGTCAATTGGTTAAATAATATTGTTGGGAAAAATTTTAATCCGTCAATCGACGCACGGGAACATGCTGAACCCTGGCCCGGCGGCAGAACTAACCACTATAATTTTGATTTGAACCGGGACTGGGCATGGCAAACACAAATGGAATCACAATCGAGGATGGCTTTATACAATAGCTGGCTTCCACAGGTACACGTAGATTTTCATGAGATGGGAATTGATGCGCCTTATTTCTTTGCCCCTGCAGCACAACCTTTTCATGAAGTGATAACGAAATGGCAGAAAGATTTTCAAACATTGCTTGGAAAAAACCACGCCAGGTATTTTGATGAGAAAGGATGGCTTTATTTCACAAGGGAAAATTATGACCTGTTGTATCCCTCTTACGGCGACACTTATCCTACTTATAACGGGGCAATAGGTGTGACGTACGAGCAAGCAGGTGGGGGTGGCGGTGGAAGAGCCAGCGGCTCGGTAATTAATTCTTTGGGCGATACACTGACCCTGTATGACCGTTCCATACACCACCATACTACCTCGTTAAGTACAATTGAAGTAGCTTCTCAAAATGCACAGAAACTTTTATCTGAATTCAAAAAGTTTTACGACGAGGCAACGACAACAGGCGTGGGTAACTATAAGTCGTATGTAATTAAACATAACCCCGACGATGCGGCACGAATTCAATCGCTGCTTGAGCTTTTGGATAAGAATAAGATACGTTACGGAACAAGTAAAAACAGTGGTTCATACAAGGGCTTTAACTACGATTCAAGAAAAGAAGAGTCCTTTTCGATTACAACAAACGATATTGTTATTTCCGCTATTCAGCCAAAAAGTGCAATGGTAAAAGTATTGTTTGAACCCAACACTTTGTTGGTAGATACCATTGCTTACGACATTACTGCATGGTCCCTTCCTTATGTGTATGGACTTAAAACATATGCATCCACGCAGCGAATTGATGCAGGTAATATTGTAAATACAACGCCAATCAAAAATAATTCGTTGCAGGACGCCAGTTATGGTTATGTGATCAGGTGGAACGGAATGCAAACAGTTAAACTGGTTTCTCAACTGTTACAAAAAGGAATTAAACTACGTTACAATGAACGTGCGTTTGAAATAAACGGTCAATCCTTTAACCGTGGCGCTATTCTGGTTTTAAAAACCAGTAATCAATATGTAGTGAATTTGTGGAAAACTGTTCGTGATCTTGCTGATCATTTTGCGGTGCCATTAACCCCGGTTACTTCCGGCATGGTAGATAAAGGTTACGACTTTGGAAGCATGAATGTTCATCCGGTTAAAATCCGCAAAATTGCTTTGCTAACAGGCGAAGGGGTAAGTCCGGGTGTGGCTGGAGAGGTCTGGTTTTATTTCGACAGGATAATTGATTACCCCATTACTCTCATCAACGCAAAAGAAGGACCCGGAATTAACTGGAATAAATATGATGTTGTGATCCTGCCCGATGGTTATTACAGTTTTTTAAATGACAAAAACACGATGGAACAGGTAAGGAAATGGATCGATAACGGAGGACATATTATTGCCATGGGTGGCGCCGTTGCCCAACTATCCAAATTGGATCTGGGTTTGAAGTTGAAAAATGAGGATACTGTTTCCGGAAAGGATATTTATGCGCCGCTTCGCAAATTTGAGGAAAGGGACAGGGCATCGATTCCGAGTTCAGTTTCCGGGGCAATATTCAGAGTTGAGCTCGATAATACAAATCCATTGGCATTTGGCTATCCTGATTATTATTACACATTGAAAATTGATAATAACGTTTATGAATTTATCAAGGAAGGTGGCTGGAATGTTGGTGTGCTAAAAAGAGACAGGCCAATGGCAGGATTTGTGGGTTCAAAGATCAGGAACAGGTTCCAGGATGGGTTGCTGTTCGGCGTGCAGGAAATTGGTGATGGTACAGTTACTTACCTGGCCGATGACGTTTTATTCCGCAGTTTTTGGGAGAACGGAAAATTGATGTTTGCCAATGCAGTTTTTCTTGTGGGACAATAAAATTTTTATAATTATGACAGGGGGTGAATATCTTTTCACCCTTTTTGATTTATTTTAAGATTCTTGGGGATTATTTAACTGAATTCAATGAAAAGATTTTTAGTGCTTTTTGTTTGTGCTTCACTGTTCATGTCTTCGTTGGCTCAAACCTATTCTACCTCCGCAGATATTTACCTGGGTTTAAAAAAACTGAACATTTTAGGTAGTGTTTTATACGTAGCTGCACATCCCGATGATGAGAACACACGGTTACTGACTTATTTTTCTAAAGACAGGTTATATCGAACCGGTTACCTTTCCTTGACAAGAGGCGATGGCGGCCAAAACTTAATTGGCGATGAACAAGGGGTTGAGTTAGGACTGATTCGTACACAGGAATTATTATCGGCACGCAGAATTGACGGAGCGGAACAATTTTTTTCCAGGGCATTTGATTTTGGCTTTTCAAAAACTCCGCAGGAAACATTTACCAAGTGGGACAAAGAAAAAATTCTTTCAGATGTTGTATGGATCATCAGGCAATTTCAACCTGATGTTATCATCACAAGATTTCCTACTTCAGGTGAAGGCGGGCATGGTCATCATACGGCGTCGGCAATCTTAGCCAATGAAGCGTTCAATGCCGCTGCTGATGCAAAGCGTTTTCCTGAACAATTAAAGTATGTTCAACCCTGGCAGGCAAAGCGAATTTTGTGGAACGGGTTCAATTTTGGTGGGGTGACCGCTCCAGCTAACAGCAATGAATTTCGTTTGGATGTTGGAGGCTATAATCCTGTTCTTGGAAAAAGTTACGGAGAAATATCAGCCGATAGTCGTAGCCAGCACAAAAGCCAGGGATTTGGAGTTGCCCGAAGCAGGGGAGAAGCAATGGAATCTTTTAGGACAACCGGTGGTAGTGCTCCAACCAATGACTTGTTTGATGATGTTGATGTAAGTTGGAAGAAAGTCAAAGGCGGCGAAAAGGTACAGCAGCTAATCAATTCAGTAATCGCTTCCTTTGATTTTATGCAACCGCAAAAATCTGTGCCTGGATTAGTGGAGATCTATAAATCTTTAAATGGTTTGCCGCAATCGTATTGGAAAGATCTAAAATTAAAGGAGGTAAAAAATTTAATTGAAGGTGCAGGTGGTTTATGGATAGAAGCGTTTACAAATCAAAAATTTGCTGTGCAGGGCGACTCACTGCGGGTAAATTTTGTGTTGAATGATCGGCTTGGAGCAGGATTTAAATTAAGTGAAATAATAGTCGACCAATTTGATTCTTCTTTTTCTGCTGATCTTCAAAAAAACAGGAATTTTTCATTTGCAAAAACAATGTTCGTTCCGGAGACCAAAGCAATTTCACAGCCTTATTGGATTCAAAATAAAATGGAGGAAGGATATTTTAATGTAACAGAACAGTTATTAATCGGCCAGCCGGATGTGCAGACAGCTTTTAACGTGACTTATCATCTTATAATCAATGGAGAAAAAATTTCGTTTTCAAAACCTGTCAGGTATAAGTTTACCGACCAGGTGAAGGGCGAAGTGTATCAGCCTGTTTTTGTCATTCCATCTGCAAACCTGGTAGCTACACCTGAGACATTGTTATTTCACAAGGGAGAGAATGATGTGAAAGATGTACTTATCCAGGTAAATGCTAACAGGAACCTATCTGGCAAAGCCAATGTACATGCAAAGTCAGCCAGCTACGATCTCACCAAAAATGATTCTGTATTCTCTTTAAACAGGAACGGCAGCCAGTTGTATACGTTTTCATTGAACAGTGAAAAAATGAATCGCCGTGATGTAGATAACCTGTTTGGTTATTTTCATACAGCGGAAAATAAGCAGGATTTGACCAGTAATCTTGCCATGCAAACTATTAATTACGATCACATTCCTTCCATCGGATATTTTTATGCGGACGGCGTAAAAATTTTGAATATAGATCTGAAGACTTACAATAAAAAAATCGGGTATATCATTGGCGCTGGTGATAAGGTACCCGATGCTTTAGAGCAAATGGGTTATGATGTCGTTCTGCTTGGTGAAAAAGAACTGGCCAGAAATAATCTCCAGCAATACGATGCCATCATCACTGGTGTAAGAGCATTTAATACAAACGATTGGATGAACAAATACTATGGCAAATTGATGATGTATGTGCAGAATGGTGGTAACTATATTGTTCAATATAGCCAGTCAAATAATGTTCGTGCTAAAATAGGGCCTTACAATTTTGACCTGTCACGAAAAAGAATTACCGATGAAAATGCTCCCGTAACGTTTTTAAAACCGGAACATCCCATTCTTAATTTTCCGAATAAAATCACACAGGATGATTTCAAAGGGTGGGTTCAGGAGAGAAGTATTTACCATGCTGACAGGTTAGACTCAAACTTTCAAACCATTTTACGAATGAATGATCCGGGTGAGGCGGCAGATGACGGTGCATTAGTGACTGCAAAATATGGCAAGGGATATTTTACATATACTGGATTGGTTTTCTTTAGAGAATTGCCTGCAGGAGTACCCGGTGCCTACCGTTTGCTGGCTAACATCATTGCGCTGAACAGGAAAAAAGAAATGTAATGATCCAAAGAAAGCCTGATCAGAAGAGGGGGTTTATTTCATTTGGTGTTGTGATTATAATTGCTTTGATCATTGGTATTTTTTTAAAAAATGTACGACTTGGCTTAATAATAGGTTTGGTATTGGGATTGTTAGGATCGGGTTTATTGAGGAGAAGGTAATTTCACGCGGCGATCGCAACGAAGCAAAGAGCGCAACGAATGACTGAAAATGAAATAGCAACCAAAACTCTGGACATTTGCTTTAAAATACATAAGCAATATGGGCCAGGTTTGTTTGAATCAGTTTATGAAGAGATTTTTTGTTATGAATGGCGGAAAACAAGTATTCCCTTTGTTCGACAACATCCAATTCCACTCATTCATGAAACAATAAAATTAGAGGCCGGTTTTAGAGCAGATGCCATTTTAGACAATAAAGTAATCATCGAATTAAAAAGTATTGAAGCTTTAGCTGATATTCATTTCAAACAAGTGCTAACCTATTTGAAACTTACGAATCTGAAGCTTGGTCTTTTGATAAATTTTAATGTTGTGTACTTAAAAGACGGTATACACAGGATAGCTAATAAACTATAAAACTTTGCGTCGTGGCTCCGCTGCGTTCGCTGCGAGAAATATGGATGATCAAAAAGATAAGGCTCCTTTATTTAAAACATGGACGTCCTGGTATGTCCTTGTACTAGGTTTTCTTATTTTGCTGATCGTTCTTTTTTATTGGTTGACCAAAACTTTTGCATGAGCCAACTCGATTGGATCGTACTTGCTGTTACCCTCATTGCTGTTATCATTTATGGAGTTTACCGAAGCCGCACGAGTCATAATCTCGAGGGTTATTTTCTTTCTAACCGCAGCATGCATTGGGGTCTCATCCTCTTAAGTATCATGGGCACACAGGCCAGTGCTATTACTTTTATTTCTGCTCCCGGCCAGGCTTATACGGATGGAATGCGGTTTGTTCAGTATTATTTTGGACTGCCACTCGCAATGATTGTAATATGCATTTTTTTTGTGCC
>Ga0193740_1000111_pt1 | contig 22950 bp, 17 predicted proteins | sample L2s1metaG_FD_145072 | JGI IMG/M metagenome (GOLD analysis project Ga0193740, IMG submission 145072) | Soil microbial communities from a riparian zone of the East river system, Colorado, United States - L2s1 | ecosystem: Environmental > Terrestrial > Soil > Riparian zone | place: USA: East River... | reverse complement strand
AGCCCGTAAAATTGTTTGCTTTAAAATTTGAGTGATGGGGGAAGCGGAGGTCAGTTCAAACAACATTATTATCATCCATTCCCATATTATTACCTATGGAAATGCAGCAGATGACGTTCTTACCAAAAGAATTCGGGAGGAAATAGAAACAATGTGGAATGAACCAAAGGGAATTATTACTCTTCATGGTTCCTCTTTTCAGATTGTTTTCCGTATAACAGCAGAGATCAAAAAGGAAATTCACGAACTGGACATTTTACAGAATGTTAATCCCCGGATCAACTATTTCCGTATCGAAGAATATGTAAATGGAAATATTTCCTTTGTGGACGGAATTGGCTGTAATACCGGGCATTTCAAACTGGAAAATTTATACGAGGGCTCTACAACAGCAGCTCATGAATATGGTCATACATTAGGATTGGATCATCCCAGGGATATGGACTTACGGGGCAAAGGTGTTCCTGGCATTATGTACCCCAGGGGAACCTTAGTGGATGCCCGGTTCCAGTACGATCCTTCAAAACCCGCCGGAGTAACAGGAGGAACTATGCATCCAATGTATCGCAAGGTTTTTCAAAAAGACATCGATCAACTGAAACTGCACAAACTTTCGTTCCATAACAGCAAAGCTATTATAGGCGATTTCACCAATGTTTACCACTGGTCACATCAGGTTTAATGTGAATAAAAAATACCCTTAACTTTCAGATATCAATTTATTACTATGAAAAAAATATTCCTGTTGTTTGGGGTTGTTGCCGCAATTTCATCCTCGGCACAGCCTCGCTTACCCAAAGATTACCACTGGCAAAAACTTGACAATGGTTTAGAAGTAGTGGTTATTGAAAATCACAAGGTGCCTTTGGCCACAATTGAGATTGCAGTAAAGAATGGTGCTTATACGGAAGGTCCCGAATACAGCGGCCTTTCGCATTTGTTTGAGCACATGTTCTTTAAAGCCAACAAGGATTATCCGGATCAGGGAAAATTTTTAAAAAGAACCCAGGAGTTGGGAGCCATATGGAACGGTACCACGGGCACTGAGAGAGTAAATTACTTTTTCACGTTTGACAAGGATAGCTTGTTGGGGGGTTTAAAATTTATGAATGCGGCTATTCGCTATCCAATTTATCGCGAAGAAGACATGCAAAAAGAGAGACCGGTTGTTGATGGTGAATTTCAAAGAGGTGAAAGCGATCCGGGTTTCCAGTTATGGATGGAAAGCAATAAAAAAGTTTGGGGCGAATTGTTTACGCGAAAGAATCCAATCGGTGATCACGACATCATTAATACGGCAACGCCTGAAAAGATGATGGTGATTAAGGAAAAATATTATGTGCCTAACAATTCCTTGCTGGTTATTTGCGGAGATGTAAATCCACAACAGGCCTTCAGCTATGCGAAAAATATCTTTGGCGATTGGAAACCGGCTGATGCTGATCCCCAGATAAAATATCCAATACCCGAGTTTACACCAATTACGAAAACAGAATACTTTATTAAAGAGTCGTCGATTGCGCAAGCACCAATGATTATGATGACGTGGCACGGTCCAGATTTCAGAAACGATTCAATTGGCACAGTAGCTGCTGACGTATTTTCAAAAATTCTTTCACTTAATTCTTCAAAATGGCAACAGGCTTTGATTGATAAAGGACTGGCTACTTCTGCCAATGTCAACTATCAAACAAGCCGCTATGTTGGTCCTATCACCATTAATGTCGTACCACTGCCAGCTAAGATGAAGGAATGTTACCAGGAAGTAATGAAACAAATTGCCCTGTTAGATAAAGATGATTATTTCACTGATGCTGAACTGACAAAGGCCAAGGAAGGATTAAAAAGGCAACAAATAAGGGAGACAGAAAAACCTTCAAGCCTCGCATCACAATTGACGTACTGGTGGTGCAGCACGTCGCTTAACTACTTAACTGACTATTACACCGCGATGAATAAAGTAACAAGACAGGACATTCAGAACTATGTAAAAAGATATATAACCGGCAAGCCCTACGTGGCAGGTATGATCATTAATGCCGAAATGAATAAACAGTACAATCCTGCTGAATATTTCAAAAACTAAAAAAATAACAACATGAAAAATATATTCTTTTGGTTTTGTCTTTTAATGGCTTTTTCAGCCATTGGGCAAGACAATAAAGCATATGACATGACTATAAATGGTGTGAAAGTGATTGTGGTACCAAGTGGAAATGAAATTGTTCAAATTGATTTGGTAATAAAAGGAGGGGTTCAAAATTATGCTGCAGACAAAGCCGGCATTGAACGGTTAGCGCTAACTGCATTAACAGAATGTGGTACCCTGACAGACGATAAGAACAGTTTTAAGAATAAACTGGATGAAGTAGATGCCCAGATATATGGTTCTGCAGGTAAAGATGCTTCCCATTTTCAACTCAATTGTATTAAAGGAGATTTTGAAAAGGTGTGGCCCTTGTATGTTGATGCACTAACCAGTCCGGCGTTTAATGCAAAAGAATTCGAAAGAATTAAAGATGAAGCGATCAACAGTTTGAAAAGGATGGAGTCTAACCCTGATGCATCATTGCAGCGGATGGCTATGCAGGTTGCATTTAAGGGGATGGACTATGCAAAATTTTCAAGCGGCACAGTAGAAAATATTCAAAAATTAACCTTACAGCAAACGAAAGATTATTACAAATCTGTTTTGACACGTTCCAGGATATTTATCGTGGTGGTGGGTGATATTAGCAAGGAAGATCTGCAAAAACGAATTTCAGCTTTAACGGCTAAAATTCCACAAGGAAAACCTTTTGTTTTAAAAAGAATAAGCTATGTTCCTCCAGGAAATGCGTTTGTGGCCAAGCCAAAAGAAAACGCTACCAATTATATTATGGGTATTTCATCTGCACCACATGCAAATACTAAGGAATTCTATCCTGCAACGTTAGCGTCCGGAATGTTTTATGATAAAATGTTTTTGGAAGTACGTACCAACAATGGTTTATCCTACGCTCCTTCTGCCTATTTTGCCTTCGGTGCTACTCCCTATTCAGTAATGTATGTAACTACGAAAGATCCTGATAAATACATTGCAGTGGCCAGGAACCTTGTTGACAAAATAAAAACAGAAGGATTTCCTGCCGATGATGTAAAGAATATGAAGAACACCTACGCTACCCGTCAGTATTACAATAATGAAACGAATGCATCGCTTTGTTACATGGTTGCCAATAGCGAGATTGTGCAGGGAGATTGGCATAAAGCATTTACATTAAAAGAAGATTTACAGCCGGTAAGTCCTGCTGATGTTAACCAGGTGTTTACCAAATACATTGGCAATTTTACCTGGGTATACCAGGGAGATACAACCAAGGTTACCCCAACATTATTTACCCAGAAGACAACGCCTCCAATAGCAAAAGATAAGAAAGCATTTTAAGGACCATCCCCAACCCTCTGCAGGATGGCCTTTCTTGCCAGGCCGAATTTATTTGACGATAACAAAGCTCTCAACATTCTAATGTTGAGAGCTTTTTAATTTATGTAATGATGATTTACTTTCTGGTTTTGTGCTGTAGCAAAGTTCATACACCAGGGGTTCGATAGTTATCGGGATAGTGAAGCAATTGCCTCCTGGATTGAAGGAAATAAGAATTGAAACCCATTTTTTTGCACCTTATGAGAACTAACCGTGGTACTTTTCAATACCTCAATGCTCATTTCACCAAGTACAGTTTTTAAAACGAACGACGGGACTTTCGCAGTGATATAAAATTTCTTAGACTGTTTTGCTATTTCCATTATTAGCTCGCGATTTGTTACAGGATTGGGTGAAACAGCATTATAAATTCCACTCCAGTCTTCATTTTCGATTGCTTCCAGGTACATCCGAACCAGGTCGTCGATATCGATCCAACTTACAATTTGTCTTCCGTTTCCTAATATCGACGCAAGACCAAATTGCAATGGCTTTTTAAATTCTACATAAGCACCTCCCTTATTGCTTAAAACAATTCCCGTTCTGAAAAACACCAATCGCTTTCCCTGTTCCTTTGCAGGTTGCATTGCATTCTCCCAGCTTTGGACCGTTGTTGCCAGAAAATCGTTGAATGGTGCATCAGTTTCAATGAACGGTTTTTGGTTAGGGATTTTAGGGTCGGGACCATAATAACCGATTGCGGAAGAACTGATGACCGCCTTCACCTTATTAGGAATTTCTCTTACTGCTTTTACCAGTAATTGAGCACCTTTCACCCGGCTGTCAACAATTTCTTTTTTTCTTTTTTTTGTCCATCGCTTTTCTCCCACGTTGGCACCCGCCACATGAATGATGTAGTCCGCTTTTTTTACTGGCTCTTCGGCAATCGTCTGATTATTTATGTCCCAAACGGAATAAGAAATATTTTTTACCTGTGATCTTTTGGTCCTTGATAGAACAATTACCTCATAGTTTTTTTGTACAAGTGCTTTTGTTAAGGCGGTTCCTATTAACCCGCTGCCTCCTGCAATTAAAACCGTCGCCATATTTAATAAACAAAGAAATGAAAAACTGGTTTGGTATCCCCAATAAAACTTTTGGTATAATGAAAATTGCAGAAGCAGCTATGTACTGCTATCTTGGGCAAAATTAAAAGACAATGAGTTCAGTTCTCACTGTTAATGGCGTTACCAAATTTTACGGGCGCATCCGTGCATTGAACAATGTTTCATTTGAGGTGCCACAAGGAAGTGTGTTTGGTATTTTAGGTCCTAATGGAAGTGGCAAAACTACTTTACTCAGTATTATCCTGGATGTTTTAAAAGCAAACAATGGAAGTTTTCTGTGGTTTGGACATCCCGGGTCACCAGAGCAACGAAGAAAGATCGGTTCGCTACTGGAAACACCAAACTTTTATCATTATCTATCTGCTGTCGATAATTTAAAAATAACAAATAGCATTAGCGGAAGAGGAAATGCCGAAGATATTAATCGCATTCTTAAGAAAGTAAAACTTTATGAACGTCGCAAAAGTCGCTTTAAAACTTATAGCCTTGGAATGAAACAAAGGTTAGCTATTGCTGCGGCATTGCTCGGCTCTCCAAAGGTTTTGGTGTTGGATGAACCCACCAACGGACTGGATCCGGTTGGTATTGCGGAAATAAGAGAGCTTATTGTTGAATTGAGAAATTCAGGGCATACTATAATCATGGCAAGCCACTTACTCGATGAAGTTGAAAAGGTTTGTACACATGCTGCCATTCTAAAAACCGGGGAATTGGTTACAACAGGACATGTCGAAGAAATTCTAATGGATGAAGACGTGGTAGAGGTTAGTGCAAGTGATTTGAATGGGCTGGAAAATGCTTTGAAAGAACTTACCGGCAACGTAAACATTGTTGGTAACACCGTTCACCTGATTCTTCCGAAAGGAACAGCAAGACTGGAAGACATTAACAGCTTCTGTTTCAACAGAGGCATTGTACTAAATCATTTATTATTGAAGAAAAAACGTTTAGAAGCCCGCTTCTTTGAATTAACCAATAACTAATTATGATGAGTAGTCTTTTAAAAACAGAATGGCTTAAACTGAAAAAATACTGGGCCTTTTGGTTGATGACGGGTATTGTGGCTCTTACGTACCCGGGCATTAATTACATGATGTATAACGAAGCATATAAAAACAATCTGAACGATAAAACGATGGGGCCCATCCTGAGAATGATTCCCAACCCATTCACTTTTCCCGATGTATGGCATACAGTTTCTTTTGTTTCTTCGTTTTTTTTATTTCTCCCGGCAGTAGTTGTGATCATGTTCATAACTAACGAATATTCGTACAAAACACACCGCCAGAATATTATTGACGGATGGAGCCGCAACCAGTTCTTGTTGGCTAAGATGATTGATGTATTTATTGTGTCGCTTGTAGTAACTATTTTATATGTTGTTGTTGCCTTTGTTCTTGGAAATGTAAATATGGGGCAAAAAGAGGTAAATGTTTGGAGCAACACGAAGTACATCTGGCTCTTTTTCCTGTTAACATTTTCACAGTTGTCTATTGCTTTTTTAATAGCATTCTTAGTACGTAAGGCATTTATAGCGCTGGGTCTTTTTGTCTTCTATTTCTTTCCGTTAGAACCACTTCTTGTTGCACTTGGCAGAGAAAGGGCCAATGATGCTGGTCGTTATTTGCCTCTTGAAATTTCCGATCGAATGATCCCTATACCAAGGATGTTTATATCCAACGAAACACAATGGAAATCCTTAGTTAGCCAGGCAAATTTGCATATTGTATACTCGATCATCCTGACAACTGTAATTTGGGTAATATGCTTCTGGATCAATAAAAAAAGAAATCTTTAGTAATCACGCAGAAACACAGAAAAATCAATGCATTCTTTCTATTTAATCAAACCTATGAGTGATTAAAAACGGACAGAAGATACTACAGTGCCCACCATAAATTTATTTCACGCAGAGGCGCGAAGAACGCAGAAACAACAATTCGCGGAAACCCCTATTTAGTCAAATCTTTGAAGGCTTCCAATTCAAGTAATGCCAGTTGCAGAATGATGATATGAATTACCGAACGAGAAACGTATTGCGACGCAACAGAAGTTTCATAGTAGCACTGCAGCTTGGTTATAAAATTTAGTTCACGAAGAGGCACTGAGAACGCAGAAAAATCAGTGCAATCCTTCCGTTTAATCAAACCTATCCGTGGTTAAAAAAAACCCTCCCGGAAAACCGGGAGGGAACAACTAAAAACACAAGCCTTAATTTATTGTCTTAATTTCTTTTAAGACGTGGCTCATTGAAACAAAGAATTTTGGTTTCGATAGCTAACAATTTTAAGGTTGGCAGTTGTCAATTTGCAGTTAGCAGGAGCTCGATCGCTATTTGCCAATATTAACTGCCAACCAGCAGTTAGTCAGGTTTTTTACCGTCCAAAAAAGTATTAATGGTACTGATGTTGGCGCCTTTGCCATCACCGTTATCTCTTATTTCATACTTGCTATAGAAATTTTCAACAGTGGAGCTATTACTGAATAATTCCATGTTGCGGCGGATGTAAGCCGGAACGGCTTCAAACTCGTTATTAGGATCGGCAGCATTAATATTGAACGATAAGTTGCGCAACTTTTGTAATCGTTCTGCCGCACGTCTTTTTTGATCCTCAGCTGCGTCTGGCAAAGCCAGTTCATCTGCGTGAGTCTTTGGTGTTTGAGTCTGGTGGCTCGTCGTTTCATCCGCCGCCGGAATGTCGTTACGTATCACCAATTGCATGTCGATAACTTCCGAATCATCAACCTTTGCTATTGGTGCCGGAACCGGTTCTTCGGCAGGCTTTGAAGTGGACACTTCAGGTTTGGACTCTGCATAGATATTGGATGGTCTGGCCAGATAACCTCCCGACGCTGCAGACGCCTGGGAATTATTTTGATTTGCTGTTGGAATATTGTTATTGGATGCTAATACGGATTGACGAAGCTTATCGAAACGCTCATCCAGCCATTGCTTCTTTTTCGCCAGCTCTTTTTTCTCCTCTTCAGCTTCTGCTTTTTCGTCCTTTATTTTCAAATGTAAATGAACAGGTGCAGATTCCTCTCCTTCTTTTTCCACAAAATTTACCGTATTAAAGTGCAAATCCAGCTGTGCATCTTTTATCTGTGGCATCGGAATCTCGGTGATTGCATCTTCATCTATCAACTTAGGTGCTAACACGTCTTCAATGGTTGGTTCCTGTGGGATGGTGGCTTGTGGCTTTGGGGATGGCTGCTCTCCCAAAGTCATTACTATTTTATCGTCTTTTTTGGCCTCCGGTTTTGGTGCTTCCCGTTTGCTGAATGGATCCTTGAACTGGAATCCGGTTGCAATCAAAGTGATCCCGATCTTGCTTCCCAGGCTATTATCATAACCCAGGCCCATAATAACGTCGGTATTCTCCCCTGCCTGGCTCAGTAAATAGTTTTGAATAATTTCCACTTCATCCATGGTGAACTCATTTTCACCTTCGGCGGAATTGATATTGATAAGGATCCATTTTGCGCCACGAATATCGTTGTCATTCAACAACGGTGAGCTCAATGCTTCTTCTATTGCTGCCTGTGCCCTGTTCTCGCCTTCGCATGCAGCACTACCCAAAATGGCAACACCACCATTCTTCATTACAGTACACACATCGGCAAAGTCAACGTTAATTTGTCCTGTACTGTTTATTACATCTGTAATACATTTTGCAGCAGTTGCCAAAACGTTGTCAGCCCTTGAAAATGCTTCACGCATTTTTAAATTACCAAACTGGTGGCGCAGTTTATCATTACTGATCACAAGCAAAGTATCAACATACTGTTTCAAATTTTTGATTCCTTCTTCGGCTTGTTGCTGGCGCTTTTTTCCTTCGTAAGAAAACGGAGTGGTAACGATACCCACCGTAAGTATTCCTAAGTCCTTACAGATTTGTGAAATGATGGGCGCACCACCGGTTCCGGTTCCTCCACCCATGCCTGCAGTAACAAACGCCATCTTTGTATTTACTTCTAAAATGCGTTTGATTTCCTCAAGTGATTCTTCAGTTGCCTGGCGACCGATTTCCGGGTTGGCACCAGCACCAAGCCCCTGTGTAAGGTGCGGTCCGAGCTGAATTTTATTGGGGACATTACTTTGATGAATGGCTTGTGCGTCTGTATTACAAATAATGAAGTTCACACCTTCAATGTTCTGGCTATACATGTGATTGACGGCATTGCTTCCGCCACCACCAATACCGATAACTTTTATTATCGATGATTTTTCTTTAGGGAGATCAAAGTGGATCATAAGAATTGATTTGTGTCGTTTACTTATCGCAACAACGGATGAATTAATTTTTTGATGGACGAACGGTGGTTCAAAGGTTTAATGGTCCTTCCTGGCCTAACGTCAAACCCTTGAACGTTAAACCTGGTAACCTTAAAGATGTTGGTCTTCTTCTTCTTTGAAAATTTCAATCAAACTTGTTTTGAATTTTCCCCAGAAGTTCGACATGCCTCTCCTTCTTTCGGCAGTAGCAACAGGGCCATTCTCAACTTCAACCGGCACTTCCTCCGCTACACTTTTTAAACCATCGGGTACTTCAACTTTCCTGAAAGTGCCTTCAAACTGCTTGCGTTTATGTTCATAATCATCATAACCTTTCAGTATCAAACCCAAACAGGTTGCGTAGGTTGGCTTTGCCAGTTCTTCAATGTGACCAGCAGCTAAATGCTCATTTGGCAATCCTATTCTTGCATTTAGACCAGTAACGTATTCAGTTAACTGGATCAAATGTTTTAATTGTGACCCGCCACCCGTTAAAATGATACCTCCATTCAACATTTTATTATCCAAACCAACTTGCTTTAAATGATAAGTAACAAAATCAAGAATTTCGCTCATTCTTGCCTGGATGATGTTTGCAAGATTTTTTACACTAATTTCTTTTGCAGGCATACCACGCAAACCGGGAATGGTTATATACGCGTTTGTTTTTGCTTCATTGGCCAACGCACTTCCAAACTGGACTTTCATTTGCTCAGCCTGCGTTTTTAGAACCCCTAATCCTGTTTTGATGTCGTTAGTTATATTTTCACCGGCAAATGGAATAACGGCTGTATGTTTTAAAATCCCTTCATAAAAAACAGCAAGGTCTGTTGTACCGCCACCTATGTCTACGATAGCAACACCCGCTTCAAGATCTTCCTGTGCCATTACCGCAGCAGAAGATGCTAATGGCTGAAGTACCAAATCCTTTGTGATCAATCCTGCCTTTTCAACAGAACGGTTAATATTCCTGATTGCATTTTTATCGCCGGTAATGATGTGAAAGTTCGCTCCTACTTTCACGCCACCATACCCAATTGGATCTGGAATATTTTGAAAATTATCAACGGTGTATTCCTGTGGAATTACATCGATGATCTGGTCGCCCGCGGGAATATAAGTCTTGTACTGATCCGAAATGAGCTGATCAATCTCTTTTTGAGAAATCTCATTGTCGGTGTTGTGGCGTACAATATCACCGCGGGTTTGCAAGCTTTTGATGTGATGGCCTGCAATTCCTACATACACTTCATTAATCTCGAGGTTGGGATTGGAAGCGTAACAATTTTCAAGCGCAGTTTTGATTGCTTTGATGGTCTCATCAATGTTTAGCACCTGCCCGTGCTTAACACCGTTTGAATTGGCCCGACCGAAACCAAGTATCTCCAGTTTGCCGAACTCATTTTTTCGCCCGGCAATCACGGCAATTTTGGTGGTTCCAATGTCAAGCCCCACAATAATGGGTTGCTCGTTGTTCATGTTTATGTTGTTTTTAGTTGTTTGTTGTTTTTTGGTTAATGGTTAAGTTGTTGTTTTTGTTTGAACGTCGTTTTCATTTTCCTTTTAGGTTTTGTATGGTTTGCGTTTCGCTCTTATTTTTTTTGACATGAAATGAATATGATTTCTAATCTTCTTTATAAATAATATTTACCAATCTGCATTACTACTATGATCCCGATAGCTATCGGGATGTTGCGTCGCACTCGTGTACGTTCTTATCGCTTATCATCACTTTCGACGTTCACAACTGTTTTCAACTATTCTTCAATTCGACCAACCCACCCCAGGTCGTTTTAATTGAGTCATTCACCAACTTCACGCCTTCAGGGAGGGATGATTTACAACTGCGGTTAGTATCTTCTTCTCTTGCATTAGAGCCTCTTCATTTTTATAATGCGTCTTCGAAAAGCGTGGGGCTGTCCAACTCTGGCGGATCCCCTTCCGCTAAAAGCGGAGCAGGGATGGGTTCACCGGCACAAACAATTACCGAATCGCGATAAGTATCGGGACAATAAGTGACACAACGATCCCAATGCTATCTGGATGACAGTAGCTACACACAATAACCTATGTTAAAGAACTAATCAAACTGTAAAGCCTGTCTACTTTCAATTAATGGCCAGAAGGCATCACCGCTTTTGGTTTTGCTTTATTCACTTTCACATTACTCGCTTTCAACTGGTTCGTTTTTACATTTTGCCTTGCGTTTTCAATAGGTGCGATTTGTCTTTTAGGGATGGATTTTGCTTCAGTTTTCTTTTGAACAATCGTTTGATTGCTGCCCACAGTGGTCATGGGCTTTTGTGTAGGGTTTGGATTCGTCTTCGTAGAAACAGTCCCGATGGTTACCGGGTTAACCTGCCCCGCCATTGTACTTACTGTCGAATCAATTTTTGTTGTATTTAAAGTTTGATCAGGCAACATATCCTCTTCAATGTTTTGCATGCTGGCCCTATTCATAAGTTCTTCAATATTTTTTTGCAGTTGCAAGGAATCAACCGGGGATGTGGGTTCCTTTTTTATAGCTACAACCTGACCTTTAAATTCAACATCAAGAGCAGCATATTTATTAAAACCTACCTTACTCATTACCTGTTTATAAAATATATACAGTGTATTCAATTTCGCACTAACATCCTCACCTTCACCCAATTTGATGATGTGGTCACCAATCACAGGGATCAACTCAAATTTTCTTTGAGACGTTATCACAATTTGGCCTACCTGTGCATTCCAGAACTCGTTACCGTAAATAAATTCAACAACTTGTAGTGTTTGATACAATAGCGCACTATCCTCGAAATTGAATCTTCTTGCACTCGTAAACCCGGTAACCACGGGAACACGAATGCTCATTTTGTCTAACAAAGGCATCCTGGCTCCTGAGCTGTCCATGTAAAATGAACCTCCCTGCGTGGTGAAGACTCTTGCCACGGGTTCTCGTTCCTCAATAAAAACATGCAATTCATCTTTACTGTCGAAATACAATTCAGCTTTCTTAATCCATGGATTTGTTTTCAGGCCTTTCTCGAGCTGCTTCAAATTGATGGTAGTAACTGGTCTTTGCAAGAGTGAGCCACTCATTATTTTCTCCATCAGTTTTAGTACATCTTCTTTTTCTACATAAAACTTTCCCTCGTTTCCTTTAATACCAATAAGAATTTCCGTGCACACATGCTCCCGTTCTTTGCGGTTGGCAGCAATTAATAAGGTGGTAATGCCACTAATTACCAGAAGCCATCCGGCCAGCATCAAAATTTTCCTTATCGTGTTTTTTTGGTTCAAATCACTCTATTTTATTATTACACGAATTATTTCGAATTACCCGAATTAAGTATGCCGTTTAATGTAAACTCCGCTCAAATATTCGTGTCATTCGTGTCATTTCTTTTCAATTATAGTTTTGAGCGGTGCCACCAGGGTATCAATATCTCCCGCACCAGCTGTTATTATTACTTCACCGAATTCTTTATTCAATTCTTGTTCTTTCATCCACTTCATAACTTCCTCATGTGTTAGTATCAACTTTGATTCCTTATTCATTTTATTAAAAATCGTTTCACTGGTCACTCCTTCTATGGGTAGTTCCCGTGCCGGATAAATTGGCAAGAGGATTACACGATCGGCAATTGAAAGCACTTCGGCAAATCCATCAGCCAGATCCCTGGTCCTTGTAAACAGGTGCGGTTGAAAAATCACTGTCACAATACGTTGAGGAAACAGGCTTCTCACACTCGTGATGAGTGCTCTCAGTTCCTCAGGATGATGTGCATAATCATCAATCAAAACAGGTTCAACATAACCGCCCTGCTTTTTTTTCTTTGGTGGAATAATGTATTCAAATCTTCTTTTCACTCCCTTGAAATCAGCAACAGCCGCTTTGATTTTATCCACGTCGATTCCCAATTCACTCGCCACTATCATTGCCACTAAGGAGTTTTCAACATTGTGCATTCCACCAATTTTCAATTCTATATTGGGAAGAGCCATTTTCCCGCTTACATCAAATTCGTAACCGCCATCTTCTATTTTTATATTCTGCGCGAATACACCAGCCGAATCGTTTTGAAGGCTGTAGGTAATGCCGGCGGTCCCCATCCTTTTCAGCCCAAACTTGCTAATGAGTAACCCGCCATCTTTTAATTTGTTTGCGAATTCTACAAAAGCATCCTGCATTGTTTTCTCATCACCATAGATGTCGAGATGATCGGCATCCATTGCAGTGATTACAGCTATGTTTGGACTCAATTTCAAAAAGCTTCGATCGTATTCATCCGCCTCTATCACACAAACATTTTTTGAACTACTCCAAAAATTGGTATGATAGTTCACTGAAATCCCACCCAAAAAAGCATTACAGCCATAGCCACTGTGTCGAAGTATGTGTGCGATCATGGTAGAAATGGTAGTTTTACCATGGGTACCTGCAACACAGATGTTAAATGAATCCGCACTGATGGCCTGTAACACATCACTTCTCTTTACAACATTAAATCCGTGCTCCCTGTAGTAAACCAGTTCTGCATGATCCTTCGGAACCGCAGGTGTGTACACAACCAGGTCAACATTTTTCGGAATGGCATTTACATCTTCGTTGTAGTGAATTGAAATACCTTCCTGTTCCAATTCCTTCGTCAATTGTGTCTGTGTTTTGTCGTAACCGGCTACTTCAATTCCTTTTGAATGAAAATAGCGGGCAATTGCACTCATGCCAATTCCACCGATACCGATGAAGTAAACTTTTTGAATTCCGTTCAAAGAACTGATTTGTCTGTCTTGTATGTTGGCCTCGTTATTCATCCAATGCTTTCAAAATTTCCATTGCTATATATTCATCAGCATTAACAATTGCATGTTTGCCAATGTTTTCTTTTAATTCATTCTGTTGCTGTTTGTTTTTAGCCAATTCAATAATTGTTGGCACCAGTTTATCTATCGCTTCATTGTCCTTTACCATCAATGCTGCATGCTTTTCAACCAGGTTCATCGCGTTAACGGTTTGATGGTCTTCCGCAGCAAATGGAAATGGAACGAATAACACTGGTTTCTTCACTACACACAATTCCGCTTTCGCCATTGCACCTGCCCTTGATATCACCATGTCAGCAGCAGCATATCCTTTTTCCATTTCGGTAATAAAATCATTTACCCAAACAGAAGGTTGACCCTTAGCTGCTTCCTTCCACCTGATAGCATCAGTCTTTCCCGTTTGCCAAATGATTTGAAAATCATTTTGAAGCAACTCATTCAAACCTTTCGCAATCGCCTCATTTATGGACCTTGCTCCCAAACTTCCACCAACTACCAGTAATGTTTTCTTTACAGGCTGCAGCCCAAAAAACTTCACGGCCTCTTCCTTTGACATAGAGGCCACATTTGCAATGGATGGTCGAATGGGATTTCCAGTGATCACAATTTTATTTGCAGGAAAAAACTTTTCCATTCCATCACTCGCCACAAAAACCTTCATTGCTTTTTTACCAAGCAGAATATTTGACTTCCCCGCAAACGAATTGGACTCGTGTATGAATGAAGCAATCCCTTCTGCCTGGGCCAGTCGCAAAACAGGAAAGGAAGAATATCCTCCCACGCCTATTACAGCATCGGGTCGAAAAGTTTTGAAAATCTTTCTAACCTGGAAAAAGCTTTTCAAAAGCTTCATGGGCAATCCAACGTTTTTTATCAAAGAACTCCGGTTGAAACCCGCAATATCTAACCCCTCAATTCTATACCCGGCCTGGGGTACTTTTTCCATTTCCATTCTACCCTGAGCACCCACAAACAAAATTTCTGTTTGAGGTTGTTGTTTCTTTAATGCATTTGCTATAGCAATTGCAGGAAAAATGTGTCCCCCGGTTCCTCCGCCTGCTATAATCAACCGCACCCCGCCCCTCTCGCCGGAAGAGGGAGAAGTTTCTTTTACCGAATCATTCTCTCTTTCATTCATCGTTCGTTAATTATGCTCCACTGCTTCTTCGTATTGTTCCTCCTCTTCATCAACTTCCACTTCATCATCGTCTTCTTCTTCATTTTCATATGCTTCCTGGTCTTTCTTTCCCTCCAGTTGTTCAACGTTCCTGGCAACGCTTAAAATGATGCCAATTGATAAACATGTGAAAAGAAAACTACTTCCGCCCATACTCACCAGCGGTAGTGTTACACCGGTTACAGGAAATAAGTTCACATTCACAGCCATATTAGCCATGGCCTGCAACACCAATGTGAAGCTGAGTCCCAATGCAAGGAAGGCACCAAATGCAAATGGACATTTCTTGAACAACCGAATACTTCGATACAGAAAAACGAGATAGATAAATAGAATAAACGCTCCCCCAATCAATCCATACTCCTCGATGAGGGTTGCAAAGATGTAATCGTTGTATGCCTGTGGCAAAAAATTCCTGGCTTCACCATTACCAGGTCCTCGTCCAAAAAGTCCTCCTCTTGAAATTGCAATCTTTGCCTGGTTTACCTGGTAGTCATCATCATCATTTTTTTCGCCGGTACCATACATAAAATTCTCAACACGACCGACCCACGTGTCTACCCGGGTAAATATTTTTGATGATTTTTCTTTTTTGGAAGTGACTGTTTCTTCTTCAGGCAATACTGATTTATGTTTGACAACCGCGGCAAGAATCAGGAATGCAACCGGTATCAATGCAATACCTACCACCAGCATCAGGTGTTTACCGCTAATTCTCCCGATAAACATCAATAACATACAGCTGGAACCAAGTAATAAAGCTGTTGATAAGTTAGCCGGTGCAATTAGTAAACAAGTTACGGCCACCGGGATTATCACCGGCAGAAAGCCCTGTTTGAAATCTTTAATCTTATGTTGTTTCCTGCTAAGTAATCGTGCTATAAACATGAATAGCGCAAGTTTAGCCAGGTCAGATGTCTGCATTGTCATATTGATGACTGGAATACGAACCCAGCGACTACCCTCATTCATGGTAACACCAAAGAATAAAGTATAAAGTAAAAGGGGTATGGATAACAGGAAAATTATTTTAGCAAGCCTTGAATAAATAGTGTAATTAACACGATGTGCGAAATAAATAATACAAAAACCGATAGTTATGAAAGCAATCTGTTTAAATAAATAAACCTCCGTATTGCCATGGTATTTTTTATAAGCAAGTGAACCAGTGGCACTGTATACAACCAAAAGCGAAACCAAAACGAGCAACAATACCAACGCCCAGATGACTTTATCGCCCCTGGTGCTTTTAAGTACCTGCGCAGGTTTAATGTTCAGGTCAGAAAATTTTATGTCCGGCGACTGATTCATAGGTTCCTAACAGCTTCTTTGAATTGTTTTCCACGATCCTCATAGTTTTTGAATAAGTCAAATGATGCACAGGCCGGACTTAGTAATACAACATCGCCTACAGTTGCCAGCCTGTAAGAAACATTCACCGCCTCCTCAGCACTTGCAGTATCAACTATCGTTGAAACTTTACCGTCAAAAGCCGCATGTATCTTTGAATTATCAACGCCCATGCATACAATCACTTTCACTTTTTCTTTAACCAGATCTTCCAGTAACGAGTAATCATTTCCCTTATCAATGCCGCCGAGAATCAGCAAAGTCGGCCGGGTCATGCTTTCCAAAGCGAACCAGGTTGAATTGACATTAGTGGCCTTGCTGTCATTAATAAATTCAACACCTCTCACCGTTGCTACCATTTCCATGCGATGTTCGAGGTTTTCAAACGTCTCCACCGCCTCACGGATCTTTTCTTTGCGTATATCCATGGTTGCCCCTGCTACACTCGCTGCCATAGTATTGTATTGATTATGTTTGCCTTTTAATGCAAAATCATAAATGCTCATCTGCGTTTGCTCTTCTTTCGCTTTAATGTGCATCTCGTTGTTTTGGATGTACCCGCCCCTGGTTAGTTTTTGCTTCATGCTGATTGGTAGTTGAAATGATTTAATGGGTTTTTGTTTTAAATAATTTGTGATCACATCATCATCCAGGTTGAAAATGAAATAATCTTCGGAAGTCTGGTTCATCGTAATCCGGAACTTACTATTGACATAGTTTTCGAATTTATAATCGTAGCGGTCCAGGTGATCCTCTGTTATATTCAATAGCACAGCAACATCCGGCCTGAATTCAACGATATCGTCTAACTGGAAAGAACTGATTTCCGCTACGTACAATTGTTTTGCATCTTCAGCCACCTGTTTGGCAAATGAATAACCAATATTTCCTACCAGTGCACAATTCAAACCTGCTGTTTTGCAGATGTGAAATGTGAGCGCTGTGGTCGTTGATTTTCCATTGCTACCAGTGATGGCAATGATTCTACTATTGCCTTTGTGCCGGTAGGCCAATTCTATTTCACTTATAATCGGAATTCCTTTGTTTCTGAGTTTTTTTATCCATTCATTTTTCTCAGGAATGCCCGGACTTTTCACCACTTCATCTGCACCGAATAGATTTTCTTCGTCAATTCTATTTTCAATGAAATCAACTCCAGCCTCTTGCAGTTCTTTACGATAACCATCTTTCAAAGAGCCTTCATCCATCAACAGGATGTTGTATCCTTCCTTTTTTCCAAGCAGTGCCGCTCCCACCCCGCTTTCTCCACCACCTAATATGACCAGGCTTTTATCCATTGTTCTTTTTCATGTACGGAAGTGTTAGTTTTTCATGTGCATTGCATTTTCACTGATCTGCAACTCGTTTAACTTTTCAGAAATTTGGCTTTTCATAGTCTTTTCGTCGGTGGTTTTTCAATAATGACCTCTCCCTCAATCCCTCTCCAAGGGAGAGGGAAGCAGAGCATCAATTATTTTTGATTCTTATCATATTTTCCAACCTGTTTTATTGTATCATCTCAACTTTAGCGTCACAATTGATACAACTGCACATAAAATTGTAATGATCCAAAACCGGGTTACGATCTTGGCCTCGTGATATCCTTTCTTTTGATAATGGTGGTGCAGGGGACTCATTAAAAAGACCCTCCTGCCTTCACCATATTTTCTTTTGGTGTATTTGAAATAGCTTACCTGCAGCATTACACTGATATTCTCCACTAAAAACACCCCGCAGATAATTGGTATCAACAGTTCTTTATGAACGATAATGGCAAGTGACGCAATCAATCCGCCTAATGTTAAACTACCGGTATCTCCCATGAAAACCTGTGCAGGATAAGAGTTGTACCATAGAAACCCCACACATGCACCAATCATTGCACCTATAAAAATTGACAACTCACCCAGGTTTGGTATGTACATGATGTTCAGATAATCGGCAAACACGAGGCTTCCGCTTGCATATGCAAAAATTCCGAGGCAGGTACTAATAATGGCTGATGTTCCCGTTGCCAACCCATCCAAACCATCGGTGATATTAGCCCCGTTGGAAACGGCGGTAATAATGAAGATGACGATCAGGATATAAAGTATCCACGCATAATCTCTCCATGCACTTGGAAGCAGTTTTGCATAATTAAATTCATGTCCTTTTACAAACGGAATTGTAGTGACTACCTCTTTGGTCTCTACGAAAACGCGTTTTACGCCGTTATTCTCCCAATGATGTGCGTCAGGCGGTGGATTTGCACCCACATATTCCCGCCATGTTTTTACATTGCTGTTAAACCAAAGTGTTGCACCAACCGTAATACCCAATGCAACCTGGCCAAATACTTTAAACCAACCTGCCAAGCCATCCTTATCGCCTTTTTTGTAAGGAACACCTTGTTTTTGCGCAATTTTTTTTGCCCTGAGCTTTAAATAATCATCAATAAAACCGATGGCGCCCAGCCAAAGTGTACTGAAGATCATTAACCGCACATAGACTTTGGTAAGGTTTGCAAGTAGTAATGTGGGAATCAGGATGGCAAGAATAATGATGATACCACCCATTGTTGGAGTTCCTTTCTTTTGTTTCTCGCCTTCCAGTCCCAGGTCACGGACCGATTCGCCAATTTGCTTTTTCTCCAAATATCTTATCAACTTCTTTCCATAAACTGTAGTAATGATCAACGAAAGAATAACTGCCAATAACACCCTGAATGTGATAAAGCGGAATAACTCCCTTCCCGGGAAGTTGATATCCTGCGCTCTGAACCATTCAAAAAAGTGATACAGCATTCTTATTTATTTAATAACTCAAACATTTCTTTCAACACTTCTTTATCATCGAAGTGATGTTTTACTCCATTGATTTCCTGGTATTTTTCATGCCCTTTGCCTGCAATCAAAACAATGTCTTCAGCCCTCGCCATGTCCACAGCTGTTTTGATTGCCTGCTTACGATCCACGATGGAGATGTATTTTCTTTTGGCAGCACTACTTAGTCCTGCTTCCATTTCATTTAATATTTGTTGAGGATCCTCGCTACGTGGATTGTCACTTGTAAAAATTGCTTTGTCGCTGTACTCACACGCTACTTCGCCCATAATCGGGCGTTTGGTCCTGTCCCTGTCGCCACCGCAACCCACAACAGTTATTAATTGCTCATTGCCCTGTTTTAATTTTTTTATTGTTGATAGTACATTAACCAACGCATCGGGTGTGTGGGCATAATCAACAATCCCGATGACCCTCTCCCTGGAAGAAATCAGGTAATCAAACCTACCCTCGGCACCGGTGGTAGCGCTTAAACACTGTAGTACCTGTGCCTTATCCTCACCCAAACAAATAGCCGCACCATACACTGCCAGTAAGTTGTATGCATTGAATTCGCCAATCAACCTGAAATGAACTTCCTGGTCATTGATAGTCATGACCAGGCCAGTGAGAATATTTTCCAGGATCTTTCCCTTGAAATCTGCAACAGTTCTTAAACTATAGGAATGTCTTTTTGCAGCAGTATTCTGTAACATTACATTCCCCCGCTTGTCATCGATGTTTGTAATTGCAAACGCGGAGGAGGACAAACCATCGAAGAAAGCTTTCTTGGCTTTAATGTATTCATCGAAGGTTTTATGATAATCCAAATGATCATGCGTTATATTACTGAAAAGGGCACCGGCAAATTCCAATCCTGCGATTCGCCTCTGGTCAATTGCATGCGAACTCACTTCCATGAAAGCATATTCGCAACCTTCATCAACCATTTGTTTTAATAAAGCATTCAGGTTAATGGCGTCAGGTGTTGTATGAGTGGCTTCTACTATTTTTCCTGCAATCTGGTTTTCGACAGTGCTCAACAATCCACATTTATAACCCAAACAGGTAAATAGTTTATAAAGAAGTGTAGCAATGGTTGTTTTACCATTTGTTCCCGTAACTCCAACCAACTTTACCCTGGTTGTTGGCTGGTCGTAAAAATTATGAGCTATCAAACCTGCAGCTTCCGCACTGTTAGTTGTTTGAACATAAGTAACGCTTTCTTTTGGCGATGCAGGCATATCCTGACAAACAATGGCAATGGCACCCTGCTCAATTGCCTTGCCGATATAGCGATGCCCGTCAACGGCCACACCCTTCACTGCAATGAAGAGGCTTCCTTTTTGCACCTTGCGGGAATCAATCTGAACATCACTAATATCAATATTAGTTTTACCTGCCAGCGCAATGGTGTGAACCTTGTACAATATGTCGCTTAAATTTTTCAATCCAATAAAAGAGTTACTGCTTTGTTTTTACTGATGTTTGCTCCTGGCAAAATATCCTGTGCCACTACTTTACCTCTTCCTTTTATCACCACTTTCATATTCATATTCTCCAGTAAATACAATGCATCTTTCAGTGTCATATTTTTTACATCGGGCATTGTATTTTTTGAAACTGCCCCTGCTTTTACTACAGGCTTATAATTATTATTATAGACAGAGCTCCAGTTACTTTTAGAAGCAGAATCGGTGTGAGTTACATGAAGTATAGTAAATACATTTTTAACATCAGCAGCATAGCCTGCGTATTGAAAGAATGAACTATCAGGAACCAGATTTAACGGTACCGTTCTTTTACCCTCAACATACTGGGCGTATAATTTTGTTGCGATTTCTTTGAAAACAGGCGCTGATAACTGGCCGCCATAATGCAAAGCAGCATGTGGTTTTGTTTTGATCACAACTATGCAACTATATTCTGGCTGATCGGCGGGGAAATAACCAACAAATGAAGCCTGGTAAACACCATCATGATAACCATAGTTGCCGTCAGCTACGTGTGCGGTACCGGTTTTACCTGCTACTGCAAATGGGAAATCTTCAAAGACATCTTTTGCTGTTCCCTCCGTAGCTACAGCCTCCATACAGGCCTTGGCATCCCTGATTACTTTAGACTTACAAATCTGTTCATCTAAAACAACAGGTGAGAACTCTCTCACTGTTAGCCCATTGCTTTTAATACTGCTTACCAGGTACGGTTTCATCATCTTGCCGTCGTTGGCAATTGCGTTATAAAGCATTAATGTCTGTAATGGAGATACCTGTATTGCATAACCGAAACTGGCGGTGATCATGGCATGCAGGCCTTCTTTATTACGTTTTAGTTTAGGAAGTCGTGGATTTCCTTCACCCAGAAGGTCAATTCCTGTTTTTTTGTCCAGGTGAAATTTTTGCAAATAGTTTTTATAGAGATCAGGTTCGTTTGCAAATGCTTTATAAGCAACAATGCTCATCCCCACATTAGAACTGTGAGCAAAACATTCACGAAGTGTCAACACCGGTTTAGGGGCTCTTTCAGCATCATTTACATTTCTCACCCCAACATAGGAATTACCCGTTGTCCCTACACTTATATAATCGTTAATGGAACTCGATCCATGTTCAAGAACTGCTAATAATGTGGCCAGCTTAATTGTTGAACCAGGTTCTGTTGCCTGCAATGCATAATTTAAAGCCTCATTATAATTTCCGTCTTTTCCGCGACCCAGGTTTGCAATTGCTTTTATTTTTCCAGTCTTCGTCTCCATCAGGATGCAGGTTCCATATTGCGATTCACTTTGAACCATCATTTTTGCCAATGCTGACTCAACGATATCCTGCATTTGAATGTCGATGGTAGTAATAATGTCTTTGCCGTTCTCCGGCTCTATTTCATAACCATTTACAGGAACAGCCGCACCACCGGAAAGGAAGCGAACCAACCTTTTGCCTGTGGTACCCTTTAACAAACTGTCGTAGGTTCTTTCCAGACCTACATTTTGTGCATTGTTTCTTGCCAGGCCGATCGTTCTTTTCGCAAGCAATCCAAAAGGATTAAGGCGTTTGCTTTGCACTTCTGCAATCACTCCACTTTTGTTGCGGCCTAGTCTAACAAGAGGGAAAGCCCTGAATTCTTTGTATTCTTCGAAAGTGAGTCCTTTGTGCAACAGGTAATAACGCTCTTTATCAGCGTAGGCTTTTTTCAGTTGCTTTTTGTATTCGGAAGAAGACTTATCAGTAAAAAATTTTGCTAAGGCGATGGAGAAGGAATCAATGTTTTCTTTAAAACGCTTTCCATTTTTCTCCCGAAGGCCATCTGCGCCAAAGTCGATGTAGATATCAAAATAAGGAACAGAGGTGCTGAGCATTTCCCCATCTTCACTGTAGATAGTTCCCCTTTCCGCATCCAGCTCTACAAATTTTTGATGCATGCTGTCGGACATGCTTCTCCAGTAATTTCCCTGGAAGCGTTGAATGTACACGGCACGACCCAACACAATAAAGCTCAATAGCACAACGCCAAGAAAGCTTAGATATACTCTCCATAGTATGTCGCGTTTTACATCCACTTCGACAATCGGTTACTGGTTTATTATTTTGTTTCGTTACTGTCAATTAAAACAACCGGTGGTGTGGTTAATTCTTTTAGTCCCAACGGTTCTACTGCCTGAATCAATTCACTTTGCTTACTTCTCTTCAACACATCGCCCTGTACATCTTTATATTCAAACTGTAATTCTTTTAATTCATTACTTGTCCTGGTAATGTTGCGAATGGTTTTATCCGCCAAATGACCATTGTAGATGTAGACTACTGCGAGAAACGCCAAAAACAAAAAAAAAGGGATTTGTTTAACGACCGCTTTGTAATTCAGCAATCGCTTCAGGTGATACGCTCTAGTTTTTTCTTTTTTGTTATTGGATTCCATACGAGTTTCCTACACTATATTTTTTCAGCCACCCTCAGCTTTGCACTACGGGCCCTGGAATTTTTTTTGATCTCTTCATTTGTTGT
>Ga0193740_1000110_pt1 | contig 22967 bp, 15 predicted proteins | sample L2s1metaG_FD_145072 | JGI IMG/M metagenome (GOLD analysis project Ga0193740, IMG submission 145072) | Soil microbial communities from a riparian zone of the East river system, Colorado, United States - L2s1 | ecosystem: Environmental > Terrestrial > Soil > Riparian zone | place: USA: East River... | reverse complement strand
CCCGAAGACATTGTTCCGGGTGAGGAACAATTTACATTAGTAGTAACCGGCGAGAATTTCAGCACTAATTCTGTTATTTACATTGACAATGGTGCTATAGTAACTCAATATATCAGTCCAACCGAGTTAAGAGCCGTAATAGAACCTTTTGAAGGAAATCCTCAAATAAGGGCTTTTACACCGGCGATGACCGCATTCCAGGATGGCGGTTTTTCCAATAGCTTGTTTTTCTTTGATGCGGATATTGTAGTGACAGCTGTAAATATTGTCAAAAAATACGGTCAATCTATGCCGGCACTTGATACAATTATTACTGTTAATGGAGTGCTGTTGCAGAATACAAGCCTTAGTTTAGCTCAAATTGGTTTGTCAAGTTTAACGGTTGAATCAGACGCTACGACGAGCAGTAATGTGGGTACTTATATTATTAATGTCAATAGGGATTTTGATGAAACTGTTCCGGCCGATTTTGAATTTTTAAAGAAATATAACTACAGGTTTATTGATGGAACTGTAACAATTGAACAACTGCCGCTTACAATAGCAGCGCAGAATGTAACCATTACTTATGGCGACCAGGTTCCGAATATTCAATTTACCTACCAGTTTGACCCAACTGGTATTGCTGATCCGGCAGCTTTGTTAAATCAGATTCAGACAGCTCACCAATCACAATTAGCAAAGGATGCTTTGGGAAATAATATTTTCGGGTTAGTAAATGGCAAAGCCGTAACCATGTTAAGTGGAAAGGCCGTTAATATTTTAAGCGGGCAGCAAGCCTTTATTGCAAATGGAAAGGCCTATACCATATTAAGCGGAGACACGATCCCCATTGTAAATTCAAAGGGCGTAACAATACTAAGCGGTGAGATTACAAATGTTACCGAGCCTGATCTGACGTCTTCAGATGTATCGAACCTCAGCTTTTTGGCAACAACTAATACGCTACAAAATACACGGTCAATTCCGAATAGTACAGGTGGTACTACCAAAGTTGTGGACATAACCCAGGAATCAATTTATGATTTCAATAAGAATGCGGCCCAAACCCAAATGCTCAGTTCTGTATCTAATACCAATTCAAAAGGTTTGATAGATCAGGATTCGTATCTGAATGGCAAAGGCATAACTATATTAAGCGGAAAAGCTGCCACTATATTAAGTGGGAAGGCTTATACTATATTAAGCGGACAGGAACTTACTGTATTTAACGGAAACGATGTAGTTATAGTAAATGGCCAGGCTGTAACTATACTAAGCAACGGACAAGCTGTACCGGTTGTAAGCAGCACTAACCGGCAAGCGGTTATCATTGATTCAACAGAAATAGGAGAAGGATTACATCCGTTAAAATCTCTCAATGTTCTTTCAGGACTTGATGGCGGTATCCAGTTTATTCTGCCCGGTGCGTTAACAAACACTAATTTTAAAATAATCGGTATCCCGGGGATCCTGACTATAAATAAAGCTCCACTACAGGTAAAGGCTGACAATAAATCAAGACTTTATGGAGATCCAAATCCACCATTTACTGTTACCTACAACGGGTTTGTGAATGGTGATAATTTACAAACCAGCGATATTAAAGGTACTCCGGCAGTAACTACCACCGCTACACCAACAAGTCCTGTAAGCCCGCCAACCTATCCAATTACTCCAAGCTTGGGGACGCTGACATCATCAAACTATAATTTCAATTTTGTAAATGGCGCTCTTACTGTTCTTAATATTCAATGCTTATTGACCCATAGTGAATTTAAAAATTTCGGAAACACAAGTGCAGTTCCTACAAGTTTGTGGTTTAATATGACTACCAAAGTGAGTGGACAACTGACAACGCCAGGTGATTATCTTTTATTCAAGTCTGGATTTATAACATTTAACAATATAAGCTCAACACCACTGGTAGTCAGTCAGGCTGTTCCAGATGGAAGAATCGAAGCAATCGATGCTCCCATATCAACACCACCTGTTACACATTTTGATGCAGCAAATAATATTTGGATCACCTATGTCCCTAAGAATTATGCCAGCACATCTGACATTTTTGTTACAGGCGCCATTATTAATTCAAGTACAGGTTTCATAAAAATTGGCGGCAACACCGGTTCCGTTCTTAAAGGAAAGTTCTACAGCAACAAAAATTTCAATGATCAGTGGACTTATGCCATTGCAGCTTACCAAAGGCCTCCTTCTTATGAGTATGTTTCTTATAGTGATATTGATGGTAATGGTGATGTAGTTTCAATTAATGGGAATTATCGTGCCGGAACACCATTTCCAATTATTCAATATCTCGTTCAGGGTGCCAGCGGTGGTGGTGGAAATAATTATACCGGAAGCAAAGGTTCTTATGACAACTATACGGCCTGTCCGCCAGAAAGTTCTTCAGCTCTCAACACACAGATCACTTCGTCAAGGATGGCAGAAGAGACCAATCAGGTTTTGAATACAGGAGAGATTCAAGTATTTCCAAACCCGGCCTCGGAATTTATTACTGTTTCTTTTATTCCAAAAAATACAGGTAATTCCAAAATAATTTTATCTGCTTTTGATGGAAGGAAACTGATGGAAATTAATAATGGTGTTGCCGAAGCTGGTAAGCAGTACTGGAAGAAAATTAATGTCAGTAATCTCCCTGGTGGTATATATGTGATCCGTATTTTAAACGGTGGAATAATACAAACTGAAAAAATTATTATACAGCGTTAGTCAATATTGACGATCAGTTAAAATGCAAATGAAATATTGAATAAATGGACAGTTCAGTCCATTTATTCAGTATTTTTAATATGGTTGAATGAAAAGAGAATTGTATGAATTTGAAAAGAAATATTCTTTTGTTTTTTATTTTAATAACTGCCCTGGCTGGTACATCTCAACCGGCAGTGCTGCCTCTCAGGGCCGAACAGGACACTACGTTTGTAAATGACTTACTGCAACAAAGCAGGGAACAATCCGCAACAGATACAGGAAAAGCCATCGGCTTAGCAAAACAAGCCAAATCAATAGCTGACGAGATTAATTTTCCGAAAGGTGCTGCTACTGCACTCAAAAATATCGGCATTGTCTATTATTTACAAGGTATGCACCTGGAAGCCCTGGATTATTACAATCAGTCGCTTCAGCAATTTATTGCAATTAATGACTACACTGGTATTGCAAGCCTTTACAGCAATATTGGTATCGTTTATTATGACCGCGGGGATGATACAAAAGCACTTGAAAATTATCTCCAGTCTTTAAAATTTGCGGAGCAGTCTAAAAACAAGCTCAGGATCCTGGTTGCATTAAATAATGTAGGTGGTATATATTATATAAAACGGGCTACCTATGATAAGGCGCTCGATTATTATACCAGAGCCATGAGCCTATCTGAAGAATTGGGCAAGCAGGAAGAATTAGGGGTGATATGTGTAAATATCGGATCCATTTATTATGAAAAAAATGATGACCAGAAGGCTTTACAATATTTTAAGAAAGCATTAAATGCATATGGTGATTCCGAAGGCAGTCTAAATGTATATAATGCGATGGGAAAGCTTTATAAAAGGCAAGGCCGGTTTGAACTGGCTATAGAAACCCATCATAAAGCTTTGGCCATTGCTGAAAAAATTAACAGCAAAATTTCAATGCTTCAAAGCATGATGGGCCTAGGAGATGTATATGTTGCAAAAGGAGATTACAGCACAGCCCTTGAATACTATAAAAAAGCTGAAACCCCTGCCGTAGAATTACAGGCAAACCATGAGCTTAAAGATCTGTACCAGGAAATGGCAATAACATATTCGAAAATATCAGATTTTAATAATGCTTTTAAATACCAGTCTTTGTATTCCAGTACTAAGGACACACTTTATAATATTGATACAGATAAAAAACTCGGTTCGCTTCAATTTGAATTTGACTTGCAGAAAAAGGAAGGCGAAATTAACCTGTTGGAAAAAGATAATGCCCTTACTGATCAGAAGCTACAAAGACAACGTTTGTTTAAGAATGCTTTTATGGTCGGGTTATTCCTTGCATTCATAATAGCTCTATTGATTTACCGCGGATACAGGAACAAAGTAAAAACACATAAAATACTGGATAAGCAAAAAAATGAAATTGAGGGTTTGCTTCTGAATATTCTTCCTAAGGAAGTTGCCGGAGAATTGCAAAGAACCGGGCATGCTACACCAAAACATTATGACAGTGCTTCAGTAATGTTTACCGATTTTAAATCTTTTACTGTGATCGCAGATAATATGTCACCAAAAGACCTGGTAGAAGAACTAGATGCCTGCTTTATTGCTTTTGACGGAATTATTGAAAAATACCAACTTGAAAAAATAAAAACGATTGGTGACTCTTATATGTGTGCCGGCGGTATTCCCACTCCTGATGAAACCCACGTTTTAAAAATTGTAAAAGCAGGACTTGAAATACAACAATATGTTTTTGAATACAATCAAAGGAGACAGGATAAAGATTTGGAGCCATGGAATATAAGAATTGGCATACACGTTGGCCCAATCGTAGCCGGCGTAGTAGGCAAAAAGAAATACGCTTATGACATCTGGGGCAGTACAGTGAATATTGCCAGTCGCATGGAAAGCAATGGCGAGCCTGGAAAAGTAAATATTTCGTCAGCCACATATGAATTGATCAAAGATTATTATGAATGCACCTACAGGGGAAAGATCAGCGCAAAAAATATTGGGGAGATCGATATGTATTTTATCGAGCATGAACATGTAATACCTAAAACACTTCTATTAAACGAAAACCAGGAAATCAGTCAATAAGACATTCCACTTAAACTTACACCAGGATACTAAAACTCATACCGAAATTTATTTTAAATTTCCATAACTTATTATTATTTTCTTAGCAAGGCAACCATTAAATCTACGTCTACGATTATCTGATTTTAATTAAAAGTTTGCAGAAAAAAATCAGTCAAACTTCTTCATGATAATCAATCTTTTTATTCTTGGGTTTATTAAGACGTAATTTGAATACAAAAGAAAGCATATTAAAAGTACTTGTGTATTTTGACATTTTTCGTTATCCTCTTACACGAAAAGAAATGGAATCATTTCTTGCTCAGCCTTCCTCCGAAGAGAAGCTAAGTGAGGCTATTCAGGATCTAATGGCGTCTTGTCGTATTTTTAAGCATTGCGAATTTTATTCCTTGCGCAATGACCTATCGCTTATTGAAATAAGAAGAAAGGGGAATGCAACTGCAGACACATTAATAAAGAAGGCAAAGGAAATTGCAAAGCTTCTTTATAAATTTCCTTATGTAAGAGCCATTGGTTTATCAGGTTCTGTTTCAAAAAATTTCGCCGACGAAAACTCCGATATTGATTATTTCCTGATCACTAAAGCCAACCGTCTATGGATTGCGAGAACCCTCCTCGTTTTTTTCAGAAAAAACCCTTTTCTTAAAAATCGTCATAAGTATTATTGCATGAACTATTTTGTTGATGAGGCTGATCTTGTTATCAAAGAGAAGAATATATATACCGCGACAGAATTATTCACATTGATCCCTTTGGCAGGGAATGGCAGTTTAAAAAGGTTTTTTGAAAAAAATTCATGGTCGTACAGTTATTTTCCCAATCGGGACCTTCCTGTAGTAAAAGAAGAAATAAATTTTCCAGATCCGTGGTTTAAGAAATTGATGGAGTTTGTTTTGAATAATAGATTTGGAGATTGGCTAGACAATTATTTTTTCAAACTGACCACAGCCAGGTGGAAAAAGAAAGAAGAAAGGAAAAAATTGAATGTAAAAGGTGAAAGAATGGGCTTAAAAACAGATAAACATTGTTCGAAGCCTAATCCCATTTTTTTTCACAATGCTTTTATTGAAACCTATAAAAAAAGATTAAAAGAAATAGAAGAACAAAAGATGGTAAGTTATATACCTGATTAGAGCCTTGCCTTTTATTTCTTTCTGAGAGAAATAATATAATAATCACCGATGCTTTTCCACGGCCATTTACTTTTCCATTTATTTTCCTTTTCTTTTAACCAATTAAATAATGACGGCCTTTTCTTTGGGAAATTTTCAAGATAAGATGGAGGCACCAGTGTACAAAGCCCTTCATCAGACAAGACCGTATATGAGTCTTTCATATTTTTTATTATATATGATGGGTTGTAATACCAGCAAGTAAAATATTCACCTTCTATATGGGCTTTCACTCCTTTGTTACTAAAGAAACGTCGAAAAGCAGTTTTAAAATCTCCTTTAAAAAGAAGCAGGCTTTCCCATAAGCAAAATTTGGGAAGAATTACAAGAGTCACGATGCCATTGACCTTAAGTAATGGTGAAAATGATTGCAGAACCTTATCCAATTCTCCTGTACAATTCAAGCCCGCAAAATTAGAAAAGATCATATCATAAGGTCCTTTATTTTTCAGATCTTCTAATTCAGTAAAGGAGCAAAGCTCATTAGTAACTTGTTTTTCCAAACTGCATCCTCACCCGTACCTGCATTTAATTCAAGAATTTTGCTATAAGGTTTTAAAAATTGTTCCAGGTGATCCCTAACCCTTTGCCGCTTGTATTGTATAATGATATTGGAAGAATATATTTCATCAAAAATCGCGGACTGTTTGCTAAAAGCTTTTTCTACCGCTTTTTCATTTACACTATGCGTAGGTCCATTCACAATGTAGCAGGTTTTTCCAGAGCATTTAATTTCATTTTAGCCAAAATACTTGCCGGAAGATAATAAAAATAGGAAGCGGCTTTTTTGAGTTTTTTCAACGATGTTTTTGGAGGCTGCAAAAAAAGCTGCCTTATATTTTCCAATGCAAGATGCATGCGATACGATCTATGAACATATCGATGTAATTGTTTATAAAAAGCCGGTTGGTAGGTATTGCGAAACATTAATGCCAATTCATCTGAATCCGTCCAGTTTGATTTTTCTTTCAGATCGGGTTTTACTTTTTCATAAAAACCAGTTCCTGGCAACGGATAAGAAACAGATATTCCGATTTCATAAGGCAATAGCTCATTTATCATGCTTATCGTCTTCTTAATATCTTCTTTAGTTTCTCCTACATATCCAAACTGAATAAAGAAAGATGGTTTCATTCCATATTTACGAATGAGTTTTGTGGATGCATAAATTTGTTCAACGGTTGTTCCTTTATCCATCGCATCCAGTATCTTTTGTGAACCACTCTCCGCCCCCATCCAGATATTATCACAACCAGCTCTTGCAAGATCACGAATATAATTTTCCTGTAATAACAGGTCGGCTCTTGCCTGGATCTTAAATTTAAAGTGAAGATTTTCTTTTTCTACAAGATCAGCGAATTCATTTACCCAACCAGGTTTTAATCCAAAAATATCATCGCAAAACCAAATGTGATCGAATTGAAATTTTTCTTTGAGCATTTTTAATTCCTCAATCACATTTTGTGGAGACCGGGAATTATAGCGATTACCATAGATCGGTTTTGCACACCAATTACATTTAAATGGACAACCTCTTGTTGTCCCCATGTTCATCGAGAAATAACCGGCATGATCCAGCCATGATTGACGATAAGGTTGTATATCCACCAGGTCCCAGGCAGGTAAAGGCAAACTATCAAGATCCTTTAATACATTTCTCCTTGCAGTTTTTATTACACAATCATTTTGTTTAAAGGCAATACCTGGAATTATAAAAATATCTTTTTTGTTTTTATGTAACGCATTAAGCAATTCAAGTAAAGTTATTTCTGCTTCACCCAGAAGGATAAAGTCGGCGCCTTCCTCAATGTATTTTTCGTAATGATCTGTTGAATCAGAACTTGAAACGATGACTGTACAACCTCTCTCCTTTGCCAGTTTACACATTTTAAATGCAGCTTCCCGCATATTCGTGAGACACATCTTGGTGAGGTAATTAAACCCATCATCATACAAAATCAAATAATCAGGTCGGGCTTTTTCTATGGCAGGAACGATCTCTTCGGGACTCTTTGCAAACATTACATCATGCAGGGCAACTTCGAATCCCTGCTTTCTCATTAATGCCGCAGCATACAATGTTCCCAGCGGGGCATAGGGCAATCCCGTTTCCCATTGCTTTGGATCAAATCGGAGAAAATATGAATGTGTGAAAAGAAGCTTACTCATTTACCAAATTCTTATAAAGTTAAATCACCTTAAACACTAAAAGGGTTGCCTGTTAAAAATAATTAATCCCGAAGACTCGTTGTGGAATCTTTTAGCATGGGCAATTGTTGACGAAAATATTGGTTAAAGATCAGCCTGAACTGGTTCATATTGCTGATGCCGTCATAAAATCGACTATAATTTCTATCAGGGAAATAAACAGCATTAAGATTGATAAAATCATAAGCAGGATCGGCTTTTTTTTCTGGGTGGCGAAAACCATGGTCACTTAAAACAATAATAAGTGGGGGTGAAACGGAACCGGCTAAAATATTATCAATTAATTTAAGTATCCGTTTATTGCCATATTGGAGGTATTCAATATAGTCATTTGCATTTACCCTGTTCAGACCTCCAAGCTTTTCAATGGGCAGGGGATTACCTTTACTGTCAAAATAATAAGGATAATGCGGCATCATTAGATGCGTATAAACAAATTTAGGTTCATTTACTTTTTCTGTAGCAATTTTAGCGGTAAGATCCATGATCTCCTCGTTGAAATGAAGATTGTCGTAAGCGATTTTCTCTTGAAGCTTTTTTAGCCCTACTTTTCCATCCAATATATCCTGGCGAAAGTCGTCTATCAGTCGTGTCGTAAGGGTTTGAGCCGTCACAAGTTTGATTCCATAAGGCAAAAAAGCAGAATATTTATGCCCTGGTTGATCATCAAAATCAAAAATTGAACAATTATAAAAGCGATAACCTGTACTGGAAAGAAATTTTAGTACACGGCTGTTCCGGATCACTTCGTAACTATAACCAACTGTACTATAATTCTGCTGTCCCTTTTTTAAAGAAAGTAAATCCATATTTAAAGTAGAAGCAACAGAAAACGGCGTGAAATTATAATTGCTGATGCTTTTTTTAGCAATATAAAACCCCCGGGCCTTTAATTTATTCTCAAAATCAATATTGTCGAAGCCAAGAACATCCTTCAATGAAGTATACCCTGCATATTGATCAGGAATGATGAAAAAGATATCTGGCTTACGACAAGTATCACATGTGATAAACCCCTCAGCTTCGAGACGGAATGCTTTTTTTTCTTTTATGGCAGGTATCTTAGTTATAAGCCAGCCTGCATCTACGATTATTAAAATAGTCAACAGGATATTCAAATAAAAAGTAAATATGAACAGGCTTTTTTCCCTTTTTTTTAGCCATATAAAAAGTAACAGAAAAATAAAAACACTAAATGGGAATATATACCTGTATCGCAAAATGTTTTGAGGTAAAAGATCCTTCAGAAAATCGAGAAAGTTGCCAAAAAAGAAATGAAAAGCCATGATCAAAAATGTAGCCACGCTTGCTTTTATAATATCACGATACAAGAGCCAAAACAGGCCGGCAATTAAAATGCTGATCCCAATGTATTGCAATGTTAGCCATAGAGCTTCACTAACAGGTACGGAATAATAATAGACAGTAAAGCCATGAAAAACAAAAAAGATAGGAAATAGTAAATTAAAAAGAGGTTTGGTCTTAATAAAATAGCTCATCGATTTTTTTCTTTCCATACAAATAAAGATAAAATGTAAAAGTCAGTAAACCCCTTTATGCAATTATACGTTTTGCAGATGTTTTTCAAGCTTGTTTATTCACTATTCCTTACTAAGATATTAAAGCCCTTTAAAACGGTGATATTATGTTATAAGTTGCCCAACATATCAGCCCAACAAAGAATTATTGGCTGTTTGTTATTTTTATGTCTTTACATTCATAGCCAGATTTTTAATACATAATGCAAATAAGTGTAGTTATACCCACAGTTGACCGTAAAATGCGACTGCTTTCATTACTAACAAGTCTTAATCGATCGATCCACCCTATTCATGAAGTAATAATTGTTGATTCAGGAAAAGATAGACTTGCCACAGATGAATACTCGGCGATCAAAAATTTTCCTATCTATTACATCTCCTCAGAAAGATCGGTTTGCATTCAGCGCAATACCGGGATAAGAGAAGCAAAATCTGAATGGATATTTCTGTGTGATGATGATATAGAGATCCCTGCTGATTATTTACAAAAACTCAGTGTCCATATAAACAATAATCCACTAACAGGTGCAATTTCGGGTGTATGGTTGCAAAAAAATGGTGATACATGGATAGCAGGCTATCCTGAAACTTCAGCCAAGCAACTACTTTGGAAATATATTTTCAGGCTTGGCATTTGGGGACCAATAAACTGTTCTGCAAATAATTTTGCTATAAAAAAGATAAAACAATACTACCAACGCAAAGGAAATCACATTACCAAAGCCGGTTGGCCTGTTATCACAGATCTTTCAAGTGATCACTTTTTTGCGCCGGTTTATAGTCTTGGCGGGTCGCTGGTTAAAAAAGAATGGTTGCTAAATTCTCCGTTTGATGAAGGACTTGACCGCCATGGCATCGGCGAGAATTATGGTGTTATCGCAGGGTTTCCTGGCGGGGGCATTCATGTTCTAAATAATACCTGTGTTTATCATCAGCAGGAAACAACCAATCGCCTAATGCAGCCGCTGCAGTATTACCGCCGAGTATTGGCGCTTGATTATTTTATACAAACTAAGAAAACTCTAAAAAACACTAAAAGGAGACTGTTGCTCTGGTCATTGATAGGAAACATGATCAGCTTTGTTTTCTCCGGAAACAGATCAATGATGCGGGCCGGGTTCAAATCAATGTGGGATGTTTTGTGGAATAAAAATCCTTATCCAAAAGCAGCTAAGAATAACAGAAAAATTATTGAGCCCACCCTATAAATTTTCAATCGTGAATTTAAAAGAAACAAAATATTCATTTAATAACCCTGTCCTATGGTCTGTTTTTATTATTTACATTGTTGTTTCTGGGTTAATAATTTTTCATCACGAATTATGGGGTGACGAACTGCATAGCTGGAATATTGCAAAAGCCAGTAATAGTTTTTCTGATTTAATTTCTAATACAAGATATGAGGGTCATCCGCCGTTTTGGTATAGCGTCTTATGGATCGTTTCAAAGTTCACGCATGATGTTTCGATGATACAATGGGTTCAGTTGATCATCATCATAAGTATTCTTTTTCTTATTTTATTTGCCTCGCCATTTCCATTTGTTACTAGGCTACTTATACCTTTTGGCTATTTCTTTTTGTATGAATATGCTGCATTTAGCAGAAATTATGCGATAGGATTTTTGTTTGCTTTTTCTATCTGTATCATTCTTCATAAAAACTTTAAGTACCGGATCTTACTGTATTATACTTTCCTTTTTTTGTTGGCAAATACTCATTTACTAGCTTTAGTGCTAGCAACGGGCTTTCATATTTATTTTCTATCGAGCCTCTTTGAAAAGAAGAAAAAAGCCAATGTTGTTTTGCATATAGCAACCGGGTTGGCTGTATTGATCCCCTCAGTATATTTTATTTTCCCTCCTGCTAACAGCTCATTAAACCCCGGTTTTTGGTTGCAACGAGTAGATATTGATCGACTTTCTGCAATTGTAAAAGCTCCGGTTAGGGCCTTTCTTCCAATACCGGTCTGGTGGAATTATCATTTCTGGAATACAGAGTTTTTAACGGAAGCGCAAACACAGGTTCCTTTTTTAAAATGGATCATTGGCCTGCTGTCAATTGCACTTTTGCTTTTTACAACAGTAATTTTTCGAAAAGATAAAAAAGCTTTTTTATTTTATCTGGCGATATTGTTGATGTTTTTTCTTCTTTCCATTATCATTCCTTTTGCAAATTCAAGACAGGTAGGGTTTATTCTCCTTGGATTTTTGCTGGCCTATTGGTTGTTTTGTTACAATAACACCATTAGCAGATCTCAAAATAAAATTCTTACAACTATACTTATTATTCAAATCATCGCAGGTATTTTTTATGCTGTGAAAGAAATAAAATATCCTTTTTCAAATGGATTTCGTGTAAAGGAATTGATTAAAAACGTCCCGGAAGGCAATAATTGGGTCACAGATTATTGGTGCCTGAATACTATTTCAGCATATATGGATATACCAGCTTATTGCATAGACCTGCAAAAAGAAAAATCATTTTTACTGTGGAATGAGGAAATAAAAGAGATGCTACAATCTCCTAATCGTTATTATGAAGGTATGAATGCGCTTTTTAATAAAGAAAATTTAAAAAACATTTACCTGATTACTATTCACTCACTTCAAAATATTAAAAAGGTCGATAGTTTACTTCTTACAAATTATAAAATGACCCTGATTGATAAATATACAGAAGCCATAGAGAAAGGAAGTAATTTATACCTGTATGAGGTAAGCAAAAAATAAGGATCATCTTTTTTTCTTATTCCGAACTTCTATTGTTTTCTGGTAATGCTTTATAGCCTGCTCAGCAATTGCATCGAAAGAAAGATGCTTCTTAAAAAAATCAATACACTTTTCTGCTTCTTCCTTCAATGGTTTATCAATTGCACTAATAGCTGCCTGAATGAATGAATTTTTATTTCCTGGTTCCCACAATGCTCCAAGTTGTGCATTTTCGGTCATCATTCTGAAACTTGGAATATCAGTAACAATTGGAACACATCCACACCGCAATGCTTCACTTAAAGCATATCCACTTCCCTCATAATGACTTCCTAATACAAAATAATCAGCGCTGTTATAATAGCTTTGAACTTCGTGATGTGGTATTCTTCCCAATAATTGAACCTTTTGGGTTAAAATTTCAGAATTCTCAATTTTATTTTTTACATCCCCGATCAATTTATCATGACTGTACATCATATACAATTTCGCAGCTGAATATTTTTTTTGAAACAGTTCTTCAAAACCATCGAGTATAGTTAATGGGTCTTTATTTTCATCCAGCCTTCCCACCCATAGAAAAACAGGATCGCCATTCATACTACTAATTTCTCTCGCCTCATTTTTGTTTTGGTAATAAAGTTCTGTTTCATCATGCCGTTTATTGTAATTAAAAAAGGTAGAACCTTCCATTACCGGCAGTATTTTATTGCGCAGTTTTTTATTCGGAAACCATTCTTTGCCTTGCTCAACTGTCGTGAAAAAGAAAGCATCGGCTATTAAATTAAACCAATCATGGATCTTTTTTTTTATTCCCTTTGGAGTTTGCCCTCCATGATGCTGGATCACAATAGCTGTATTCTTTTTTAAAAAAAACCGAAGGATGAATGTTTGTAATGAAAGAGAAAGATGATGCAGGTGAATAACATCCGGTTGCAATGCAGCAATTTTTTTAAAAAGTCTGAACGGAATCTGCCATGACCGAAAGCTGTTATCATAGCTATCTTTTACAAAGAAATATTGAACATTATTTTTTTTAAAAGAACTGTCTTTGAAAAACCTTTTGAGAACGATCACTTCTATTCCTTCTTTGGCAAGTGCTTCTGCCCAACCAACAGTAGTATAATGCTGCTCCAGTAATTCGTCTTCAGTCGCCAGCGTTTTATCATAAATATATCCTACATCAACAATTCTCATGTTACTTCCTGTATATTTTTATCAAACAATTGCATTAGTTTTTTTACGCTGTCTTCAACAGAATACACAATTATTTTGTCATCAGAAAGGTGGTTTCGCTGTAATAATTCTGAAGCCTTCTTAATCATTTCCTCTTTTGTTTCCACAACATGCCAGTTTTGAATATCATGATGCATAGGCTTTGTAAAACTGATAACATTTGTACCGGCATATAAAGCCTCAAGACAGGCAGAGCTGAATCCTTCATACGATGAAGGGTGTAAAAATATTTTTGCCCTTTGCATCATCCGGATCGCTTCTGTTGGAACGAGCATCCCTGGCATATCGATAGTATCATCTAATGAAAGATCCTTTATAATTCTTTTAATACGTTCCCTATCTTCACCATCACCGCATAACGCTGCCTTGATCGTCGGTTTTTTTTGCTTGAGCTCAGCAACTATATCCACAAAAAGATCATACTGCTTGAGTATACTTAATGAGCCCACTCCTATTACATCAATATCTCTTGTTTCAACCGATGATGAGAACATAGAAATATCAATGCCGTTCGGAACCATATGAGCCGGTCTGATATGATGATTTCGATAAAATTCATCAGCCAAAAAATCTGATAATGCGATCAGTTCATTTGCAGCGGGCCTGATCAATTTTACCAGCTTATTTTTTTTGCGGGCATCTTGTCCGCATATCACAACGCGATGGTCTATGGAATATCGCTTGCCAAAATAACTCCCTATCAATGCACATTCGCCACACCAGAAACTTAATATGCCGGTGATTTTCTGCTCCTTATTGATCTGTTTGAGTTGGTTCCAAATTTTTCTCCAAAATAAAACTCGTCTGAACTTCCGAAATTTCATGCCATTAAAGCTGAACACTTTTAAACCTTCCCATTGATATTCTGAAATACGATCAGGATACACAAAACTCAAAACAATAATATTTATATCCGGAAATATCTTTTTTATCCAACGTAAAAACAGCTGTTGAGTCGGAAGCCAATTCTTTTCCTCTTCGTTTGCCGGGAAAGCGGGTATGAGGACGACCAATGTTTTTGCTTTACTCATCCAGAGAAATTATTTTATTACAATACGAAAGGCTTTTGCTGTCATGAGTGATCAATATGATCATCTTGCCCGCTTTGGTCATTTCCTTAAAATGCTGAACCAACAAAATAGCAGACACCTCATCCAATTCATTAAATGGTTCATCAAGCAGTATAAGTTCTGCATCTTTATATAAAGCTCTTGCTATGTTGATCCGTTGTTGCTGGCCACCGCTGATGTTTTTTCCATTTTCGGCGATCATTTTATTAAGTCCCTCCGGCGTACTCTCAATAAGATCTTTCAGCCCGGAAATTTCCAATACCTGTTTCAACTTTTCTTCATCATAGGTATTTTCATGAAGCGTTATGTTTCGTAAAATTGAATCATGGATCAGAAATGACTGTTGTCTTATATAAGAAATGCCCGGCCAATACTTTTTTAATTCGGGTGGAGAAACTAAAACATCATTTACCAAAATTTTCCCACCAGTTGGTGCTAAAAATCCAAGTATTAAATTTAAGATAGTTGTTTTACCCTTTCCTGACATACCAGTAATGCAAACAAAATCCCCTTTTTTAACATTCAGTGAAAAGTTCTTCAATACCACATGATCGTCATATTTGAAATCTATCATTTCTAAATTAAGTGAGTAAACAGGATCACACTTCAATGCTTGTTGTTCTTTTATATCCATATTTACATTGGCGGAATCATCAATAGAAAATTCATATGCTTTTATTTGCCCGCTACCATTTATGATCTTTACTATCCCTGGTATGATCTTATAAGCCGCGGCCATAAAAGCACCGATAGTAATAAGTGCGGCATTGTTATTTATTCCCGACCATTTGGCAATAACAATCAGAAAAAATAATCCAATCACTGCAAAAGTTTCAATGATCCTGGAAGGCATAGCCTGTACAGCATGTGAATCGAACAAATGCTTACCGAATACTTGTCTTGCGGTAATAAATCGTTTTAGAAAAAAATAATTACGCTGGTAAATATTCCCTTCTACATACCCTTTCATAGCATCAAGCAGGAACCGGAATGAACTCTCATTACTAGTATGTATATTTTTTTTTGCAGCAGCAACTCTCTTTTTAATAAAAAAGAACACAAGTATCACAGGAGGTAACAATATGACAAATAACAATAAAAATAATTTGACATTGTATAATAGAATTGTCCCAATAGTCAGCGCAATAAGAAATAATTGAATAATGACCTGTTGAATGTTCAACAAAATATATTCACAAAATTCAAACGGCTGAAAAGCAATCTTACGAATAAGCTCGGAAGAATCAATATTGATATAGTTTTCAAATTGCCCACGCTGGTAATTTTCTAATTTGTTTTTTGAGATACGCACAGCCACACGGCTGATAAAACTATATTGTCGGTTAGAAATAGAAATTCCCAGGAGATTTTTTAAACCGAAAAGGAGAAGAAAAAAAGTAATCAGCATTACAGAATTCTGATCTAACACCGCGGTAGGTAAAAAATCGAGCCCCTGAACCGAATTATTTATATAAAAACTAATTATCAGGAGTAAAAAGGCTAATGCAGCAATATCGGCAACACTGATCAATGCATTTAGCCCTATCAATACCCAAAACTGTCTTTTTTCAGACGGAGTTAGTATACGAAAAATATATTTGAGCTTTTCTTTCAAAGTCTAATAAGATGAAACAGAAAGATAATTCTAATTTATTTTTTTGAAAGAAGTAAAAGTTTTTTGAAAAAATGCAGGATCAAAAACCGGCAACTTTAAGAATAGTATGCCATAATATTTTCAAATCGAGGGGCAATGACCAATGGCGTACATAAAATATATCAAGCTGAACACGGTCTCTCATTGCTTGTACATTTCTAGTTTCTCCTACATAACCCATAGCTTGTGACAGACCGGTTATGCCGGGTTTCACTTTATGACGGTAATCATAATATTCAATCAGGTCTTCATATTTATTATTATCGCTAACCATATGTGGCCGCGGACCTATTAAAGACATATCGCCAGCTAACACATTAAAAAACTGGGGAAGCTCGTCCAGGTAATGATTTCGTAAAAATCTTCCAAGTTTAGTTATTCTTTCATCATCTGCAGAAGCTTGTAACATATCAGCATCCTCATTTTCGATCATCGATCTGAATTTAATACAGGTAAAAGTTTTTCCTCCTTGTTTATTTCTTTTTTGTAAAAAGAAAACGGGCCCTTTTGAGTCAAGTTTAATTAAGAGAGCTATTATTGGAATTAGCCAACTAAGTATGCCAACAACAACTATTGATGATAAAAAAATATCACCAACTCGCTTTATAATTCTTTTTGATATGCTGTCAAGTGGAAGCTGAAGCTGAAAAGTTGCCCTATCTTTTATGTTTGCAAACTTTTTAAGTTTTGCGTATAGAGGCGGCATTGGAGAAAAGGCATATTCATTTCCCCTGCCTTTAATAACAAACATTTCAGGCGACTTGGGAAAGATATTGGTTATTTCAATGGAAGATTTTTCTTGATCCATGAAGGAGAACGAATTTAGGTTAATGGTTAAATTATCGGTGTTTTAGGATAAAGGGTTGCTTTTAAAGCATTTCATGATTCAAAGGTCAAGTTATTAACATTAAGTGCCAATAATTTTTTTCAAGCTGAATCTAAAAACTTTTGGCTCAAAGGTCTTTGAACTGTATTTTTGCACTCCCAAAAAATAAGGTCTTCTTATTAGTTGGAATAAGGTCGATCTCGTAGCTCAGCTGGTAGAGCACAACACTTTTAATGTTGGGGCCCAGGGTTCGAATCCCTGCGGGATCACCACTTATTAAAGCCTCCTCAAACGGAGGCTTTTTTATTACCCGCATTTTAAAGTACGTTTGTAACCATAAGTAGTAAAATGTCCACTTATTTTAAAGATAAAGTTGTAATTGTAACTGGCGGCACAGAGGGAATTGGAAAGGCGCTTGTCGAAGAATTGATAAAAGAGGGTGCAAAAATCTCAACTTGTGGCAGAAATCACGATAAGCTCTATCAATTACAGACTCAATATCCCTCAGCTGAACTTCAAACAATGGTAGCCGATGTCAGCAGCGAAAACGATTGCAGAAGACTGATCGAACTTACCTACAAAATGTACGGCTCCATCGACGTACTTATCAATAATGCCGGTATATCAATGCGTGCAGAATTGAAAGATGCATCTATAGACGTGATCAAAAAAGTAATGGAGATTAATTTTTTTGGCGCTGTTTACTGCACTAAATATGCTTTACCATTTTTAATGGAAAAAAAAGGATCTGTGGTGGGAGTTTCTTCCATTGCCGGCTATCGTGGACTACCGGGCAGAAGCGGTTATTCTGCATCAAAACACGCATTACAAGGATGGATGGAAGCTATCAGAACTGAATTGCTTGAATCAGGAGTTAATGTAATGTGGGTTTGCCCTGGTTTTACAACCTCAAATATCAGGAATGCTGCTTTGAATAAAGAAGGAGAAGCTCAAGGAGAGAGCCCAATGGATGAAGGCAAAATGATGACAGCAGAAGAGTGTGCAAAAAGAATTTTAACGGCAATTGAAAAAAGAAAAAGAACTGTTGTGATGACATTCCAGGGAAAACAGACTGTGTTCCTGAATAAATTTTTCCCGGGACTTGCCGATAAGATGGTAAGAAAGTTTTTTTATAAAGAAGGTAAACTGATGAAGTAATTTTAGATTTCGGATTGCCGATTTTAGATTTGAGGGAATAATCTCATTTTGAAATTATTTTTGCTCAGGTTTGAAAAATCCGAAATCTAAAATCTACAATCTACAATCGTTAAATGCCACTACTAACCCTGACCTCTGATATCGGTAACCACGACTACCTTGCAGGGGCCATAAAAGCGAGACTATTATGCATCAACCCCGACTTTCGGTTGATTGATATTTCGCATAACATCGCTCCGTTTAATTATCCCCAGGCATCATACGTTTGCAAAAATGCTATTAAGAATTTTCCTGATTTTACTTATCATATTATCATGGTGAACCTGTTTGACAAAAACCAGGATCACTTATTACTTGCATTTCATAACAACCAATATCTTTTTTGTGCTAACAATGGCCTGCTCACGATGATACTTGAAGAAAAACCAGAGATCGTTATTGGTATTCCATGGCCGGATGGGAAAATGAAAAACACCCTACAGTGTGCAGATATTTTTGGCCATACAATTAATCAACTTATCAATGGCGAGTCCATTAAAAATATTGGCCCCGATATACCCTACATTGAAAAAAATCCATTGAGACCTGCTGTTGGCGATGATTGGATCGATGGCCAGATAATTTTTATTGACAATTTTGAAAATGTGATAGTAAATATCACCCGTCATGAATTTGAGGAGCTGCGTAAAGGCCGCGGTTTTAAAATAAATTTTAAGAGGGATGAAGTGATCGATCATATCAGCCAAACATATGCTGATGTGCAAGAAGGTGAAAAACTGGCTTTGTTTAACAGTGCCGGTTATCTTGAGATCGCCATTAATAAAGGAAATGCGGCAGGACTGCTTGGGCTAAAGGGGTTCTCCGAAAAAAATTCACAGTCAAGACAGATCTTACAAAACCAACTTTTTTATCAAACAGTAAGAATAAATTTTGAATAGACGATGGAAAGATTAGCTGTTGATATGGATGGTGTACTTGCCGATGTGTATGAACAATTTTTCCGTTACGATGAAAAAGAGTTTGGCAAAAGAAGACCGATTGAAGATGTAATTGGTGTTGAGGAAAGAAAAGCTTTCCCTCATATAAATGAATATGTTTATGCAAAAGGGTTTTTCAGAACAGCGCCGGTAGTAAAAGACAGTGTAGAAGTATTGGCAGAGCTTAACAAAAACTATGAATTGTTCATCGTTTCCGCTGCCATGGAATTTCCTCAGAGCCTTCCCGAAAAATTAGAATGGCTGAATGAACACTTCAGTTTTTTGAGTTGGCAACAGATCGTTTTTTGCGGCAGTAAAAAGATCGTTGATGCGGATATAATGATCGATGATCATTTTAAAAACCTCGATCTTTTTAAAGGAACGAGCCTCCTCTTTACTCAACCCCATAATCAATTAAAAAATGACGGCCGCCATAAAAGAGTTGATACATGGAAAGAGATAGCCTCCATTCTTTTATAATATCTCCATTACTCAGCAAACCCTTCAAATATTTTAAATATTGTTTTGCCTTCCCGAAAGGCGAAATCTTCTGTTGAAACCCTATTTTTGCCCCCATTCCATACCGATCCTTCGATAAACTCAGGACTATCGGGAAAAAAAGGAATAAAATCAAATCTTTATGAATTTCAGGAAAGTAAACAATATTACCGGATGGGTAATATTGCTGATTGCTACTGCTACTTACACACTTACACGGGAAGCCACTGCAAGTTTTTGGGACTGCGGCGAGTTTATTGCCTGTGCAAATGAAATTGGTATCCCCCACCCACCAGGTTCGCCTCTTTTCACCATGCTTGGCCGGTTGTTTATTATTTTATTTAGCGGCGGCGATGCTGCAAATGCTGCCAGTTCCGTTAATCTTTTAAGTGCTGTTGCCAGTGGATTCTGTGTTTTATTTCTTTTCTGGACCATCACTCACTTTGCCCGCAAGATGTTTGTAAACCATGGTGAGAACCTGACAGCGCAGCAGACCTTTACAGTTATGGCATCAGGTGTTGTCGGAGCTTTGGCTTATACTTTCAGCGATACATTTTGGTTCAGCGCTGTGGAAGGTGAGGTTTATGCATTATCCTCATTCTTTACGGCACTTATTATCTGGGCAATGCTAAAATGGGAACATGCATATGAACTGGCAAAAGATGTTGTTGAAAGAAACAGGGCCGATCGTTGGATAGTTTTTATCTTCTTTATGCTTGGTCTTTCAATTACCGTTCACTTGTTGAATCTTTTGACACTGCCGGCTATTGTAATGATCTATTTCTATAAAAAGTATACGCCAACTGTTCGTAAATCTATTTTTGCATTTTTGTTCAGTTGCGTATTGACCGGTGCGATACTTTTTGGAATGGTGTATGCTATTCCAAGAACATCTGCTTTATTTGATCGAATTTTTGTAAATGGATTTGGCCTACCTTTCTTTACTGGCTTTACGTTTTTCTTTATACTTTTTGGAGCTGGTCTCTGGTTCTTATTAAAACTGGCAAAGGATAGAGCCATGCCTATGCTTCGACTAGCTGTTTGGTGTTTTGTATTTGTAATGATCGGTTATTCCACTTACGTTACTACCCTTATTCGTTCCAAGGCAAACCCGGGAATCGACATGAGTAACGTTGATAACCCAATGACCCTCGCTTCTTATTTTGCCCGTGAGCAATATGGATCTGCACCATTACTAATGGGCCCGCATTTCGGATCACTTCCTGACGACAAAGACAGGGATGGCTATTATGATATGAAGAAAGGAAGAATGAAATGGGGCCAATTGGGAAAAAGATATGTAGAACTTGGTCGGGAGGAAGAATATGACTTTGATGCTTCACAAAAGATGGTGTTCCCACGTATTTGGGATGGATCAGATCAGCAAGATCATTTAAGATTTTATATTGATTGGCTAAATAAAAGTCCTTACCAGGATGCAAACGGAAGAGTTTCTTATGACCCACCAATAACCTATGGTGATAATTTTAATTTCTTTTTTAGTTATCAAATGGGCCTGATGTATTGGCGCTATTTTATGTGGAATTTCTCTGGTAGACAAAATGACCTGCAGGGCTTTGGCAATCGCAGAGACGGGAACTGGCAAACTGGTATCTCTATTATTGATAAACAAATGCTGGGTGACCAAAGCACAATGCCCGATAGTTTAAAAGCGAATAAGGCAAATAATAAATTATTTCTACTACCCTTTTTACTTGGCATTCTTGGCTGCGTATACCATTTCATAAAGAAAAAGAATGATTGGGTGGTGAGCTTTTTGCTTTTCTTTTTTACCGGGATCGCAATTAGCCTGTTCCTGAATATGCCGGGTAATCAGCCTCGTGAAAGAGACTATGCGTTTGTCGGATCGTTCTATGCCTTTGCAATCTGGATAGGGTTAGCAGTAACTGCACTTGTAAAATTGACAAGGGAAATAAAACAAAATTCATTTAATACAGTGGTATATGGATCTGTTCTTACTTTTCTCGTCTCAGTTTTCAGTATGACCTATTTGCCAGGAGCAGCTGTTATAAAAACATCTTTAATGATAACGGCTATCTATGCAATACTGGCTGTTGGTTTACCTGCAGTGCTAAAAGCAATTTCTTCCAAAGGAGTGAATGAAAGAATTATAAATATTGCGGCGGCAGTAATATGTATGCTTGCTCCCATACTAATGGCCAACCAGGAATGGGATGATCATGACCGCAGCAAAAAAACATTAGCAAGAGATGATGCAAAAAACTACCTGGAAAGCTGCGCACCTAATGCCATCCTGTTTTGTTTTGGTGATAATGATACTTATCCTTTGTGGTATGTACAGGAAGTAGAAAAGGTAAGACCTGATATTCGCATTATCAACACCAGTTTGTTGGGGATTGATTGGTATATAAACCAATTACGATATAAAATAAACCAAAGCGATTCGGTAGATGTTATTTGGCGCCCTGACCAGATCATAGGTGACAAACTGCAGTATTTACAATACATGGCAAATGACAAAGTACCGCAAGATCAATACTACCCTCTTTATGATGTAATGAAAAATGTGATCGGCAACCAACCTGAGGCAAGATTCTTACCAGTGAAAAAATTCAAAGTTCCCGTTGACACTGCATTGGTGAGAAAAAATGGGACTGTAAATGCAGATGATGCCGTGACAGGCGAAATGCAATTTGAGTTACCTACGAATCGAATCGTTACAAGAGATCAATTGATAATTCTGAATGTTATTGCGACTAATCAATGGAAAAGACCGATCTATTTCACATCACAGCAGGTTGGCATGGGTATAACTGATTTTCTGAGAAGAGAAGGACTTACTTTCCGTCTTATACCGATAAAGGCAACTTCTGATGTGAATGTCGGGCCTATGTATGAAAACATGATGAAGAAATTCACAAATGGACATGCAGATGTAAAAGGAGTTTATTTTGATGAAGAGAATCGCAGGCATCTTTATACGATCCGCCAATCTTATGCGGATGTAGCAAAAGAATTAATTGCAAAAGGAAGAAAGGAAGAAGCCAAAGCTGCGGTGTTAAAATCAGACCAGCTTATTCCAGACACAAATGTTCCATATGGTATACCAAGCCGTGTTGAGTTGCACAACCAGGCAAGTCTTTCATTAA
>Ga0193740_1000109_pt1 | contig 23107 bp, 19 predicted proteins | sample L2s1metaG_FD_145072 | JGI IMG/M metagenome (GOLD analysis project Ga0193740, IMG submission 145072) | Soil microbial communities from a riparian zone of the East river system, Colorado, United States - L2s1 | ecosystem: Environmental > Terrestrial > Soil > Riparian zone | place: USA: East River... | reverse complement strand
GTTGGATCATATTTATTTGCATCCAGTACATCAAGCGGCATAGAGTTGGCCATCATAAATAAAACGGTAGGAATAGAGTTATCCTGGTTGGCAATATTGGGTGGATTCTTAATAGTCTCATATGAATAATTTATATTACCTGCAAAGCTTAGCTTATCAGAAAGATCATAAGCAAAACCCAAATTGATTGTTGTTCGTTTAAATGTATTATTAGGGGTAATTCCTTTACTATTCAAATTTCCCACGGAAAGATTTAAACCTCCCTTCTCACCTCCTGCAGCCACCGAAATAGTATTAGTAACATTTTGACCGTGCCTGTAAAATTTTGTAAGAATGTCTTGCTGTGGAACGTAGGGCAGGGTAAGTCCATTAAACAAAACCTGCGTCATACCGGGCTGAAATTTTTCACCAAATGACCATTGACCAGAGTTTGGTTTTGGCGCCGTTGGACGAGCATTATTCTCACCCTGGCCATACTCATACTGATAGTCCGTAAAATCCAAGGGGGCTTCATCCGTATAATTTATATTATAAGTAACACCTATACCCTTTCCTTTGGGTCTTGCTTTCGTGGTGATCATAATAACACCATCCTTTGCCCGAGCTCCATATAAAGCTGAAGCTGCTGCGCCTTTCAAAATGCTCATGCTTTCAATGTCATCCGGATTAATGCTTTGCAGTCCATCACCACCGTCAGCCGTGTTTCCACCACCACCTCCTCCTAGCCTGTTATTATATGAACCATCACTGTTAGAACCGGCGCCCACAGGGTTTGATCCAAAATTGGTATTATCAATGGGAACGCCATTAATTACTATAAGTGGATTATTTTGTCCGGAAATAGATGATTGGCCCCTGATCCTGATTTTTGAAGTACCAGCAGGTCCTGTACCAAGAGCTGATATATTTACACCAGCTACTTTACCCTGTAAAGCATTCATAACATTTGGGCTTCGGTTTACGGTAAGCTCAGCCGGATTTACGTTTGTAGTAGAATAACCGAGGCTCCTTGACTGCTTGGTAATACCTAATGCAGTTACCACAACTTCACTCATACTTCGGGTATCAACAGTCATTGAAATGTTAACTACGGTACGGCCCGACACAGCAACTTCCGTTGTAGTATAACCGACATAACTAAAAACAAGAGTTGCAGTCGCAGAAGCTGGTACGGAATATTTACCAGTAGCGTCGGTAGTAGTACCACCTCCTGCTCCTTTAACCGCCACGGAAACTCCTTCTAAGGATTTTCCGTTTTCATCTGAGACAGTGCCCGAAACTGTTTGAGCTTGAACATTTGTAAAAAATGAAAAAGCCAATACTGATAGCATTAGCTTCATGAAGCCGGAATTGTGCAACGGCTTTGCATTTACTTTCATAATAGCAAGTTGTTTTGATTAACAATAGCAATCTCGAAAATGGATTCAGCGAAAAATCCAGAATGTAAAGTATCTGACTGTTCATTCAAAAACTTCCAAAAAAAAACAGTGATGAATTTTGTACAAGTTGGAACGGGATAAATTCATTTCTTTATAGCTGCAAGAACGATTGCTTAACTTAACAATTGCATGCACCAATTTGTATTTCAACAAGGGCTTTCGGGAGAATTACAATTATTCCCGCACATCATAGAGCTTGGTGCAAAAAAAAACCACGCAATTCATCTTAATTCATTTCCCCAATCTACTTCAGAGTGTATTCGCATTTATTATATAAATGAAGGAAAATTTGAATGGAGAGTTAATGACGAATCTTATATACTTTATCCCGGGGATGTTTCACTGATCATGCCAAATGAAAAATTTGGAAGTGAAAAAGGAGTGCTTGAGATCGGTAGCATCTGGTGGATACATATTAAAATATCCAATCACGGAAATAATGAATTACTATCAGGAAAGTGGAGTAGTCTTTCAGAAACAGAAAGCCAGGCTATCAGCAAAGTTCTTTTAATGAATACAATGCCTGTGCTTTCCAAATTACCAGAAGCCGGAAGAATACTTCGCTACATACATGATGAAATCTTGAACCAGGAAATCGGATACACGACAAGAGCGAATCAACTTATTGACGAGTTGTTTATCACTATTACAAGACACCTGACAAAACAAAATAATCGTGCGAGAGATTTTCCGAAAGTATTCATGCAACTCGAACAAGCATTACGTCTAAATCTTTCCCATCAATGGGCAGTTGAAGAAATGGCAGCCATTGCGGGTATGGGTACTACTTTATTTAATGAAAAAGTAAAAAACTACACCGGCTTTACACCTTTGAATTACCTAATCAATATCCGCATTTCAGAAGCCATTAAACTTTTAAAGAAAAAAGATGTGAGCATAACGGACATTGCCTTAGACACTGGATTCTATTCATCACAACATTTTTCAACAACATTTAAAAAACTCACCGGCTACACACCGAGTGAGTTTAGAAAAAATAATTTATCACAAGATTAATTGCATACTATGAATTGTATAATCACAATTGAACTTGGCACAAATGCAGTAAGAGTATTTGCATTTGACCTAAACGGCAATGTCATTGGTTCACAACGGGGATACTATCCTACTTTTCACACGGAGCCAGATTACAGTGAACAGGATCCTGACCAAATGTTCATCACCATGTTGTATGCCTTAAAAAATTTATTGAATGAACATATTCATCCTAAGAAATATAAAGTCGCTTCCATTTGTTTCAGCGCATCAATGCATAGCGTATTAGCCGTAGACAAAAATGGAAATCCTTTGGGGAACGCAATTACATGGTCTGATAACAGGGCAAAAAAAGAAGCAGATAAATTAAAAACATCTGCGCTGGGAAAAACTATTTACACAGCCACCGGTACGCCATTACACCCCATGTCTCCCTTGATGAAAATAGCCTGGATAAAAAATAACGATAGAGAAAGATTCAGGCAAACAAGTAAGTTTTTATCCATCAAAAGTTATATCATTAAACAACTTACTGATGAGTATATAATTGATTACAGCATTGCATCTGCAACGGGCTTATTAAATATTCATAAGATAAAGTGGGATGCCGATGCTTTAAAATTTGCAGGAATAACTCCCGTTATGTTACCCGATCTCGTTCCGGTATTTACTCGATTGGGTAAATTGAAGAAAGCATACCAGAGTTCGCTTGGGTTACCTGCTGATACAAAAATAATTGTTGGTTCAAGTGATGGCTGTATGGCAATATTAGGTGATGGCGTAAAAGGAGAAGGCAAAGCAACGATAACAATTGAAGATAGTGGCGCTGTAAGAGTGATGGGTGATAAAGTTTTGAAAGATGACAAGCAACGCTTTTTTAATTACCTGCTTACCGAGGATCGTTATGTTTCCGGGGGGCCAACTAATAATGGCGGGATAATCTTCGAATGGTTCACAAAACAATTTGGTGATTTTAAAAACCCATTTGATATTGAATACAGCATGCAGGACCTAATCACAGAAGCTTCAAAAGTTCCTGCTGGTTCCGAAGGATTGCTGTTTCTTCCTTATTTGCTGGGAGAAAGAGCACCGATCTGGAATGCCAATGCAAAAGGAGTTTATTTCGGTTTGAATATAAAACATGAAAGGAAACATTTTATAAGAGCAATTATTGAAGGGATCCTTTATGAGATATACAGTATCGGAAAAACGTTAGAAGAACATCGTGGTATCAAACGACTTTCTATCAACGGAAGTTTTGCAAACATTCCTTTCTGCACACAAATGATCGCCGATATCTTTAATAAGCCTGTACAACTCCGCCAAAATTTTCACAGCGTTAGTTATGGTGCATTCCTTGTTGCCGCAACAGAAATGGGTATTTATAAAAATTTGGATGAAGCTGCAAAAACAGTTGTGCTGCCTGATGAATACTTACCGGAAAAACAAAATCACAATACGTATATGAAATACTTCAAAATTTTTGAACGCTTAAGTACCAAGCTGGCGCCAGAGTTTGAAGAGATCGCTAACCTTCAATAATATTAAATCAATTTTCAAATAATAAAACTACGCTATATGAAAAAACGACTGTCGCAAGTGATCATGCTGTTGTATTTCTCATTAACAATAACAGCACAACAGGTCACACTTACTCCCGATCAGATCAAAGGTTATACTCCCGAATGGAAAGGCGAACGCTTTCCTGATGGAAGACCCAAAGTGTCTGACAAAATGCTGGAAAGATTAAAAGCTGTTCGCCTCGAAGAAGCCTGGGGAGTTCTTCGTAACAAAGGTTATCAAAACCAATTTGAAGGTGATTGGATGGTATTGAATCCTGATTCTGCAATGACGGGAAGAGTTGTAACTGCACAGTACATGCCTATGCGACCAGATGTAGATAAGATCATTAAAGATATTGGAAAATCTGAAAAACGTATTGGTTCTACTAACTCCTGGCCTATTGATGTATTGAAGAACGGAGATATCTATGTAGCCGATAGCTACGGAAAAATTGTAGATGGTACTTTGATAGGCGACAATCTTGGTAATGCAATTTATACAAAATCATTACGTGGGGTAATTTTTTATGGTTCGGTAAGAGATATTGAAGGTCTTGCTGAAATAAATGGATTCAATGCATGGATGAAAGGTTATGATCCTTCTTATATCCAGCAAATGATGCTGGGCGGTATCAATGTTCCTATTCGTATCGGCAGAGCTACGGTATTGCCCGGTGATGCTGTGCTTGCAAAAAAAGGCGGTGTAGTTTTTATTCCTTCACATCTTTTAGATACAGTTGTGCTGAATGCTGAATTCATCGCATTACGAGATCAATTTGGTCATCAGCGTTTGCGTGAAGGAAAATACACACCAGGGCAAATAGACATGCAATGGACAGACGAAATAAAAAAAGATTTTTTGAAATGGTTGGATGAAAACCCCGGCAAACTCCCAATGACAAGACAGGAGCTTGATAAGTTCATGCAAAGCCGTACATGGTAATTTTTTTTTAAACATATTATCTAAATACTAAAACTACATTAACATGACACCCTCAGAAAAATATTTAAAGAAACTTGGTTTAAAAGATCAGGATACAATTGAACTACCTGATGTAACCAATAAAAAAGAAGAAAATGAAAATAGCCGTCGCTCCTTTTTTAAAAAATCAGCAATGGGCGGCATTGCATTAGGCGGTGCATTTATGTTTTCACCAATTGAAGATATAGTTGCACAAAGCACTCAGAAAGTATCTCGCTATGGCGCTCCTTCCGATCTAAAAATAACAGATATACGTTATTGTCTCACAGCAGTGATGGGTGGTACAGCTATCATTCGCATTGATACTAACCAGGGAGTGTATGGATTAGGGGAGGTAAGAGATGCAGCTGATGTTCGATATGCATTGATGTTAAAAAGCAGGATACTTGGTGAAAATCCATGCAATGTTGAATTGATATTTAAAAAGATCAAACAGTTCGGCGGGCAAGCAAGACAAGCCGGTGGTGTATGCGCAGTAGAAATGGCGCTTTGGGATATATGTGGCAAAGCATACAATGTTCCATGCTGGCAATTGTTAGGAGGACGTTATCGTGATAAGATCAGAATGTATGCAGATACACCGGAGTCTTCTTCTCCTGAAGAACAAAGAAAATTAATAAAGTATCGGACTGAAGAGCAGGGATACACATGGTTAAAAATGGATGTATCTATTGCTAAATTAAAGGGCATACCCGATACGTTGGTCAATGATAAATTCTGGCAAAATGCGCAAGGCAATCTTGCACAATGGGGTGATCAAAATAATATGATGTCGTATGGAAATGCATTACATCCGTTCACACAAATACAAATAACTGATAAAGGTTTAGAAGTATTGCAAAACCTGGTTGAACATGTGCGGGGTATGGTTGGTTATGAAATTCCTCTCTCTACCGATCATTATGGACATTTTGACTATAACAATGGTATTCGTTTAGGCAGAGCTCTTGAAAAATACAGGCTTGCCTGGTTAGAAGATATTGTTTCATGGGAATATACAGATCAATACAAAAAAATGTCAGATGCATTAGAAACTCCTATACTTACTGGTGAGGATATTTATTTATTAAAATATTTTAAACCATTAATCGATCAACGCGCAGTTGATATTGTTCATCCCGATCTTGCTTCTTCAGGCGGTCTTTTAGAAACAAAACGAATTGGTGATTATGCTGAAGAAAATGGAATTGCCATGGCTATGCACCAGGCAGGTACTCCGGTTTCATTTATGGCAAGTGTTCATTGTGCTGCTGCTACTCAAAACTTTTTATCACTGGAACATCATTCGGTTGATATTCCATGGTGGGAAAGCCTGGTTAAAACAACTGATGGAAGAAAATTGATCACTAAAGGTTTTGCTAATCTTCCACTTACTGCACCTGGCCTTGGCATCGAATTAAATGAAGAAGTAGTGAAACAACATCTTCATCCTTCTGATAAAACTTATTTTGAACCAACGACTCAGTGGGATCTAAAACGTTCGCATGACAGGATATTCAGCTAAATAATTTAATTAAGATCAAATCAAAACTAATGAGTGGAGAAAAAAGATCATCTTATAATCTATTTTATGTGGTAGCAGGATTGCTTGCTGCGCTATTTGCTTTTTTTACCTATAAAGAGAATCATGATGTAGCTGGATGGATGTTGACATTGTTATTTATAAGTCTTGCTATTGCTTTCAGGGGAAATTCACTTTTAAAAGGGTTTTCTTATACAGTAAGTATCATCGCTGCTGTTTGTATGGCATTGTACAGTCCTCACTATTTTATTTCCGTTGGCGATTTTAAATTATCAAAGCTTACTATTCCGTTATTACAGATCATCATGTTTGGTATGGGTACTGAGTTAAGCTGGAAAGATTTTGCAGTGGTTTTTAAATCACCAAAAACAGTTGTCGCAGGACTTGTTTGCCAATTCACCATTATGCCATTTCTTGGATTTGGAATTGCAAAGACATTTAATTTTCCCGGTGAGATCGCTGCCGGCGTTATTTTGATCGGATGTGCCCCAAGCGGATTAGCCTCAAATGTGATGGCTTATCTCGCCAAAGCAAATCTTGCTTTGTCTGTTTGCATCACCAGCATGGCCACTTTACTGGCTCCAATATTAACTCCGCTACTGATGAAATTGCTTGGAGGCACTTTCATTGAAATAGAATTCTGGAAGATGGTATGGGATATAACCAAGATAGTTCTCATCCCAATCATTGCAGGTTTGATCTTTAATTATTTTTTGCATGGAAAATTCAAATGGCTTGATAAAGCAATGCCTTTTTTCTCGATGGGCGGCATCATGTTTATCATTATCATTTTTATTGCTGCAGGCCGTAATAGTTTACTGCAGGTTGGTTTGCTTCTCCTGCTTGCTGTATTTATTCATAATGTCGGGGGATTTTTAATCGGATATTGGTCGGCAAGGCTAATGGGTTTCAAAGAAAAAGATTGCCGTACAATTTCCATCGAAGTAGGTATGCAAAACGGAGGACTTGCATCGGGTCTTGCGTTAAACATGGGAAAAATGGCAACAGTGGGATTAGCTCCGGCAATTTTCGGATCATTAATGAATGTGACCGGCTCAGCGTTGGCCAGTTGGTGGCATCATCGCAAGCCAAAAGATAAGAGCAGTGATGCAAAAGGGGAATAACAATTTTACGAAATATAAATTTTATACCATGACTAAGTTTAAATATGTACTCCTTCTTTCAGTAACAATTGTATTTTATATACAATTACAAAGTCAGCAAGTACGGATAACAAAAGAGCAATTGATCGCATTAACTCCTGAATGGAAAGGTGAACGTTTCCCCGACGGTCGTCCTAAAGTACCTGATGATATTATGAAGCGTATGAAATCAGTTAGTGTAGAAGAAGCATGGGCGGTAATGAAAAATGCTGGCTACGGATACCAGGTAGCAGAAGGTTGGCAAGTAATAAATCCCGATAGTGTGTTAGTGGGAAGAGCAGTGACGGCATCATTTATGCCGGGTCGTCCAGATGTTTGGAAGGCTATTGATTCAGCAGGAAAAAAGGAAGGCAAGCGGGGACAAAATACATGGGCAGTTGATCTGTTGGTAAAAGGAGATGTATATGTAGCTGATCAGTTTGGTGCACATCGCAACGGGCCAACGATCGGTGATAATGTCGGCAATGCAATTTTTGCCAGGTCAGGTAATGGCATTGTATATGACGGAGCGTTGAGAGATGTGGAAGGTTTGAAAGAAATTGATGGCTTCACTGCTTTTTATAGCAGCTATGACCCTTCTTATCATAATCCAACTGGAGATCTGACTACGATGATCGTTGGCATCAATCACCCAACAAGAATTCGCACAGTAACTGTTATGCCGGGTGATGTTGTATTGGGAAAAATGGGTGTTGTGGTTTTTATTCCTCCGCATTTAGCAGAAAGAGTCGCTACAACTTCAGAGATCGTTCGTCTTCGTGATATGTTTGGTCATCAGCGATTAAAAGAAGGGAAATACACAGCGGGTCAAATTGATACAAGATGGAGTGATGAGATCGAAAAAGATTTTTCCAAATGGCTGAACGATCATATTAATGAGTTGCCTGTTCCCAAAGAACAAATTCAAAAATATTTGAAGGACCGCACATGGTAATGAACTGAATAATTAACAATTAAAAACTAATTAATGATAAATTCAACATCACGCAGAAAGTTTTTAAGCAAAGCTGCAATAGCTGCGGCAATGACTCCTTTCGCATCACTTTCAACTTTTGGCCAGGGATATGAAGAGGCAATTGATAAAACACCAAAGCGATCTGCTCCTGCCGATCTAAAGATCACTGACGTAAAATGTGGTTACATACGTGGAAGCGTTATGGTAAAAATTTATACCAACCAGGATATCTGGGGATGTGGGGAAGGTGTGGATGCAATACCGGGCACTTATCACTTGGTAAAAAATTTTGGAAACAGGATCAAAGGAAAAAATCCTTTGAACGTACATCGTCTTTTTGAAGATATCCGCCGGTCAGGATTTTTCCAGGGAGCACAATCGGGAATGTATGTTGCAGTTCTTTCGGCAATAGAAACAGCATTATGGGATATTGCAGGCAAAGCATTGAACTTACCTGTTTACCAATTACTCGGTGGAAAATTTCGTGATAAAATAAGAGTGTATTGCGATACAGCTTTGTATCAACGCAACTTGCCACAACCAAAAGATTTTGCTGAAGCTGCATTAAGATCAAAAAATATGGGATTTAATGCAATGAAATTTGATCTCGACCAGGCCAATGATCCAAATAAATATGATGCTTACAACTGGACAGCAAGTCCTGCAGAATTGCAAAGAATGTATGATCAAATTGCTGCGGCCCGTGAAGCCGTTGGTCCGAAAATAGATATACTGGTTGATATGCATGGAAGATATGATGCAGTAACAGGTCAAGCAGTAGCAAAACGATTAGAACCTTTGAATTTACTTTGGCTCGAAGAGCCAATACCGGCAGAAAATGTTGAAGCTTATAAATTAATTACCGAATCAACAAGCACACCGATCGCAGCAGGAGAAAATCACTACCTGGCTCATGGCTTCAGAAGAATGCTTGAGATCGGTGCCGTTGATATTGTAATGCCTGATCTGCAAAAAGCAGGAGGCCTGGGTGAAGGGCAGCGAATTGCTAATCTTGCTAATTTATATTACACCCCATTTGCTCCTCACATGGTTGCCTCTTTTCTCGGCGCTATGGCTGCAGCACATGTATGTGCATCTGTTCCAAACTTTTTAATTTTAGAATGGCAATCGTATTTTCATACTGACCCGATGTTCAAGGATATTATAAAATATGATGGCGAATGGGTAAAAGATAGTTTTATCACTCTTTCTGAAAAACCAGGTATAGGAGTAGAAATAAATGAAGAGGGAATGAAAAAATATGCAATAGCAGGAATTCCCTTTTTTGAATAAACAGATCACAAATAAATAAAATAAATCATGAACACACGTAGAAATTTTTTACAGAAGCTTACTGGTTCATTAATTGCATTACCTCTTTTATCAAAACAAGATTATTTGGAAAGTTTGAACGAAATAAAGGATAAAAAATATGAAGAGCCTGTTTTACGTGTTGCTATTATGGGTCTTGGTAGCTATGGAACCCGTGTAGCGGATGCAATGAAAGATTGCACAAAAGCAAAATTGGTTGGTGTAATAAGCGGCACTCCTTCGAAAATCACTGCATGGCAGGCCAAGTATGGTATTCCTGAAAAGAATTGCTACAATTATGAAAATTATGATACCATAAAAAATAACCCCGACATTGATGTAGTATATATCATTACTCCAAATGCATTGCATAAAGATGCGGCCTTAAGAGTAGCCAAAGCTGGTAAACATGTTATTTGTGAAAAACCAATGTCGATCAATGCTAAAGATGGAGAGCAGATGATTGCAGCTTGTAAAAAAGCGAATGTGAAATTGCTGGTGGGTTATCGCATGCACTTTGAACCAAAGACGCTTGAGATAATCCGCATGAGAAAAGACGGAGAATTCGGGAAAGTTTTATTCTTCCAGGGATTGTCTGGTTTTCGCATTGGCGATCCTACACAATGGCGGTTAAAAAAAGAATTGGCAGGTGGAGGCGCCATGATGGACATTGGAATTTATTCTATCAACGGCGCAAGATATATGATCGGTGAAGAACCGATTTGGGTAACGGCGCAGGAAACAAAAACGGATAAAGAAAAATTTAAAGAAGGAGTTGATGAAACAATTCAATTTCAATTAGGTTTTCCTAGTGGAGCGGTAGCATCCTGTTTATCAACTTATACTATGAATAACCTTGACCGTTTTTTCTTAAATGCTGAAAAGGGATTTGGAGAATTGCAGCCTTCCACTGGTTATGGGCCTATAAAGGGAAAAACAAATAAAGGCGAATTGGATTATCCGCATGTTACTCACCAAACAGTGCAGATGGATAGGATGGCGGAAATTATTTTAGAAGGTAAACAACCAATAGTGCCAGTTGATGGTGAAGAGGGATTGAAAGATCTGAAGATCATTGATGCAATTTATGCGGCCATTAAAAGTGGCAAAAAAGTTAACTTGTCACTGTAAGATCAGAAATAGTTAAATGATGCGCAGTCTTATTCTCCTGGCAATTATCTTTTCAGTTTTATGCAGCTATAATATTGTAGCTGAAAGAAAAACTTATTTCTCAAAACGAACCGAAGCAATGTCAAGCAACATAAACAAAGAGCATGTTTGGGTATTTATTATGGCAGGTCAATCGAACATGGCCGGTCGCGGTATTGTTGAACCGGAAGACACGGTTTCCAACAAAAGAATTTTTTCAATTAATAAAGATGGGCAAATCATCATAGCCAAAGAACCACTACACTTTTATGAACCTGAAAGAACAGGTCTTGATTGCGGACTTTCTTTTGCAAAGACACTTATTACAAAAATTCCTGATTCCGTTTCCCTATTAATTATTCCAACTGCAATTGGTGGCAGTTCGATAAGGCAGTGGTTGGGTGATTCAGTTTTTCGGAATGTAAAATTGTTTTCAAATTTTTTGTCAAAAGTTGAGATCGCCAAACAAAATGGGGTCGTTAAAGGAATTCTCTGGCACCAGGGAGAAAGTGATGCGAATGAAAAAAATATTCCACTTCATAAAGAAAGACTTCATTTGTTATTTTCAAAATTCAGAACGGAGATCGGAAATAATGAATTACCTGTTTTGTTGGGAGAACTCGGTTCTTTTTCAAATAACCCGGCAGACTTTAATTTGATAAATAAAGCAATACATGATTATGCTGCCGAAGATAAGAACAGCCGTGTTATTTCAACAATAGACTTAAAAGACAAAGGCGATCATTTGCATTTTGATTCAGAAGGGCAAAGGACGATGGGAAAACGATTTGCAAATGCATATTTGAATATGTATTGAAAATATCTCTCATTATTTTTAAAATTATTTAAATATCATTTTATGGCAACAGCAAAGAAGATACTGATCATCACCGGTGATGCTGGTGAAAGTTTTGAGATCCTTTATGCATCACACCGATTAAGAGAAGAAGGCTATATCCCCGTGATTGCTGCCCCAACGGTGAAAAGAATGAACCTGGTAATGCATGATTTCGAACTGGGATGGGATACTTATGTAGAAAGAATGGGCTACATCATTGAATCAGACATTTCATTTGATGAGGTAGATACTGCTGAGTATGCAGCTGTTTTGATGCCCGGAGGCAGGGCGCCAGAATATTTGCGTAATGATGCAAGAGTAATTAAGATCGTAAAGGAATTTCACAAGAGCAATAAATACATTTTTGCCATTTGTCACGGCTCACAAATTTTGGTGACTGCAGGATTAGTGAACAATAAAAAAATAGCTTGCTATGAACATGTAAAATCTGAAGTGGAAGCATGTGGTGGCATATACATTACACCGGATGAAGCAGTAAAAGATGGAAAAATTGTTACGGGAAAAACCTGGCAGTCGCATCCGGAGTTTTATAAACTAGTTTTTAGTTGCCTGGAAGAATCCAGGGAACCAGTTTTACATGAGATCGGTTGATGAATATTAGAAAAATCAAAGTCAATTTGCTTTATCCATCACTTCCATAGTAACCAATGCTTCTTCAAGACTGCACGGGTTAGCTCCTTCGCCACGAAAAAACTTTACCACATTATTTATATGTGGCTGTTGAATGTTTATCGGATATTCCAGTTCGAATATTTCTGTGCCGGCACTCGTAACCAATTCTATTGTGCTTACACGAAAAAAACTAAACCTTATACTTCCTCTGTCTCCAATAATTTCACAGGAATCACTCGTCGCTGTTTCTGCCACATTAAAATTCCATATGCCATCAAAATAAATATCATTAGAAAATACGATCTGTACCATTGTAAGATCGGGTGCATTATATAGCTTCCCCTGGTTTGCTGTCTGCACATATGCTTGTTGCGGTGTTCCAAATATCCAATACATAATATCCAACTGATGGGGAGATAGATCATGAAATAGACCTCCACCTGATATTTCGGGATTGATCCGCCAATTATCTTCTGTGTGAGTTATGATCTTACTTACTGTAGGTTGCAAAGTTCTCAACAGAATCAACTTCGCTTTTCCTATTGTCCCATCAATCACTAATTGTTTTATTCTATTAAACAGTGGCAATCCTCGTCTGTAATGCGCTACACTTACTTTACCCTCATACTTCTTTTCCAAATCCATCATTCTTTGCACTGATGCAGAATTTACAGTAACTGGCTTTTCAACATAAACAGGTTTACCTGCTTTCAAAGCCTTTTCTAAATATGATTCATGTGAAGAAGGTGGCGTGGCAATATAAATTGCATTTATCTCGGGATCATTTATCAATTCGGCTGCATCGCCGTAATATTTTGACACACCATGTCGCTGTGCAAAATCTTTTGCTTTATCAAAGTTGCGGCGCATTACAGCAACTAATTTGGAATCGGCAACTTTATTGAATGCAGGTCCACTTTTAACTTCACATACATCGCCACAACCGATGATACCCCAATTAACTGTTCCACTAATGTTCTTCATGAAAGTTTTTGAGCTTAAATATACCGGTTGATAATATTTTCCATGTATTCCTGTTTGCCACTCTTTGTTAATGGCTCGCCATTCGCAATTGCGTAAGTCCGAAGATCCTCCAGCGACAATTTTCCTTCTTCATATTCTTTGCCCTGTGCTTTATCGAATGATGCGTACCTATTTTTTCTAACTTTTTTATAATCCGATTTATTTAAGACATTATCAGCAATGATCAATGCTCTTGCAAATGCATCCATTCCACCTATATGTGCATGAAAAAGATCTTCAGGATCAGTTGAGTTTCTGCGGATCTTCGCATCGAAGTTTATGCCTCCGCCTCCAAAACCGCCTGCTTCAAGAATTACGATCATCGCTTCAGCAAGTTCATTTATATTATTCGGAAACTGGTCAGTGTCCCATCCATTCTGATAATCGCCACGGTTAGCATCGATGCTGCCAAGTAATCCGGCATCCGCTGCTACTTGCAATTCATGAGTGAATGTATGGCCCGCAAGTGTTGCATGATTCACTTCAACATTTATTTTAAAATCGTTTAGAAGATCATGCTGTCTTAAAAAGCCTATTACAGTTTCGCAATCATAATCATATTGATGTTTGCTTGGTTCACAAGGTTTAGGTTCAATAAAAAATGTTCCTTTGAACCCTTTGCTTCTTGCGTAGTCTTTTGCTTTATGAAGAAACATAGCAAAATGCTCTTTCTCTCGTTTCATATCTGTATTCAGCAAACTCATGTATCCTTCTCTTCCGCCCCAGAATACATAATTTTCTCCGCCCAATTTGATTGTTGCATCTAATGCAGCTTTCACCTGGGCTGCAGCATGGGTCAAAACATGAAAATCAGGATTTGTTGCAGCGCCATTCATATATCTTCGATTGGAAAATAAATTAGCTGTACCCCACAAAAGCTTTACGCCACTAGTTGTTTGCTTCTCACTTAGATAATCGGTGATGGCATTTAATCGGTTGTCATTTTCTTTTACATCGTTGGTATAATCAACCACATCCAGGTCGTGAAAACAATAGTAGGGCAGGCCAAGTTTTGTAATGAATTCAAAAGCGGCATCAGCTTTATCTTTTGCCCTTTCAACAGCGTCTGTTTTTTCATTCCATAGAAATAAATGGGTGGGTTCGCCAAATGGATCGGCGCCACTGCCGCAGAAGCTATGCCAGTATGCGCATGCAAACCGAAGATGATCCTTCATGGACTTACCTGCGACCGTTTTATTTTCATCATACCAACGATAAGCAAGAGGATTATCTGACTGAGGACCTTCATAGTTTATTTTTCCAACGCCGGGAAAAAATTCCTTTTTACCTGTAAGAATTTTCATAAGCAAACATGTTTAATAAAAGGTATCAATTTAATCGATTTATCAAATAACGGGTGTAAGTATGTGTAATAAAAGTATGCAATCATCGCCAAATAATTTTTATCTTTCTACCAAACAAAAAACTTTATCATGGCACCATCGTCTAAACCTTCTTCATTTTTAATATTCCCGTGGGGACTTTTGTCAATTGTTTTAGTACTCGTGCTTAATCTTGCACTCAACGATGCATGGTTTAATAAGAACTGGAGTTGGATAGGATTGGTATTGATCATTCCTGCAGCTATTCTGGAAAATTTCAAGGTTGGTTATTCCACCATGCGGATAATGTTTTTGAAAGTTTTCTTTTCACTACTTTCTTTTTTGGTCGCAGGCATGGCAATTGGTTCCGCTCTTACGGGCTATCACATTGAAAAATTCCAGGAGATCTCCGGGGTAAAAACAGTTAGGCTACCGTGGTATGTAATTCTTGCATTAGCTATCTTATTGTTAATACAAATTGTTCAATTATTCAGTATGCTGAAGGCAGTCAAGAGGGAGTTTATGCAGTTGGATCCCGATCAATGATCAGATTTGCTTAAACGCAGATTTTAAGAAAGGAAATTATGAAAGGTACAGCAATGTAAGGTATGTAAAAAAGTAAGGTTATTTATGCTGAACTATTTGATAACGGGATATCCACCATTCTTCAATTTTTGGAAATGCGAGATGAAACCACGCAGTGTATTTTTGGGGATGTGTTTGCAAAGTATTTTTTATCTCTGAAATTTCTTTGTAACAAAAATCATTTACCTCGTCAGGATTAATGTTTAATTGGCCTTCATACTCACCGGCAAAAACATGATCGAATTCATGCTCAGTCAACCCGTTGTCAAATGTGGCCTTGTAAACAAAATCAAATATTTTTTCAACTGGTGTTTCAAATCCAAGTTCTTCCATCAATCTTCTTTGCACTGCATCTTTTGTTTTTTCGCCGGGCATAGGATGGCTACAACATGCATTTGTCCATAAACCTCCGCTATGATACTTATTAAGTACTCTTTGTTGTAACAGCATCTCGCCTTTTGTATTAAAGATAAAAATGCTAAAGGCCCTATGCAATAAGCCTTGCTTATGTGCTTCCATTTTATCCATGATGCCAACCATATCATCATGTTCACTAACTAATATTACTTTATCAATTTCCATTAGCCTGTCAAACCTAAGTGATTTATGACTTCTGCTATTAAAATGAACATTGCACTTATCCGCAACATATAAGCCAATCTTGATTTCAATGGCAATTTTAAGATACTATTTTATAATTCCGGGTTCAGCAGTTTTCCGGCATCAAGCAATTCCTTTAACCCATGAGCTATTGATGAACTTTGTAAATGAGAAAAATGGTGGGTGTTATGCAAATCGGTACCGGCAATATCATAGTATTCATGTTTTATAAAGTATCGGGCAAGTTCATTAACTGTTTTCCCATAAACTCCCGCAAGTGACATAATATTGAGTTGAAAAAGATAACCTGCTGCTTTCAATTCTTCAAAAAACTCCTTATTTTTTTCTTGATAGATATACCGTTCAGGATGAGCTATTACAGGCTGGTAGCTTTGCATCTGCATTTCAAAAAGTAATTCTTTAAAATTGTATTGCTCGCTGGCCATTGAAAACTCTACCAATACCAGGTTATCTCCAAATGTTAATAATGGCTCTTTATCTGTGAGCAACGTTTTTAAATTATCATCAAGAAAATATTCTGCAGCAACACCGAGTTCCACATCAATTCCTTCCGCTTCCAGGTGCTTTTTTAGAATCTCGTATCGCTTTAATATATCATCTCTTTTATTGGGATACATATCCTGCATGACATGCGGTGTCGTGATCAGCTTTTTAAATCCAAGATGGATCAACCCATTTATCATTTCTACTGAAGTAGCCAGGTCAGGCGATCCATCATCAATGCCAGGCAATAAATGAGAATGCATGTCAGTCTTAAGAAGGCTATAGTCAAATGCGTCAGAATCCTTTTTTCCCCACAACTTCATAAAACATTATTTTATTTCTAACGATGATTTTTTTTGTCAAGCAGGTCACGATATAATCCACTCATATCATTAATAAGGCGATGATAGCTAAACTTACTTACTACATGATCTTTGCCGGCGTTGCTGAATTTTTTTCGAAGTTCCGGGTCATTAACAAGCTGAAGCATGTTATTCGAAAAAGTTTTTACATCAGTGATGTCAGAAAGCAAAGCTGTTTTATTCTCCAAAACAACATCTGCGATCCCTCCTACTCTTGTTGATACAATTGGCCGGCCGGCGGCCTGTGCTTCAATTAGGCTAACTGGTGTTCCCTCGTTAAGTGATGTCAATGCAATAATATCAAGCCCGGCACAAATAGTATCAATATCTGTTCTCCACGATGTAAAGATGATTGGGTGTGGATGTGTTGCATCCGTTTGTCTTGTGTGTTTTATTCCAAGATCATTTGCCATTTGCTCAATTGTCGCCCTGCTTTCGCCATCGCCGATTATAAAAGCTTTGATCTTTACAGATGTATTATCAAGTATATATTTCAGTCCTTTTAAGAAAAGTGAATGATTCTTTATCGGCACTAATCTTCCGATTATTCCGATAGCAACAATATCATCGTCTAGTCCAAACTCTTTTCTGAATTTATTTCTCTTTTCTTCCTGGTTGATTATAAAATTATCCAGGTCAAGTCCAAGTGGGATCACCCGGAATTTATCAACTGCCGCAATTTTAAAATCGCCAGATAATTCTTTCTTTTGTACATCACTGATCGCTACTATCGCATCACTTAAGCCTGCAAGGTATCTTTCGGTCCTGATAAAGAAATTTGTTTTTACTGAATTAAAATAAGAATGAAAAATATGGCCATGAAAAGTATGAACGATCACAGGCACATTAGAATGTTTTGCAGCCAATCTTCCTAATGCTCCTGATTTGGCAGCATGTGTATGAACAATATCAGGTTTAAATTCCTTAATTAACTTCTTTAATTTATTATAGGCAGCCCAATCATTGTAAGGAGAAATTGATCTTTTCATTTCCGGAATGCAGGTAGGATCTATATTATTTGCTGTCGCTAAGTAGTCAGCATCCTGTTCATGATCTTCTTTGCCACCTATAACTAACAATGTATCAAAATCAGGCTGCATGTATCTCGAAAGATATACTGCGTTTTTCGAAGGGCCACCAATGATAAGGCGATTAAGTATTCTTAGAACTCTTGGCATTTACTCCACAAATTAGTTTAGAATAGTTGGATAAAAGGTGATACCAATAAAAAAATAAATGTTCTTTTAAGATTTCCGAGCCATTGAAAGATGGTGGGATGAAACCATAGCGCAGAATCAGTAGTGACCGGATCTTTTGTTTTCGGTTTATTACCATCAATAAAAGATTGAATGACCTGCCTCAATACGGGAAGCACTGAAGCGTATTGCAGATATGGATATGTATAAAAGTTATCCTTCTTCGGCGGCTCAACAAAAACTTGTTCAATGATCCCGCCCGTGTCAACACCTGTGTCAACATAATGAACCGTTGTTCCAAAAAGATCTCTTTTGCCGGTAGCAATTGCCCAATAACCACCATGTACTCCACGAAAGGCCGGCGTTATACCTGTATGAATATTTATGAAAGTTGAGTGAACAGATTGCAATGTTTTCTTTGAAATGATCCTTGTGCCATTTACAATGATAAGATCAGGGATTAATTGATTAAGTAAATTACGGCTTTCCTCGGTATTTAAATATCGTATTCTTTTTATTAAATTTTCCGGAGGAGCGGTATCATCAAGCTGAAATCGCTCAAATATCTCTGTCTTTCTTTTTTGTGAGAACATTTTAATCACAGGTGCAATACAAAGAAAAAAGATCACCTGGCTTATTGCATTAATATAGCCAAGTCGTTTGGCACGGTTGAAAAATTGTTTTTTTCTCGGGATCGGTTTTTCAAAAACAATTGCATCGATCTCGAAATATCTTTTGAGATAATTATAAACGATATTTGTAGAGTCGCAGTCTCTTGCAATAATAATGATTTTGGGTTTCATCGACTTTTTGTTCTTTGATAGATCTCCAGGAGATTTAACGATTCCATTTTTTGTTCTCTATTTAGCTGCTGATATACATTCAAAAGTTTTTCAAGAAAGGCGAAATTCTCTTCCATGTATTTGCCGAAATTATGCGGATGCCACCATAGCTGGTAAATTAACCCGTGCTCCGCTGCATATTCCAAGCCTCTTTTTATCCGGTTGAATTTTAATCGCTCCAACAATCTGAAGGTTGGATTATAAGGCCATAAAAAACTGCTTGCGGGTATATTAATTATTTCACCTGCGGGAGGAATTGGATGACAACGATGACCCCAAATATTGATAAATGAATCGGCAAAGCGAATCCCTCGCTTCAAATTAGTTTCATATTCCCTCGCAACAGGCTTGAATGCTGCCGAACGTCCATTGCCCCGATAAATTTTGATTCCTAATTCCAGGCAAACTTTGATGTGCTCGTCAGAATACTGGTTACGGGGAAACACAATGCTTTTTATTTCCAGACCTCTTTTAATGGCTATAGCAAATGCAGCCTGCAAATCGCTTCTGAATTGCTCTATTGAGGTGTTCTTTTCAAGTGGATAAAAATGAGAAAATGTATGCGTGCCAATTTCCTGTCCCGGGGTTTTTTTTATTTCCTCTATTAATGCTGGCGCAAAGTGATAAATTTCTTCTAATTCGTTTTGTTCAAGATAAGCATAGGGATCGTATTCTTTGTCCCGATAATCCGGACGACAAGTTGGTAAATAAGGAATCATTTCCTTTTTTTCCTTAAAAAAAATAAACCCGACTATGGCCCATGTGCAATGCACATTATATTTTTCAAATAAAGTAAGCAAACGGGGAATAACCCGGTGAACATTACGGATATTTTCTCCATAATCTTCCAATGTCCGGTGATCTCTTACACCCCAGAACAACTCAAAGTCAAGCGATATAGTAAAGATTCCTTTTTGCATCAAATGATTTTACAGAAAATATTTCTTATACCAATGTTGAAAAACGATCAATACCCATAACTGTGCAACAATATTACCAGGAGCGTTGGAATAAAGTTGCTTTTTCATGCAGCTTACGAATTCAGGATTAAATATACCCTGGTCCTTTACAAATTTTTCATTAAGGAGATCATCAAAAATATAAGTGTGCAATTCTTCCCTGAACCATTTCAGCATAGGAATTTCAAATCCTCTTTTTCCCCGGTTATAAATTTCCGGGGGTAGAATATTCCGGAAAGCATCCTTTACAATTTTCTTTCTGCCCGCTTTGTTTATCTTATATTCCGAGGGCAATGAAAAAGCAAACTCCACCACATGATGGTCAAGAAACGGAGAACGGACTTCCAGGCTGTTGGCCATACTCATCAGGTCTACTTTTACCAGCATATCGCCGATCAGTACAAGGTCAATGTCAGCTTTTAAAACTGAATTGAAATCATTATTTATACCCGATAAGTATTTGCCTTTTACTGAATCAATAACTCCTTCATTAATCCTAATACTGGTTTGCTTTGTTATTAACTTATCGATATCTCCGTCAGAAAAAGTAGAGGCCCAGTGCCAATAACGTTCTTTTAATGATAACCCAGCTCCTTCTGCATAACGATGCAATTGTCTGAAAAGATTGGAGAATCGATTGTTCCTGCTTTTAGGCATAATTTTCCAAATGGGATAACCCATTTTTACAAGGCTCCCGGCTAGTGATTTCTTTCTTGCCTGCCACTCCGCATAGTGCTTATTATAACCTGCAAATACTTCGTCTGCTCCATCGCCGGAGACAGCCACCGTTACATGTTTTCTTGCTTCCATACAAAGTATAAACTCTGGCACTGATGCTGAATCCCCAAAAGGTTCATCAAAATAATTCAGGACATTATATATATGAGACAAATAATCATCAAACCCCAAACGAAAAGTAGCATGATTAGTTTTAAATTTCGTTGCCACCAATTCCGCAAATTGAGTTTCATCAAAATATTGTTCATCTTTAAAACCGATTGAAAATGTGTTCAATGATCTTTGATGACGACTGGCCAGCGCTACAATAACAGAAGAATCTATTCCGCCACTTAAAAAAGCACCGAGAGGTACATCACTTATCAACCTTTTCACAACTGCTTCTTCTAACAAAGGAACAAGTTTTTTTTGCGCCTGATCATAAGTTGGAGCATCCTTATATTCATATGTAGGTGAAAGTTCGTACCAACTTTTTTCTTCAATATTTTTTCCTTTAAGAATCAAACAGGAACCCGGTGCAATTTTTCTTACATGCTTCAGCATGCTCATGGGCTGTGGTATGTAAGATAACTGCAGATAAAGCTGCAGGGCTTCATAGTTTAATTCTTTTGGAATGCCAAAATCATAAAGTGCTTTTAGCTCAGATGCAAAAATGAAACGATCATTATCAATAAAATAACTCAACGGCTTCTTTCCGAACCTGTCCCTTGCAATAAATAATTCTTTTGCTTGCGTATCATAAACGGCAAAAGCAAAAAAACCTTCCAATAACGGAAGGCATTTCTCTCCTTGCTTTATAAAAAGCTCAAGCAAGACTTCTGTGTCTGAACTTGTACGAAGTTGTTGTTCTTCAGCAGTAAAATATTTTGTTCTGAGTTCCTGGTAATTAAATATTTCGCCGTTAAAAATAATCACATAGCGTTCCGTCCTATCCCACATTGGTTGATTAGCAGCTGAACTTGTATCAATGATAGCCAATCTTCGTTGCGCCAGACCCATATCATCGCATAGATAAATGCCTTCATCATCCGGACCTCTTGTCTGCAGAGTTCGGATGGATTGTCGTAATTTCGAAACCTGGTGTCGGCCTGTGTCTGTCAAAGCAACTATGCCAGCAATTCCACACATACAATATCCTTAATTTTTATGCAATATATCACTATAACGGATTTCATTTTACTTCCTATTTATCTTTTTATAGTCTTCATATTTGCTGCTCATTTTAGAAATAAATATTATCCGAAAGATCATCCCTTGCGCCGGTATTTTATGCCTGCTTTTACTTTTAAGATCATCGGTGCTATTCTCCTTGGCATCATTTATCAATATTATTATAAAGGTGGAGATACATTGAATTACTGGCACCAAACGGAAATCATTAATTCTTCTATGAGTGACTCATTTTGGACCTGGTTAAGATTGATTACAGGATCTGCTGAAATATACGATGTAGATGTCTATAATTATACTACTCAGTTTAGCTGGTATGGTATCAGAACGCCGGAGTATCTAATTTCTGTGATAGGCGCATTGATTGGCATATTTACAATGACCACTTATTTACCAACAGCTGTGATCTTTGCAGCCATTTCTTTTATAGGTATTTGGAAATTATATATTGTTTTTACGAAATTATATCCAAGGCTTTCCAAACAATTTGCATATGCCTTTTTGTTTATTCCAAGTGTAATTTTTTGGGGTTCCGGCTTTATGAAAGATACCATCACATTGTCATGTATAGGATGGGTTACCCATTTTTTCTATCTAATTTTCTATGAAAACAAAAAAATTGTAGCCAATTCAATATTTGCTTTAATTTTCCTATACATCATTTATATTGTCAAGTCTTATATCGTGATGGCATTTCTACCCGCTATTTTGCTATGGGGAGTTGGTCTTTTGTCGTATAAAATAAAAGACACTAGATTGATCCTTTTCGTACGCTATTTTTTATACGCGTCTGCCATTGGCGGGATTGCATTGGTAAGCGGAGAATTAGAAGCCGAAATGTTTGGAGAATATAATGTTGAAAGTGTGGCCGCTAAATCTAGTGTTACACGAGATTATTTATTTCGGATTTCCAATGAGCAAGATGGTTCAGGTTATACACTTGGAAATTTCGATCCTACCCTTTTAGGAATGTTGCAACTAGCACCAGCAGGGGTAAATGTTACCTTATTTAGGCCTTATCTATGGGAAGCAAGAAAACCAATTGTAATGATTTCAGCACTTGAGGCCTTACTATTTTTAATATTTACTATTGTTGTCATTTTCCGAAATAACCCGATTAGAATAGTTCAACGAGTTCTTTCTGATGAAACACTTCAATTTTGCCTGATATTTACTTTTATATTCGCCTTTGCGGTCGGCGTTTCAACATCCAATTTTGGCTCTCTTGTACGATACAAAATTCCCTGTCTTCCTTT
>Ga0193740_1000107_pt1 | contig 23176 bp, 24 predicted proteins | sample L2s1metaG_FD_145072 | JGI IMG/M metagenome (GOLD analysis project Ga0193740, IMG submission 145072) | Soil microbial communities from a riparian zone of the East river system, Colorado, United States - L2s1 | ecosystem: Environmental > Terrestrial > Soil > Riparian zone | place: USA: East River... | reverse complement strand
CTAAGTCCACCATGTGAATTCAAGAAGTAATAACGAACCTAAACGCTCAAAATTAAATCATGGAAGACCTTTTTTCAACTAACATAACCGTCAACAATCAGAATATCAACTATCGGGTAATCTTCGATAACGATAGGTATGTCTTTCTTTCTTCGGCAGATAATAAAGCATTTCCTTCGTTTTCGTTCAAAAGGGAAAATGATAAGTGGCTCGACCAGGAATTACTACCAGTGGAGATAAAAAATCAGGCGGTGGACGCTTTAGAAAAATATTTATTGAAACAGCATTAGCCTGTGAAAGTTTTGATCACTGGAATCATGCAGGTAACATTGTTTTCATATCTGTAAACTTCCAGAGGAGCATCCAAATTGCAGTTGCGAGGAACCAGCCTAACAGGGATGAGTAAATTTTGTCTCTTCGATCAGTATTGGCAAATACCACATAAAAAATAAAAGCAAAAATGCCAAAGAAAAGACTAACTATAAAACTTCCCCAATGCAAATGAAACGTCGAATTCTTCATAATCAATAATTCACCACCTGTTCTTCAATAGTTTCCGGAATTTCTCTCCAGTCATATTGCTGGTTACGTAGTTGTGGTCCAAATCCTGCTTCGCTGATAGCATCCTGTATACTGCGATAAGTAAAGCGATGCGGAGCACCTGCAGCACTTACTACATTCTCTTCTATCATAATTGAACCAAAATCATTAGCACCAGCATGCAAACACACCTGCGCGGTTTGCTTTCCAACAGTAAGCCACGAAGCCTGTATGTTTTTGACATTAGGAAGCATAATGCGGCTGATGGCAACCATGCGAATATATTCTTCAGGAGTAACCAAGTTGTGCACACCCCGAATTTTCGCCAGTAGGGTATCAACATCCTGGAAAGTCCACGCAATGAAAGCAAGAAATCCCTTTGCGTTCTCAGGTTTTTTAGCCTGCACCTCTCTGATCTTTACTAAATGCTCAAAACGTTCATGTATAGTCTCCACATGCCCAAACATCATGGTTGCTGAAGTAGTGATGTTCAGTTTATGCGCTTCCAGCATAATTGCCAGCCATTCATCCGCTCCGCACTTTCCTTTGGATATCAAACGCCGCACCCGGTCAACCAGTATTTCTGCACCGGCACCCGGTAAGGAGTCTAACCCGGCTTCTTTTAAGGCCATTAGCACGTCCCGATGGGTACTTTTTTCCAGCTTGGTAATGTGCGCTACTTCCGGGGGACCAAGCGCATGTAATTTTATAGAAGGAAATTCCTGCTTGATCTGGCGGAAGGTATTTACGTAAAAATCCAAACCCAATTCGGGGTGGTGGCCGCCTTGCAGGAGCAATTGATCACCGCCAAATCTCAATGTTTCACTAATCTTCTTCCTGTAAGTTGGCATATCGGTTATGTAAGCTTCAGCATGCCCGGGAATACGGTAGAAATTACAAAACTTACAATTGGCAATGCACACATTTGTCGTATTTACATTACGATCTATCTGCCAGGTGACCTTGCCATGAGGAACCTGTTTTTTTCGCAGTTCATTGGCAACAAACATTAACTCGGTAAGAGGTGCATGTTCGAATAAAAATATGCCTTCTTCTATCGAGAGAAATTTGAACGCCGCGGCTTTGTCATAAAGATCAGGAAGATTCATAAGGAACAAAAGTACGACGTATCGTACCATTTTTGAGGTGATTAGTGTCATGAGTTAAAGGCTATTGTTACCTCACCAGATTCTTTCTATTGCAACTTTTACATGAACTATCTTGTCTTTAGAAAGTTGCCTCATCACATGAAAAGACTGCTGTATTGCACATTACTAACTATTGCCTGCTTGCCTGGTTTTGCCCAGGAAGAATTTGTTGAGCCGTCCAAATTCCTTACAAAGTTTTCGTTCGTGCAAATGACGGGTGGTGTTGTCATCCTACAGGGAAGATTTGATACTTTTTCTGATACGCTGAATTTTATTTTGGATACGGGGAGCGGTGGTATTTCGTTGGATTCAACTACCGTTGACTATTTTGGCCTAAAGGGAACTCCTTCAAACAGGACGATCAGGGGCATTGCCGGGATACGTAACGTAAGCTTTCTCAATAACCGTAAGCTTCATTTACAGGGGCTGACTGTTGACAGCCTGAATTTTCATATAAATGATTACTCCATACTGACGGCAGTATATGGAGAAAAAATTGACGGAATAATTGGTTATTCCGTTATTAGTCGCTACATCATAAAAGTAGATTACGACAGCTCCAAGATAGAATTCTGGACAAAAGGAGCTTACAAATATCCCCGTGGAGGCTATTTGCTTAGACCAATAATCAACTTCACCCCTGTTCAGCCGTTAAGGGTAAAAGATGGCAAGACTATTACTGCGAGGTTTTTATATGATATGGGTGCAGGATTAAACATGATGCTGTCTACCGATTTTTTAAACGACAGTGGCTTATTAGATAAAAAAAGAACCCTATACACAAAGGAGGCCGAAGGGCTGGGGGGTAAAGTGGATATGGCCATGACCGTAATTAAAGAGGTAAAGCTCGGCCCTTACAAATTTCGAAATGTGCCGGTATATGTATTTAATGACACGTTTAATATCACATCTTATCCATTTCTGGCAGGGCTACTTGGTAATGATATTCTTCGTCGTTTCAACGTCATTTTAAACTATGACAGGAGGGACATTTATTTGTTGCCAAATATGCATTTCAATGAGCCTTTTGACTATTCATATACAGGTATTGAGCTTTACTATATTGAGGGAAAAATAATTATTGGTGATGTAGCCAAAGGTTCGCCTGCAGAACATGTCGGAATACACGAAGGAGACATTTTGATAGCTGTAAATAAAAATTTCAGCCAAAATTTACAGCAATATAAAGCGGCAATTCAAAGCGCCGGTGACCGTGTGTTGTTGATTGTACAACGGGATGGCGAGCTGATACAATTTAACCTCAAAGTAAAAAGCATCCTTAAAAAAAATAAGTAGGGTTAGCTCTGCCGCCATCTACGACGTTTATGTTCTTCTTTTCAGATACTTTTGCAGGCTAGTGAATTGAAATACCAGCATTTTTGATTTTAAAACTTAGTCAGTGGTAAATTTTGAACGTTTTGGTTTGTCAAATGGATTAAAGGTAATTGTACACCGTGATACATCGACTCCGATGGCTGTAGTGAATGTGATGTATGACGTTGGGGCAAAAGATGAAGATCCGGGTAAAACAGGTTTCGCTCACTTGTTCGAGCATCTAATGTTCGGTGGTTCTACTAACATTCCCGTATACGACGAGCCTTTGCAAATGGCAGGCGGGGAAAACAATGCGTATACAACAAATGATCTCACTAATTATTACATACAGCTACCAGCAGAAAATTTAGAAACAGCTTTCTGGCTGGAGAGCGATCGCATGCTGTCACTGGCCTTTACTGAAAACAGCCTGGAAGTACAAAGAAAAGTTGTTTGTGAAGAATTTAAAGAACACTATCTAAATAAGCCTTACGGCGATGTGTGGTTGAAACTTCGCGACCTGGCTTATGAAGTTCATCCTTATCGCTGGATGACTATAGGCAAGGAATTATCGCATATAGAAAATGCCAGGTTACAGGATGTGAAAGATTTCTTTTTCAAACATTATCGTCCGGTAAATGCTATATTGGTTGTTGCCGGAAATGTAACGGTGGAACAGGTAAAGACACTGGCTGAAAAATGGTTTGCCCCGATAGAACAAGGCCAAAGATATACACGTTATTTACCCGAGGAACCAAAGCAGTCACAGGCAAAAAAACTAGAGGTAAAAGCAGAGGTTCCATTGGATGCCTTATACAAATGTTGGCATATCTACCCAAGAATGGACCATCGTTACTATGTTTCGGATTTAATTACTGAAATATTGGGTGGCGGAGGTTCTTCAAGATTGTTTCAGTCACTGGTAAAAGAGAAAAAACTTTTTAGCAATATCGAATGCTATCATTTTGGCACAACCGATGCCGGGTTACTTACTATTGAGGGCAAGCTTGTGAAAGGAGTAAAAGTGGAGGATGCAGAATTGGCAATTAACGCCGAATTGGAGAAATTGAAACAGGAAAAAATAACTGAAGCCGAACTAAAGAAAGTCAAGAACAAAACAGAAAGTATGATTGCATTCGAAGATATGAGCCTTATGAACCGTGCCAACAGTCTAGCGTATTATGAGCTATTGGGAGATGCTCACCTGATGAATACAGAGCTGGATAGATACAACAAGGTATCTGTTGAAGATGTCCGGCAATTGAGCAATGAAATTTTTACTGATGAAAACAGCAGTACGCTGTGGTATTTGTCAAAAAACTAAAATAAGAATTACCCTTTTACCGTGGAAATATTAAAAGAAGCCCTCAACAGAAAACAACCACCTGTTATTAAAGATGCAGTTGAGTTGGACCTTAATTTAAAGCCCTACGAAAAGCACATTTTAAGCAATGGTGCCGAAGTATATGTGATTGATGCAGGGGCAGAAGAGGTTTTACAATTGGAGTTGGTGTTTTATGCAGGTAATTGGTTTGAGAATAAAAACCTTGTTGCAGCCAGCACCAATTTTTTATTAAAGAACGGAACGTCAAAGAAAAATGCTTTCCAGCTAAATGAGCATTTTGAATATTACGGTTCTTACCTTAATCGCAATTGTTATAATGAAACCGCAACCGTGTCACTGCATTGTCTCAGTAAACATTTAGAGGTGTTATTGCCTGTTGTAAGAGAAATGCTGATCGATTCTGTTTTTCCGGAGGAAGAGATTAGCATTTACAAGCAAAACATGAAACAACGGCTGAATGTGAACTTAAAGAAAAGCGATTTTGTTGCCGGACGCCTGATTGACGCTTATTTATATGGCGAAGAACATCCGTATGGACGTTACACCCGGTTTGAAGATTTTGATAAAGTAACCAGGGAAGAAGTTCAGGGTTTCTACAAACAATATTATCAAAGCGGAAAATTTATTTTGTTTGTTGGCGGAAAAGTGCCGTCCAACCTGTTTGCGTTATTAAATCAGCATTTTGGCGATTTGAATCATGAGCCGGTTAATGTTGTTAAACTTCCTTCACTCCCCGCTTCCGAAAAAAAGTATCGTGTCACCAATGATCCACAAGGTGTGCAGGGAGCTATTCGAATGGGTATTCAGTTTCCTAACCGACACCACGCTGATTTTATAAAAGCTCAGGTATTGAATAACGTGTTTGGAGGATTTTTCGGATCAAGATTGATGAGTAATATCCGCGAGGAGAAAGGTTATACTTACGGCATCTATAGTTACCTGGAAAATCATATCCAGCAAAGTGCATGGATTGTAAGCACCGAAGCCGGAAGAGATGTTTGTGAAGCTACCATTGTAGAAGTATACAAGGAAATGAAAAGGCTTCGAGATAAACCGGTAGGCATTGAGGAATTGTTACTTGTTCGCAATTACATGATGGGTTCCATTCTTGGTGACCTGGACGGACCGTTTCATATTATTAACCGGTGGAAGAATATAATTCTGAATGATCTTGACGAAGATTATTTCTATCAGCAAATTGAAACAATCAGGAAAGTTAGCTCGAAGGAATTACAGGAATTGGCAAATAAATATTTAATAGCTGAAAATTTTTACGAGTTGGTTGTGATCTGAGACTGCCGGATGAATATAAATTAAAATAAGGTTAAGCAATAGGTGCACTTATCACACATGTTAACGCTTTACAACTTTAAATAACAAAAGCCCAACCATAGGGTACGGTGGGCTTTGTCATCCATCCTTGTTTGCGTCCAAATCAACCGTTTAGTACGTTCGAACCGTGCAGGTAACTTTTCAACGGGTGATAAATGAATAAACAAGTACCATTTTTAATGAGGTTTATTACTTTAGAAGCATAACGCGCCGGAACTGCGGGACAACCAAAACTTCTGCCCATTTTTCCACCAACCCACTCATCACCAATATAACCGGCGCCATGTACTACGATTGCCCTTGCTTCAGCCCTGTCATTAAAACCCCTATCCTGACCGGATAATCTTAATGATAAGCCATGATTTCCAAAATAGGTTCCTTTTGTCACATAAAATCCAAGGCTACTTTGCAAAGACCGTGGGCGATTTGAAAATTTTTGGGCGTAGAGGTTTCCAGAATTTTTTCCATGCGCTACGTAAGTGTGTAAAAGGATTTTGAAATTTCTTACGTCGATAATATATAAACGCTTATTGTGAGAAGGCTGGCTAAAATCGCAAACGGTTAAAATGCCGGGGTTTGAGATCCTCCCTTTTTTTACGAGATTTTGCTGGCCTTTATAAGCATACATCAAAGCATCTTTTTTCATTCCCAGTCGTCCGAGGTGTAGGCTATCATACAATAAATTACCATAATACTCCACATTGGATGCTTCGGCTGTGTTATGATCGGTAGAGGTAATCTTTTCAGAACGTTCTGAATTATTGCCGGCTTTTACTACGGGAAGCAGTAAAAATGAACAAAGAAGGCACACAAAGGATAACGGTAAATAGACTTTTCGCACAATTAAGTGTTTTTCGGGAATTTTGGAAACGATATGCCTGTGAAAATATTATGTGCACCAGCAAGTTGCAAGAAATACTAAGAAAATTTTAAGAAATCAGGTAGAACAGCTTAACATAAGCGAAAAAATCCGAGGTGTTTTTACTAATTGTGCTTTCTATTTCACTCTTCGCATTTCCCTTTTCTTTACTATAAACTCTGATGAATAAATCCTTAGTAATAAAAGGAACATTGAAATTAATAAAGGTCCAAAGATGAGACCGATAAATCCGAATAGTTGAATTCCTACAATAACACCGAAAATAGTAATGAGCGGATGGATATCACCAAGTCGTTTATTTAATAAAAGGCGAAAAAGATTATCAACCAAACCAATAATTCCAAATCCCCAAACGCCCATTGCAATACCTTTCCCCGTTTCACCGGCAACAAATAAGGAAACTGTTAATGGTATATAAATTAGTGCGGCGCCCACTACAGGCATCATTGCTGCAATGCATGTTGCTACAAACCATAACCACGGTTCATTAACGCCAATTATTAAATATCCAATCAAACCTATAACACCCTGAATCAGGGCAATTAGAGGAATACCGATCGTGTTGGATATAACCATCACCCTTACTTCTTTTCCAATCAATTCAACATTCCCGTCCTTTAATGGAATGTGTTCATATAAAGCCTCTTCCATCCGCCGCCCATTCACTAACATAAAATAGAGAATGAAATACATAGCACCAATAAGGGCAAGTGTATTCATCGTAACTCCTAAAACTTTCGGAAGCAACTGGGCAATAAAAGACCCTATCTGATCAATGTTTTGGGGTTTTACAAGAACATAGCCCGTCTTGTCTTTAATTTGATCCGCAAATTTCTTAAGTGAATTTAAATACTCGCTTGAATGGGTTACAATATCAGCAATTTTTGAATACATGATATTGCCAAGGATGCCGATGGGCACAAGTATAACAAAGAACGAGAGTAACATTAATATCCAGGCTGCAGAAGATTTTTTCCAACCCCTGTTTTCAGTAAGATAAAACATCCGTTTTCTCATCAACACATAAAAAGTTACCGCACCCAAAAAAGCAGAAGAAAAAAACCATAATTGCCTGAACAGAACGATGCCGAGGAAAACTATGGCTGCAATAAAAAATATCTGCCTGAGTAAGTTGGTATCGATAGTGTTATTAGGGTTACTGTTCATAAATCCATTCTTGGTTGAAATTACTAAAGGCAATTTGAACAATAAATTTTTATACCACAACCGATTTCCATTTGCCTTTTTTGAAAACGACATAGGCAGCAATGGCAATAAGTGTTTCCGCAACTGGAATGGCAATAAAGGAACCTGTGGCACCCATATTGAACCATTTTGTCAATATAAAAGCAAACGGTATTTGAAACAACCAAAACCCAAACAGGTTAATAAGCGTAGGTGTCCTGGTATCACCTGCACCATTTAATGCGTTTATCATTACCATGCCAATTCCATAGAAAATATAACCACAGCCAATAATACGAAGAGCTAACGTTCCAACCTGGTGTACACTGCGGTCATTTGTAAAAACACCAATTATTGGATCTGCAAAAAAGATAAACAACAACATTACACCCGCCATGAAAATGGCGTTGTACCTGGCCGTGAGTAAAACACTCAACTCCGCTCTTTCGGGCTGTTTCGCTCCCAGGTTTTGTCCTACCAGGGTTGCTGCAGCATTACTCAGGCCCCAGGCCGGCAAAATGAAGAATACAACATTTCGTAAAGCCACCTGGTAACCAGCCGAGGCAGTTGTTCCACCTGTTTTTGCAACCAGGGCTGCTAATACGATCCAGCTTCCAGAAGCAATTAAAAATTGAAAGGTTGCGGGCCATGCAATGGTGACCACATTTTTCATTAATGCCCAGTCGAATTTGAAATGCCTGGCCTTCAGGTGAATGCGGCTTGTTCCTCTGAATAAATGATAGCATTGGTAGGCTACACCGATGCCCCTTCCAATTGTTGTTGCTATTGCAGCACCTTTTAATCCTAATCCATTGATTGGACCAATTCCATAAATCAGGATGGGGCATAAAACTATATTACACAAGCTTGCTAACCACAAACTTCGCATTGCAACGGCTGCATTACCAGCACCACGGAAAATTCCATTGATCAAAAACAGTAAAATGATCACAATACTACCGCCCAGCATAATTCGTGTGAACACGGCCCCTTCTTTAATGACTTCGGGTTTGGCCCCCATGATCTGCAAAATTTGGGGGGCAAAAACAACTCCTGCAGCACTTATAATTATTGTTACTATTAAAGACAGGATCATTGTCTGCATGCCTGCGTGGGCCGCTTCGTCTTCATTTTTTTCGCCGATGCGACGGGCTACCATGGCTGTGGCGGCTGTGCTCAATCCAATCGCAATTGAATAAACAATTGTTATCACCGATTCAGTTAATCCAACTGTTGCAATGGCATTTTCACCAAGTCTTCCAACGAAGAACATATCAACCACCGCAAAAACTGACTCAAGACTTAACTCCAGTATCATTGGAATTGCCAACAAAATAATAGCATGACGAATATTGCCTTGCGTGTAGTCGTATTGTTCGCCACGCAATGAACGTCTTACCAATGACCAAAACGTAAAAAATTTATTTGAAGAGGTAATCACCTGCGACATAAGAAAATCAATTAAAAGTTAGAAACTAAAAAGGGAAAACAATGGCATTTGCCATTAAGAAATTGTCACTCAACAGAATTGTGGTCTCAAAAGATGGGGAGACCAAATAAGATTTTCATATGCCTATGCTTAAGAGAGGGCGAATGTAAAGTGATTTTCCGAAATGATCAAAGACATCCTTTATTTTCGGATGAACTGTAGGTATTGCTGAATGAATTGTAGTTTTTGTTTTCTGCGGTATTGCATGATAAAGCGGGGATGAGCGAGCGGTGTAATTTCGTCAAACCATCCAAAGCGGTCATTTAGAGAGGTTAAGTATTTGTAATTTTTTTCTCCGCCTATTACCAGGCAATTTTTTCTATCAACATTGAAATCAAGAAGTTGTTGTAAACTTTTAATAACGAACGGTTCTACAATTTTCAATAATTCCCTGTCATCGTAGTAATTAATGTTTTTGCCATTTTTAATAAATCCAAGCGGACAAACGGAACCAATGAAAAACTTCGAGTAAAAATTTTCTGTTCCGCCATAAGCTGTTATCATTTCATAAATAAATTCTGCAGATAGTTCAGATTGTTTTTTGAATTCGTGGTCTATTCCGCAAAATTCTTTTAACTGCCTGGGTGCTGTAAAATTTATACCCGTAACACCGGCTCCGAATCTCCCCGGATTAATGCCCAGTAACATTCTCCTCGGTTCGTTGTCATTAAAATATTTATAAAGAAAGGTTTCAAATATTTTCATTACAGCCGCATCCTTTTGGGGATAAAGCCATCCAATATCGTTGGGTAAATGTTTTGGTGGTTTAAGGTGGCTATAAAGAGACAGCAGGTGCTCTGCCCACGTTTTCATTGGATAAAGAAACAAATTTATCAGGTTCACAAGTTCAAATCGACCGACAATTGCGTGAGTAAATCAATTTTTTGTGACTGGGTATTATTGTAACGGTTTTTTTGTTAGGCGTGAACGATAAAATAGGAAGTTGCATCTTTGCCTTACCTTACTTACCCCCCTCCGTACTGTTTTGTATTGTACAAATCCCCCTTTGTGTAACTTTTTTCTGAACAGCTATTATCAATTATAGGTTTGTGCCGAAATTGAAATTGACCTAACAACAGACAAACAACTTTTTATGAGAATACTTTTTCTGCTTTCGATTTTATCAATCTCTTTTGCCTCCCGGGCTCAGCAGCTAACAGGGTTGGCTAAAGATGCCGATGGCAAAAACCTGAATGGTGTAACCGTCTCTTTATTAAGAGATACTGGGAAGGCCATTCTTAAATACACTGTTACAAAAAATGGGGTTTACGGTTTTGACAATGTGACCTCGGGTAAATATCGGATCAGCGCAAGTCATATTGGATTTGCTCCAGCGGTAACCCAAGTTTTCGAATTCAATGGGGAAAAAGCAACAGCACCGGAATTGAAACTGGCAAAGGCATCAGGTCAGATGAGCGCTGTAACGGTAACTGCTGCAAGACCTATTGTAGAAGTAAAAGCAGATAAGACAATTTTAAATATTGAGGGAACCATTAATTCTGTAGGCAGCGATGCACTGGAACTGTTGCGTAAAGCGCCGGGTGTGATGGTTGACAAAGATGACAACCTCAGTGTTAACGGCAAAAACGGGGTGCAGGTATATATCGATGGGCGTCCGACGCCTTTGTCTGGCCAGGACCTTTCAAATTATTTAAAATCAATTCAATCATCCAGCATTGAGTCTATAGAAATTATTACGAACCCCTCGGCAAAATATGAAGCTGCAGGTAACGCCGGCATTATCAATATTCGTTTGAAAAAAAATAAATCGCTTGGTACGAATGGGTCTGTTAACACCGGAGTAAACTTTGGGCATTATCCGAAGTTTAATGTCGGAACTACTTTAAACCACAGAAATAAGAACCTGAACATCTTCGGGAATTATGCTTTCAATAAAGGCAAAAACAGAAACAATATGGATCTGTATCGTACGATCCCGGACAGCATATTTGACCAACATGGAACAATGACAATGGAAAATGAAAGCCATAATTATAAAGCCGGCGTTGACTTTTTCCTCGACAAAAAGAATGTATTGGGTGTAATGGTCAATGGAACATTTGCGGATCCTTCCGTTTCCAACTACAGTCGCACTGAAATTTCATATATCCCTGTTGATACCATCGACCGAATTTTGGTTGCTGACAATAGCAGTGTAATGAAACGTAATAATGTTAACCTGAATTTAAACTATAGTTATACCGGTGCAGACGGCAAAAGCTTAACGTTAAATGCTGATTATGGTTATTACGACATTAGTACTAATCAACTCCAGCCAAACTATTATTATGATCGCACTGGAATAAACCTTACCAGGAGTGTGATTTCAAGAATGATTTCGCCCACAAGTATTAACATTAATTCTGTGAAAGGTGACTGGGAACAAAATTTTAAAAAAGGAAAATTAGGATATGGTGGTAAAATTGCTTTTGTAAAAAGCGATAATGATTTCCAGAATTATGATGTAAATGGATCAAATGAAGATTTGAATACAGACAAGAGTAACCTTTTTGTGTACAAAGAGAATATTAATGCCGGTTATCTTAATTATAACCGTCAATTTAAAGGGGTGATGGTGCAAGCTGGTGTGCGGGTTGAAAACACCGTTGCAAAGGGAAATTCGTCAGGTATAAAAGATAACAAGGAGTGGGTAAAAGAATTTGATCGCAACTACACTAACGTGTTTCCAAGTGCTGCTATTACGTTCAATAAAAACCCAATGAACCAGTTTGGTATTACTTATAGCAAACGTATCGATCGTCCTGCTTACCAGGATCTCAATCCGTTTGAATTCAAACTGGATGAATACACTTTTCAAAGAGGAAATGTAGACCTGAAACCACAGTATACAAACAGTATTGGTGTATCGCATACTTATAAATATCGTTTGACTACATCACTTAACTATAGTCATGTAAAAGATATGTTTGCTCAGTGGATCGATACTACTGAAAAATCAAAAGCCTTTATTTCGAAAAAGAATTTGGCACAGCAGGATATTATAAGTTTTAATATCAGCTATCCGTACCAATACAAATCATATTCGGTGTTTGCCAACCTTAGCAGCAACTACTCAATGTATAAAGCCGATTTTGGCCCGGGCAGGGAAGTTGATCAGGATGCATTTGGTCTAAACCTGTACGCACAAAACAGTATAAAATTTGGAAAGACAAAAACATGGACAGCAGAACTTACCGGTTTCTATGTAGCGCCTACGATTCAGCAAGGTGCATTCCGTTCCGAGTCTTTATTTAGCATTGATGCGGGATTAGCAAAAAATTTATGGAACAATAAGGCCACCATTAAAACTTCTTTTAGCGATATATTTAATACGTTACAATTTACCGGGAGGCAGGAGTTTGCGGGCCAGACAACAAAAGTAAATGCAAAGTGGGAAACCCAACAGCTGAAACTGAATTTCGTTTATCGTTTTGGTAGTAATCAAATTAAAGCGGCAAGAAATCGTAGTACCGGTGCGGAGGAAGAGAGCAAAAGGACACAGGGAGGTTCAGGCCTTGGTGTTGGCCAGCAATAAGTATAAACTCTAATCATGATAAAGGAGGAGCATTCCTCCTTTATCTGTTTCAATAATTAAGATAAATTCGATACTCTGTCAAATGATTAAAGTTAAAAGACGATATTCTTTCTGGAAAGTGTTTTGGGTAGTACTGGGATTGAACCTTGTTTTTACATTATTGGGATTTATTGCCTTGTCAGTTTCACCCATGTACAGCAAGGATTTTAACTGGAATACAATTGTTTCGTGGCATTATTTATTCTCACAGATACTTAGTATTTCTTTTTCTTCTGTTTTTTATTATCTGAGCGTTAATGGCTACTATCAGCTTTTTAATCAAAGAAAACCGGCAAGTGATTATGTAAAACCTACCGTGATAGCTGTGTTTGCTTTAGCCGGCTATTTCGCCCTGACTTATTTTCTGACCATAACTAAAAAGATCACGATTTCGGTGAACAACAGCAAGTTTGAACAGGAAATGACACCAGGGTTAATGGCATTCTCCTATATACTTTCAAGCGTATTCTTTATCGGCCTTTCATTGTTAATTGCCTATCTCACACACCTTCGTGACGAAAGAAAACAACGGAAGGTACTTGAAGCACAAAAAATGCAGCTGGAGGTAGAAAAATCGCAGGCGAATTTTAATTTTCTCAAAGCGCAGATTAATCCTCACTTCCTTCATAACACCCTCAATTTTCTATACGCAAAATCGTTGCCCTATTCATCTGAATTATCTGAAGGGATTTTAACCCTGTCTGATATTATGCGTTATGCGTTAAGCGAAGGCAATGCAAAAGACGGGAAAGCACCACTAAAAGATGAAATTGAACACGTGCGAAATGTCATCAAGATAAACCAGCTTCGTTTCAGCAATAATTTAAATGTGAATTTCGATGTAGAAGGAATTGTAAATGGCGCCACCATTATTCCATTTGTATTAATAACGCTCGTAGAAAACGCGTTCAAACATGGAGATTTAAAAAGCACAGTACATCCTATCGATATTAATCTCCGGGTCAACGATTCAAAGCTTTATTTTTATTGTAAAAATAAAAAGAAGAGCGGACCAAAAGAATTGTCAACAGGCATTGGGCTTGACAATATTAAAAAACGCCTTGATCTTGCCTATAGTAATTACTATTGCCTGAACATTAAAGACGAATCGGAATTTTATACAACTGAACTTATTATTTCAAAACTATGATCAATTGTATAATTGTTGATGACGAGCAACACGCTATCGATATACTTGTACATTACGTGAAGCAAACACCGCATCTCAATTTAGTAATCACTACGACCAATCCAATTGAAGCCTTACAAATTGTCGCCACACAAAAGATAGACCTCATCTTCCTTGATATACAAATGCCAGAACTTTCAGGTATGGACTTCATTAAAGCAATACAAGGTAAAGGCAGGGTGATCCTGACCACAGCCTACAGCGATTTTGCATTGGAGAGCTATGAACTGGACGTGGTTGATTATTTATTGAAGCCAATCCGTCTGCCCCGGTTTTTGCAGGCAATACAAAAAGCAACAAAAGAATTGGAGGAGCACAATGATGAAAAGCTTACACTAACCGGCGATGACGATGATTACATTTTTGTAAAAACCGAATCAAAAGGAAAGCTTTTAAAGATTAATCTTGACGAAATTGAATACATCGAAGGGATGAAAAATTATGTGGCCATTTTTTGCGGGGGAAAGAAAACGCTTGTTTATACCAGTATGAAGGACCTGGAGGAACGTTTATCAAAAAAACAATTCATCCGTGTACATAAATCCTTTATCATTCCGATAGCAAAGATTACAGGAATTGAAGGAAATATATTACGCCTCAAAAATGTAACAGCGGAAATCCTGATCGGCGATAACTACAAAGCGGATTTGATGGAAATCATTCGCAATAAAATGATCCAGTAATTTTTTTACATCGAGTCAAGCATTAAAATTCTTCGTTCTTCACTTTAGGTAAAGCCGCTGATGAATCAACAGGATTCGGTGGAAGTAATACCAACTTAACTGTGGAATCACCCTTGGCATTTGATGAGGTTTCTTGTTTCAAAACAGTGTTTTTGTTATTTGGCTTTGTAGAAGCACCTTTCTTTACTATCGCCTTTTCTTGTTTTGTTGCCTGGTTTGCGGAAGTAGATTGAGCTGCTGCAAATCCGCTGATTGCAACTGTTAACACAGCAGTGAGGATAATTTTTTTCATGGCAAACATTATTTGATTAAGAAAAGAACTACTCCAACCGGCGCAAATTCTGAGCCACATTGAGCAGTTCATTGTTTTTCAAGGACGCCACAAAACTAAAATGGTCACGGCTTAATTACCATGACCACGGTCAAGATATCTTATGATTTTCAGATTAATTCAGTAAAGGTGAAGATTGCAAATAATTCGAATCAGGATTATATACAAACAGCACAGAACCGTCTTTAATGATGTCGATTACCTCAGCATATTCATTTTCGGGTAAAGCGGGACACCCCTGGCTTCGGCCCATGTATGCACTGTTAACTCTACCGACATTTACATAATTTGCACCGTGTACAACCACACCCCTTGCCTCGGCATTGTTATTAAACCCTTGTTCCAAACCGCTAATTCTTAATGACAAACCATGCTTACCTGTATAGGTAGATTTGGTTACATAAAAGCCAAGGCTACTTTGATTAGAATTAAACCGGTTGGAAAAACTTTTTGCCATATCAATTCCGCTATTTTTTCCATGAGACACAAATGTGTTCCAGGCAAGCTCATTGTTCTGCATGTCAATGATATAAAATCGCTTATTACGTGAAGACTGGCTGAGGTCAACAATAGTAAGGTATTGAGGCTTATTCACCAGGCCGCTGTCAACTAATCGCTGATAGCCTTTTATAGCGTACTCAACTGTTGCTTTCGAAAGCCCTACTTCCTGCAGGTTTAAGGTCTTAAACAACTTTTCAACCAAATATGCTTCCTGAATATATACTGTAGAGTCTGCTGAGCTACTGTCTTTGCTTGTGGCCATGTGCACCGCGGAGTTATTTGCATTGGCAAATGAAAGAAACATAAGAGATACAGACACTATAAGTGCAGGGAGGAAGAGGTTTTTCGTCATAGTTTATTGGGGTTTTTCCTTTATTGGAGGCACAAATTTCCGTAGAAAAAACCACATGGAAAAAGAATCGAAAGAACACTAAGAAAATTTTATGAAATGACATGAAAAGCAGTCTCATGGCTAGTTTTGTTGAGATTCAAGGCATACTATTTTTGTCCTGAAATCGATGGCACAGCAATTGTTTTTTTGATAGAAATTAAGGATATGAAAACAAGAGAAATAATTGCTGGATTGGTGGCGTTGGCAGCAGCCTTAACCACCTATTATATTATCAACAGAAGACAAGTTAGAAAAACCAAAAGGATTCATAGAACACATCACCTGGCTGAAATTTATTCCCAAAAACCAAATCAACCATAAATAAAAAAGGAGCAGTTTACTGCTCCTTTGCTTTAGTTTTCGATAGGCTAATATCTTAATTCAATATTGAAGAATAATCGATACGTCCGTCTTTTTTGTCCATTGTACGGCCAATTCCATAACCACCAGCAGCACCAACCACACCCCCAATTACGGCACCAACCACACGATTCTTCTTATTTAATACCGCACCACCAGCAGCACCGGCCACGCCACCAATTACAGCACCTTTTGCTGCTTTACTCCAACCTTCTTTCTTTTCTACCTTAGCCGTTTCAGTTGATTCATTGCTCCCGGCACCGTTACCGGTATCTGCAGAACTCCCTGAATTAGTTTGTTCAGTTGAAGTAGAATTTGATGAAGAAGAAGAATTGGAAGAAGTACGCGTTGCAGCCTTTGACTGTGTAGATTTCGCAACTGGTACATACTTAACAATAGTTCTTGTTTTTTCGGGCGCAACCTGGGCTTGCTGTGATTGTTGATATGCATTTACACCAGCCAGTTCATTCTGTGCTTTCCATGCATTGAAGGCTGCCGTCCCCGTTGTATCAGGTTGAGAAATGGTCGGTTGAACAGACTGAATTGCGTCCGACTTTTGATCCGGCGTGGTATTACATGCCACCATCAAAAAAGTAAAACCTAGAATGGGTAAAAGTTTTTTCATGTTTACTGATTTTAAGGTTATGCCCCGTAATTTTTCAGAGCTCATATGAGACCTTATAGCACAATAAAAGTTTTAAAGCAGATTGTTAACTGTTTTAAAATAAATATGAGTCATCACCTAAAAAAGAAAAAGGAATGAGTGATCATCCCTTTTTAATAAGCGTTAGCAGATCACAATTATTTGCTACTCCCGTTTCTCTTCTTGATGTTTTTTTTCACATCGTCTGAGCAATGTTCAATTATTTCATCAATTATCAGGTGAACCTGGTTTGTATGAAGTGGCTTCGTTACGAAACCTGCATTAAAATTTTTTGCAAAAGCTTCATCGGCAGGCAAGCTTGAAGTTGAAAATAGCACAGCAGGAACATCCGCAAAACTGTCGAGTCTTCTTAATCGTCGCAAGGTTTCCTTTCCGTTTAATCGAGGCATGTTGATATCTAAAATAAATAGGCAGGGAGCCGCATGGAAGGGATCGATGGTCTCAATAAATCTCAGTAGGTCTATACCATCTGAAAAGGTCATCAACTCCAGGTTATTTGAATAAGCCTGGAAGGCTTCACTTAGGAGTTCAATATCGTCAGGGTCATCATCTGCATATAGCACAAGGCTTTTAGGCGGCAGGGATTGAGTCATGGTTGGAAGCTTATTATTACAAATATGATTAAAATGCAATTACAAACAGAAAAATTAAATCTACATATCCATTTCTCCCTTTTTTTCATCGTCTAATTCTCTGATGTTAATTTGTTCCAGGTATGGTTGAAGAATCTCCGTGTTATCTGTAGTAACTATATGATCTATTATCTTCCTGTATTGCTTATAATAAACTTCTACATAAAATCCATGAAGCTGGAATAACACAACTATTTGATTTGCTTTTTTTTGCTTTCCTATATACACCGCGTGCCTGTGTAAGGTTTCAAACTGAAGTTCCTGTGGCAGATTTATAAATTCTAACAGGGAAAGGGCTCTCTTCGTCATGGCTTCAAATAAAATTGATCCAATAAAATATAATAATGCTTGAGACTGCTTTTTATTCTACATTCAAATTTACAATCCCAGCCAATTCAATTGAAGCAAAGTACCCGGTTTCGGAACTAACAAACAAAATTTCTAACTGCAGGAGGACAGATTAACACTTGTAACGTTTAATTTTTAATATGAACCGCACTCCATGTTACCATGAAAATTGGTTGAATGATCAGCCATTTACTAAGCCTTATTTATTTCGACTGGGTAAATTGTCCCCGGGTGGCATGTTGACCTTCTATTAATTCTTCAATCATTTTCTTATTGAAGACTTCAAGATCCTCGGGACTGCGGCTCGTAATTAAACCGTTGTCCACTACTACTTCCTTATCAACCCAATTTACTCCTGCATTTAACATATCGGTTTTAACTGACCAATACGAAGTCATTGTTCTTCCGTCTAACATGCCTGTTTCAATTAATAATTGAGGTCCATGGCAAATGGCCGCCAAAGGCTTTGCCTGTTCTAAAAAATGCTGAGCAAATAATACTGCTTCCTTGTTCTGACGTAACTTATCCGGGTTTAAAACGCCACCGGGAAGAACAAGCATATCATAATCTTCAGGTTTTGCATCGCTTAAATTTGTATCAACCGGTAACTCAATGCTCCAATGATCATGATTCCAGCCCTTTACTTTGTCTTTTTGTGGAGACACAATATGAACTGTTGCTCCCGCTTCTTCCAATGCATTCATTGGACCGGTTAATTCAACTTCTTCAAAACCATTTTCAGTTAAGATCGCCACCAGTTTATCTTTGAAACTTGCTCCCATAAAAAAATATTTGGAATAGTGCCACAAAAACCAAACCATCCGACAATTTTTAAAAAAATTAAATTGTTATGTATTTTAAGTTGCAACAATTATTTATGCGCCTATATAGAAATTTCTTTACTTACTTTCTGATTTGTACTTGCCAGTTTATTTTCAGCTGTAATCGCAGTCCTTATACTTCAACAAACAAATTATATAAAAAGCAATCTAAACTACTCGCCAGGCAAATTCGACAAGCTCCATTAAAAGATTCCTTTGTTACCGGTGAATGGATTGGTACTATCAATTTCAATTTACGCAAACCGAATTTTGTGATTATTCATCATACGGCTCAAAACAGTTGTGAGCAAACGCTAAAAACTTTTACCACAGTTAAGAGCCAGGTGAGTGCACATTATGTTATTTGTAAGGATGGAACTATTCATCATATGCTTAACGATTATTTACGGGCATGGCAGGCAGGTATTAGCAAATGGGGAAATAATACTGATATTAATTCATCATCAATAGGAATTGAAATTGATAACAATGGATTAGATTCTTTTACGGATCAACAAATAGCGAGCCTCCTTACAATATTAGCGTCACTCAAAAAAGCTTATAGCATTCCTACCGCGAATTTTATTGGTCATCAGGATATAGCTCCAGGCAGAAAGGTGGATCCCAATGTTTACTTCCCGTGGAAAAAATTAGCAGACAGTGGTTTCGGAATTTGGTGGAGTGATACTACGAACATAATGGTTCCTCCTGATTTTAATTCATTACAAGCTTTACGAATAATCGGTTATGATATTAAAGATTCTGTTGCCGTCATCCAGACGTTTAAAAGAAAGTATGAGCAAATAGAGGACAAGAGCGATATGTTAAATGACGCTGACAAAAAAATATTATATACTCTTTACAGGAAATTTTGATGGATAAACTTCTTCGTATTTTTTCTGGTTAGATTACGATTGACATCCTTGTGAAAAATTGTACCTTGTTCTCATCAAACCGTATCGCCTATGAAAGTTTTTTTACTTTCTACAATTTTAATAATTGCTATTACTACTCATGTGCAGGGCCAGGTTCAAAATCTACCAACGGGAAAATATGAAACCGTTATAAAAACCAATGCGGGCAAATGGGAACGCGGTGATATTATGTTGCTTGATAATAATAAATACAAATTGTCTACAAGCGATGAAACTGGCGATTATAGATTCAGTAGTGCTGCCCAGAGAATTTTTTTTACATCGGGACCTTTGAAAGGATTATTTGCCAAAACTTCAATAAATAATAATTCACCCATTATTGTTCTGCCTGTTGCGGAAAATCACCAGGTAGGATTTAAACTATCAGGTGAAGTTTGGTGTTATCACAAGCATTAGTGCTGGCAATTGATTTGCATATCATATTCAAAAGTGGTTATGAATGTTAAACGAATATTTGGAATTATCCTTACAGTCCTGGGTATTGGCGCATTAATTTATTTCGCAAGTTTATTTCTCAAAGCATCCGGAACAGAAAGACAGGTTAAGGTTTTAATCGTTTATGGAATTTTGGGTGCTATATTTTTCTTCACAGGCATAAGCCTTATTCGGAGCACAAGGGATGACGCACGCCCTCCAATTGATTAAGAATTTTCGTTAGTATCTTGCCGCAGTGAGTATTATTTTAAATATTGATACTGCGGTACAATCCTCTTCAATTTGCCTTGCTGAAAACGATAAGCCTATTGGTGCAAAAACAAATCTTTTGTACAGGGAAAGTGCCGCCTGGCTTCACACTGCTATAAAGGACCTGTTAGATGCAAATAATTTTTCTCTTGAACAATTAGATGCCATTGCTGTCACCGAGGGGCCCGGCTCATATACAGGTTTGCGTGTCGGAATGGCTACTGCAAAGGGGTTTTGTTATGCGTTAGATAAACCGCTTATCACAATTAACACCCTGGTGTTGATGGCTTTTGCTGCCAAAAATGCTTGTACAGGATATTTATGCCCTATGATAGATGCGAGACGAATGGAAGTATTTACTGCAATTTTTGATTCTTACCTGAATTATGTCTTGCAGCCAACCAACCTTATCTTAAATGACACCAGTTTTAAGAGCATTCTTGAGAAAAACCCGATGGTCTTTTTTGGAAATGGAAGTGTTAAGTTTCAAAACCTAATAAAGCATCCTCATGCCTTATTCGCTAATATTGAAACAGATGCGCAGTCTATGACCTCACTTTCCTATCAAAATTTTTTGGAAAATAAGTATACCGATCTGGCGTATTCCCAGCCTTTTTATGGTAAGGATTTCCACTCATTAAGCAATTAATCTTTGCAAAAAAACCCTCATTTATACCATTTTGATTTGCAATAGTGTGTCCAAATGCTACTTTTGTAATAACAAGAGAATACCTATATGAACAGCGAATTACTGGAACCGGCAGTTTCTTCATCAACTGAACTCAGGATCGATGTAATTCAGCTTAAAAAAGCTGCATTGATCTTAAGAGCAGTGAATCACAAACTTCGCCAACAAATTATGAAGTTGATTCACCAAAATGGGAAGATGACTGTAACAGAAATTTATGTTAAGCTCAGATTGGAACAATCAGTTGCTTCACAGCACCTGGCTATTTTACGAAAGGCAGGATTTGTAAACACCTTGCGTGACGGTAAATTCATTTTTTACTCAGTGAATTATACCCGCCTTGATCAGGTACATAGCATAGTACACGAGTTGTTAAAATAGTCCGCTGAACTTACTTACAAAATCTTTGGTCGCAAATGAAGTAAATTTGTCGCCAAAGATTTTTTTATGTTCATTAAACAATTATATACAGGGTGCCTGAGTGAAGCGGCCTATTTTGTGGAAGATAATGGCGAGGCAGCAATCGTTGATCCCCTAAGAGACATTGATGTTTATCTGGAGTTAGCTGCTGAAAGAAAAGTAACCATTAAGTATATTTTTGAAACCCATTTCCATGCTGACTTTGTAAGTGGTCATATAGATCTGGCAAAAGCTACTGGTGCCACTATAGTATATGGCCCAAAAACAGAAACCGGGTTTGATATACATGTGGCAAAAGACGGAGAAAGGTTTCAATTAGGAAATATTAGCATTGAAGTACTCCACACTCCCGGACATACTTTAGAATCTTCCTGCTATTTATTAAAAGATGAGAGCGGAAAAGATTACTGCCTATTTTCCGGTGATACGTTGTTTGTTGGCGACGTAGGCAGACCGGATCTTGCTCAAAAAGGTGAAGAATTAACCATGGAAGACCTTGCAGGGATGTTATATGAAAGCCTTCAAAACAAAATTATTTCCTTAGCTGATGATGTGATTGTTTATCCTGCTCATGGGCCAGGTAGTTCATGCGGAAAAAATCTCGGCCCATACACCTATAGTACAATTGGTGAAGAGAAACAAACCAACTATGCACTCAAAGCTAAGAACAAAAAGGACTTCATAAAATCAGTAACCGAAGGATTGGCTGCACCGCCACAGTATTTTCCCATTAACGCAAAAATCAATAAAGAAGGTTACGAAAGTTTAGATAAAGTGCTGGAACAAAGTTTAAAGCCATTGTCTATTGCAGAAGTTAAGAGAGCAATTGCAGATGAAGTTCTGATTCTGGATACACGGAGTAAAGATGTATTTATCGAGGGATTTATTCCTGGTTCGGTTTTCATAGGTTTGGAAGGTCGTTTTGCAGAGTGGGCCGGCAGCTTATTATCATTTGATAAGCCAATGATTATTGTTTCAGAAGTCGGCAAAGAAAAAGAAGCCATCGTAAGATTATCACGCGTTGGGTTTAGCAATGTTGTTGGTTATGTTGAAGGTGGATATGAGGCCTGGAAGAATTCCGGAGAGGAAAGTGATATGATCATTAATGTGGAACCAGATGAATTAGCCATGGACATTCCCTTCGATGAAAAACTGGTTGTGCTCGATGTAAGAAAGCCAACCGAATTCGCAGAAGGACATGTAAAAAATGCTGTAAGTATGCCTTTGGAGGAAATGAATAACCCGGTCAACCTTTCTGATTTTGAAGAGGACCAGAATATTTATGTTCACTGCCAGGGCGGATACAGAAGTGTTATTGCCTCTACACTCCTGAAACGCCAGGGGATTCATAATATCCGAAATGTCACAGGCGGTTATAAACTAATATCCGAACAAAAGAATATTAAAACAGAAAAAGAAAGTAGCGTTTTGAATTAATGAAACAGTATTAAAAAAATTCCTGCGTGTTCTGCAGGAATTTTTTTTATGCAATCACCTCACCGTACTCCGGCTTCCATTCATACTTCCATCTTCGGTGTGTCCATAACCACATGTCAGGGTTTGCTTTTATTACTTCTTCTAAATAATGGACATAAATTTTTGAGAGTTCTCCCTCAGGCAAGCTTCGTGGTTCAGAAGTAGCCAGGTCCAGGTGAGCCACGTAGTGACCTCGTTTTGTTTTGGTAAGATGGGCAAAAACAACTGCACAGTCATTCGCTCTTG
>Ga0193740_1000105_pt1 | contig 23248 bp, 15 predicted proteins | sample L2s1metaG_FD_145072 | JGI IMG/M metagenome (GOLD analysis project Ga0193740, IMG submission 145072) | Soil microbial communities from a riparian zone of the East river system, Colorado, United States - L2s1 | ecosystem: Environmental > Terrestrial > Soil > Riparian zone | place: USA: East River... | reverse complement strand
GTCTCCTGCACTTTATTTTGCCAGCCCCATTCTTTTATTATGGTTACTGGCGCCTGCATTTGCGTGGCGTATCAGCAAGGAAGAAACAGAAAAAAAACCGAACCTTTCAAAGGCACAGAATTTATTCCTTCACAAGTCTGCACGCAAAACGTGGTCTTATTTCGAGGAGTTTGTTACCGCCGAAGAGAATTGGTTGCCACCGGATAATTTTCAACAACAGCCTGTTCCTGTTATTGCACATCGCACTTCACCTACTAATATGGGGCTCGCATTGCTGGCCAATCTTGCCGCCTCCGATTTCGGATACATCACTGGAAAAGAAATGGCCGAAAGGTGTAACAACTCGCTGCAAACCATGCTAAAGCTTGAACGGTTCAGCGGACATTTTTATAACTGGTATGATACGGTTTCTTTATTGCCACTATACCCGAGATACGTCTCTACAGTTGATAGCGGTAATCTTGTTGGACACTTGCTTACTTTAAAGCAAGGGCTATTGTCGCAAATGGGTCAACCTGTTTTTTCTAACAAGGTTTTTGAAAGCCTGCTTACAACCGTAAAAATTATCCGCGATTATTCGAATGAGCATGATGTAAAAAAAATTAATAAAATTGAAGAATCGTTAAACACAGCTTTTGATGAAAATCAAAATTCATTGAGTGGTGCAAAAAAATATCTTGGTGAACTTGGCTTTCTTGTAAGTGATTTGCTGCTCAATTCTAATAATGCAGAATCAAAAAAATGGATATCCAAATTGAACAGGCAATTAAAAAGTTTTCATGATGACCTGGTACAGGTGGTGCCCTGGATAAATCTTTTACCGGTGCCGGAAGGTTTCGAAAAATTGAATTCTCTGGACGCTATCCCTTCTCTCCTTTCCATTCAGCAAATGCCGCAAATGGTATCCGAAGCAATCGATTTCTATCAAAATGAAGGTGGTGAATTTGATAACAGTGAATGGCTAAGCCAGATAAGCAAGCACATTCTAACTCAAAACGAGGAAGCCACTCAACGCATTTCATTCCTGCACCAGGTGGCACAACAATGCGAAGAGTTTAGTGAAGTGGACTATAATTTTCTATATGATAAATCAACGAACCTTTTAAGGATCGGTTATAATGTGGAAGATCAAAGAAAGGATAACAGTTATTATGACCTGCTGGCTTCTGAAGCAAGACTTGGAATTTTTGTTGCGATATCGCAGGGAAAACTTCCACAGGAAACCTGGTTTGCCCTTGGACGTTTGCTCACCAATTCCGGCGGAGACCCTATCTTACTTTCCTGGAGTGGCTCTATGTTTGAATACCTGATGCCTCAACTGGTAATGCCATCTTATGAGAACACTTTACTTTATCAAACCAGTAAAGCAACAGTAAAACGACAAATAGATTATGCTGCGCAAAAGGAAGTGCCCTGGGGCATTTCAGAGTCGGGATACAATGCCGTTGACGCCAACTCAAATTATCAGTACAAAGCCTTTGGTGTGCCGGGCCTTGGCCTAAAACGCGGCCTTGAAGAAGATATCGTTATCGCTCCGTATGCCTCCATGCTTGCATTAATGGTTTCGCCATTAAAAGCCTGCAATAATCTACAGTTGTTATCCGATGAAGGCTTCGAAGGGGAGTATGGTTTTTTTGAAGCGGTCGACTATACTCAAAGCCGTGTTCCAAGGGGAAGTACCAATAGCATTGTCCGTTCATTTATGGTACATCACCAGGGAATGAGTTTCCTTTCACTTGCTTACCTCTTGTTGAATAAACCCATGCAGCAAAGGTTTGAGTCTGAGCTGCGTTTCAATGCTACCCTTTTATTATTACAGGAGCGCATTCCAAGAGCTACTATTTTCTATGCGCATACTTCCGATATTTTCGAGACAACTACAATATCAACGGATGTACAGGTAAGAACTATCACTACTCCCAATACACGATTGCCGGAGATCCAACTTTTAAGCAACGGGCATTACCGGGTTATGGTCAGTAGTGCCGGTGCTGGTTATAGCCGCTGGAAAAATCTTGCGGTTACCCGGTGGCGTGAGGATGCAACAAAAGATGATCGCGGAATATTTTGTTATATCAAAGATGTCAGTACCGGTAAGTTCTGGTCTAATTCATACCAGCCAACTTTGCAGGTACCAAAAAACTTTGAAGCCATATTTTCACATGGCCACGTCGAATTGCGCAGGAACGATTTCGGGGTCGTTACTAAAACTGAAATTGTAATTTCTCCCGAAGATGATGTTGAATTGCGAAGGATAAGAATTACCAACAAAACGCAGTCAACAAAAATACTGGAGGTTACAAGCTATGCAGAAATTGTTATGGCCAGCCAGGCTTCGGATGAGTCACACCCGGCTTTCAGCAACTTGTTTGTTCAAACCCAGATCGTTCCCGAACAAAACACTATCTTTTGTACAAGGCGTGCCCGCTCTGAAGAAGAAATACCTCCATGGATGTTTCATTTGATGCATGTTAGTGGAAGTGAAGTGCAGGCAGTATCGTATGAGACTGATCGCATGCAGTTCACCGGCAGAGGCAGAACACTTCAACATCCGCAGGCAATGATAGATGAAGTTCTTTCTGGTAAGGACGGGTCAGTTCTTGATCCCATTTTGTCCATTCGTTATCGCATTCTCATCAAACCAAATCAAACGGCAACATTTGATCTGGTGTATGGTATTGCCGATACAAAAGAGGCATGTGAAAATTTAATTCATAAATACCAGGACAAGTATTTAAAAAACCGTGCTTTTGAATTATCGTGGACACACAGCCACGTATTACTTCGCCAGATCAATGCAACTGAATCCGATGCACAATTGTATAACCGCCTTGCGGCAGCTATCATTTATGCAAACGCAGGCTTAAGGGCTGATGCGGCAGTAATTCAAAATAATTACCGCGGTCAGTCGGGTCTGTGGAGTCATTCTATATCCGGCGATCTGCCCATTGTATTGCTTCATGTGTTTGACCAGGAAAGTGTTGAATTGGTAAAACAATTAGTGCAGGCACACGCCTACTGGCGGTTAAAAGGACTTGCCGTTGACCTGGTAATATGGAATGAAGATCACGGCTCGTACCGTCAATTTTTACAGGAGCAGATACTTGGACTGATCACTGCGGAAGCCAGCCGGCAAGGCCAGGAAAAACTGGGCAATATTTATGTAAAATCAGCCGACCAGATATCTTCCGAAGACCGTTTGCTTTTTGAAAGTGTTGCACGCATTGTTATTTCTGATAACAAGGGTAGTTTGTTGGAACAGGTTACCAGGCAAATTTCGGAAAAGCCACTGGCAGCCCTACTTGAGCCCAAACCAGTTTCGTTGCCCAATCAACAAAAAGAACTGGAACTGCCTGACAACCTTCTATTTTTCAACGGAACCGGCGGATTTACTAAAAAAGGAAATGAATATAAAATTGTTATTGATCAAAATAAAACTACTCCTGCCCCCTGGGTAAACGTAATTGCGAACCCTTTATTAGGAACTGTAGTTTCCGAAAATGGTTCTGCTTATACATGGGCCATCAATGCACACGAATACCGTATCACGCCATGGTGTAATGATCCGGTTACGGATGCCGGTGGTGAAGCATTTTATTTGCGGGATGAAGAAACAGGTAATTTCTGGTGCCCTTCTCCCTTTCCAAAAAAATCCAAACTTGCTTTTATTATTACTCACGGATTTGGCTATAGCATTTTTGAACACAAAGAAGAAGGTATCCACTCAGAGATGACTGTTTTTGTTGACAGAGATCTCCCGGTAAAATTGATAGTACTTAAATTAAAAAATGAATCAGGAAGAGAACGTAATCTGTCGGCAACCGGGTTTCTTGAAATTATATTAGGCGATGTACGATCCAAAACCAATATGCACATTTTGTCGGAGCAGGATACTGAGACCGGTGCATTGATCCTTCGCAACCGTTATCATTCTGCCTTTTCGGAACGTGTCAGCTTTTTTAAAGTCGATGGGGGTTACAACTTCAGTTATACCGGTGACCGGTCAGAATTTATTGGAAGGAACAGGCATCTTGATAATCCACAAGCACTTTATAGAAAAAAACTTTCTGGAAGAACAGGCGCAGCAATGGACACTTGCGCCGCCTTACATGTCAAATTCGACGTATTGAATGGTGCTGAAAAGGAAATCATATTCCTCGTTGGCAGCGAAGCCAATAGCCACGAAGCAAAAAACTTACTGCAAAAATTTTCAGATAAAAATGCCGTGTACCAATCATTCCAAAACGTAAAAGAGTATTGGAAAGAAATCGTAGAGGCGGTACAGGTAACAACTCCTGATCCCTCATTAAATATATTGACAAACGGCTGGCTTATTTATCAAACAATCGCCTGCAGGATGTTTGCCCGTAGTGGATTTTACCAGTCTGGTGGGGCTTTTGGTTTCAGGGACCAGTTGCAGGATTCATTGGCCTTGTTGCACACACAGCCATCAATGGCAAGAGAGCAGATACTATTAAGTGCATCCAGGCAATTTACTGAAGGTGATGTGCAACACTGGTGGCATCCACCTGAAGGAAGGGGTGTTCGTACACGATGCTCTGACGACCTGCTTTGGCTGCCCTTTGCAGTTGCCCGCTATATTTCAGCCACAGGCGATACTGATATTTTACAGGTATCTGTTGGTTTCCTCGACAGCCGCACATTGCACGAAGGTGAAGACTCTCTTTATGATCTGCCTGTAAGCTTAAATGCAACAGGCACTTTATATGAACATTGCGTCCGCGCCATTAAATACAGTCATCGTTTCGGCAAACATGGTTTGCCTCTTATTGGAGCAGGAGATTGGAATGACGGGATGGACCGGGTAGGTCATAGAGGCCAGGGTGAAAGCGTATGGCTAGCATTTTTTCTTTATGATGTTCTTATTAAATTTTCAGACGTTGCCCGTAACAACGGAGATATTTTGTTTGCGGAGAATTGTGAGAAAGAAGCAGCCACACTTCAATCAGATATTGAAAAATCAGGCTGGGATGGTGAATGGTATCGCCGTGCTTATTTTGATGACGGCACTCCCCTGGGTTCCAAAGAAAATGAAGAATGCCGCATTGATGCTATTGCACAAAGCTGGTCTGTACTGTCAGGTGCGGGCGACGATGAAAGAAAGAAAATTGCAATGGCTTCTTTAGATAAATATCTTGTAAGAAGAGATTTAAAACTTATTCAATTACTGGATCCACCGTTTGATGTGAAAGGTCCTAATCCGGGTTATATAAAAGGTTACGTTCCGGGCGTAAGAGAAAATGGCGGCCAGTATTCGCATGCCGCTATATGGTCATTAATGGCTTTTGCGGCATTGGAAGATCGTGAAAAAGTTTGGGAGCTGTTTAGCATGATACAACCTTTGAACCATGCAAAGGATGCCGGAAGTGTAGCCACGTACAAGGTAGAACCTTATGTGATGGCGGCGGATGTTTACGCTAATGAATCCCACAAAGGAAGAGGTGGATGGACATGGTACACGGGTTCTGCCGGGTGGATGTACCAGTTTATCCTTAGTTCTTTGCTTGGGCTTGAATTACAAAAAGATCAATTAACATTCAAACCATGTTTCCCTTCCGGATGGCCTTCTGTTTCTATTATATACAAGTATGGTAAATCAACTTACCACATTACGGTTTACCAGCACGATGTAAGTAAAGAATCTGTTTGGAAAAAGGAAGCAAGTGAAGGAAGAGGCAATATAGTACAACTTGTAGATGATGGACAGGAGCATAAAGTGGAAGTGCATGCAATCGGCCGATAACTTTATCAGGCCCTCAGTGACTGGTTGATATTTAGCTTTTTTAAAGCATATTTATCTCTATCGACGAATCATTGGTGATTCATTTAATCCCATTCTAAATCTCATTACATACAATTAATGACAATGGAAAGAGATGAAAATATCAAAGCTCTATAACCGTTAGCTGCAAACTTTAGTTGCCTTGGCTTTACATCAGGCGGATTTTTAATCTGGAATCAATTCATTCTTAGCACATATGCATAGGCCTCTGATATTATGTTCGACCGTATAAAAAAAAACGTGTTAGTTGGTTGTTCCTTACATAATAATACAGAACTTCAATTATCCTCTGAATCAAACTACCGGTTGGTGCCTTCCTATTTGAACTTCAAATGCAATTATATCGATCGTTATAAAGTCTTTTGTAATCGGTACAAATAAAGCAATTAAACAATTAAATTCTAATTCATGAACTGTGACTGATAAAATGCTGTCAGGCATTCCTATCAATTACCGTTTCAAATTATACCCGTAACCAATCGAGGCAAACAATTATTATTACCTCTTTTAAAAAAATACAAATGCAACCAACTAAACTATCAACCGCATTGGTCCTACTATTTTCAATCATGGCATTGTGGTCATGCAAAAAAGAAGCTTCAACCAAATCCCTGCAGTTAGACGAGCAGGCAGCAGCATTAGCTAAAAAGGTGGACAATGGTTTCGCCGAAAATGATATGGTAATGTATTGGAACGATAAAACAGATACAGTACTAGGCGTGGGTATGCCCCAACCTTATCGCACCCGTTATTTTGCAATGATTCAAATTGCAGTACATGATGCGTTAAATAATATTAAACCCAAATATCAACGGTACGCTTTACTAAATGAAAGAACACAATTTGCCTCCCCTGGTGCAGCGGTTGCCAGCGCTGCTTATTGGGCCATTAAAGGATTGAACAGGCAAGGGAGCTTTCCGGTTGACACATGGTACAATGAAAGCTTAGCAACGATTCCTGATGGCGAAAGTAAAGAACTGGGAAAGATCTTAGGCAAACATGCGGCTGAAGCCATCATTGCAAATCGTGCAAATGATGGATTTAATCAGATTATTCTTAATTCACTTACACCTGCTAATGGGATCAATCCCGGCGAATATCGTTCAACGGTTACTGCAGTGAACAGTGTACCTACACAAACACTCTTCGGTTTTAGAATTCTTCACAACTGGGGAACAGTATTGAAGCCATATGTTATTGAAAGCAACCAGCAATTCAGGCCAGCAGGCCCCTATGCAATTAATTCCCATGAATACACAATTGATTTTAACGAGGTAAAAACTAAAGGCGCCAGGGTCGGTGGTGTTCGCACTGCTGAAGAAGAAAAGACGTCCAGGTTCTGGAGTGAAAACAGGCCTTCCTATCTCTGGAATATTTTCGTAAGGAAAGCCATCGAAAACAAAAAATTAGATGCATGGAAAACAGCAAGACTTTTTGCACTCATGCATGTTTGCATGGCTGAAAGTATCAACTCGCAATTCAATGCCGGCTATTATTTTTATTCCTGGAGACCGGAGACCGCTGTTCGGCTGGCTGCTAACGATGGTAATACGGACACAGATGCTGATGCAGGCTGGTTACCTATTCTTTCAGAAACTCCTACTTCCGTTTCGCCATCTGTACCAGGTTATCCTAATGGATTTGCTGCTTATGGTGGCACAACCGCAGAAATACTCCGCTTGTTTTTTGGCTCAGATGAAACTTCAATAGATATGACCACAACTACTACAAATCCTGCTGTACCCGCACCAAAACCTTCGTTTCATTTTTCAACCTATTCACAAGCGGCAAGGTCAAATTCGCTCGGCATGATCTACTCGGGGTGGGACTTTAGAAAATCGGTGCTGGACGGAGAAGAAATGGGAAGACGAATTGCTGGTTATGTATTCTCGCATCATTTTAAAGAAGAATGATTACATACAACTAATAAACTTACCATCGGAGCCAATAGTCTGGGCTGGTTACAATAGTGTTGTCGGGATTCAGATATTAGGGCAATAGATCACTCGGAATAAAATTGTTTTCTGGAAAATGTCTTCAGCAAAATAATTACTAACAATTCAAAATTTAACTGATAAAAAATAATTTTTTGATCAGGTATACTCAATAGGATTCGGTTAAATAAAACAATTATGAGACTGATCATCACCTCTCGATTTGTAGTATTTATTCTGACCCTTCTCGTTATGGGAGCAGTAACATTTTATTCTTGCCGAAAAGAAATTTCATGTGAAGGATGCATCGATGGGAATAAACCACCAATCGCTATTGCAGGGCCAGACCAGGTTATTACGTTGCCAACCGATAGTGTTTTGCTGGTTGGAATTAATTCCAGCGATCCAGATGGGAAAATAACAAAATGGCTCTGGACAAAAATTTCAGGTCCTCCATCTTTTAATATCGTTAAGCCATCTGATTCTATAACGAACATTAAGATCCTAGCCGTGGGGATCTACCAGTTTGAATTAAAAGTAACAGACAATGGTGGACTGTCAGCAAAAGATACCGTGCAGATAATTGTAAAGGATGTATTTCAACCTAACCGACCACCTATTGCAAATGCAGGGCCTGATCAGTCAATTACTTTACCGGCGAATACTATCGCTCTTAATGGAAATGCCTCTACCGATCCTGACAATAATATCACCACTTATACATGGTCAAAAATTTCAGGACCACCATCATTCAATATTGGTAACACAAATATTGTACAAACACAAGTAATAAATCTTATTGAAGGTGTTTATCAATTTGAACTAAAAGTTACAGATGCCGGTGGGTTGTTTTCAAATGATACAATGCAGGTAACGGTTAATCACGAACCTAATAATCTGTCCGTAGATATCTATGTGGCAGGAATGGAAAATAATTTGCCTGTTTACTGGAAAAACGGCCAGGTGATACCCCTTGATAACATATCTTATGGCTTTACCGGAACATCCATTGCAGTTGTTGGCAACGATATATACGTTGCGGGTACGAGAAACGAATTGGTGTGGAATGATTACGCGGCCAAATATTGGAAAAACGGGCAGGCTATATCATTCGGTGATGCTGCCGGCGCTACCTCTATTACCGTGGCAGGTAACGATGTTTATGTTGCAGGTTGGAAATGGGAACCCTCGGGGTCCGGAGCTTTGGCCGTGGCCAAATATTGGAAAAATGGACAGGCGGTACCTCTCACAGACGGTACGAAACAGGCGTTTGCAAATTGTATAATTGTTAACGGAAGTGATGTCTATGTGGCCGGACAGGAATCTGTGAACTCTACTCCTTATACCAATTATATAGCGAAATATTGGAAAAATGGCGTCGCCGTTTTACTAACAAGTGCATTATCTGATGCCTGGGCAAATTCCATTACTATTGTCAACAACGATGTATATGTAGCAGGCTATGAAAACGGTATAGCTAAATACTGGAAAAATGGACAAAGTGTGTCACTTTCTCAAGGTAATGCAACTTCCATTGTAGTTGTTGGCAGCGATGTGTATGTAGCAGGATATTATCACCAGGGGCAATGGAACTCAATAGCTAAATATTGGAAAAACGGTCAGGAAGTACCGCTTACTAGTGGGTCAGAAGCTTTTGCAACCTCCATTGCCGTTGTTGACAATGATATATATGTTGCAGGACATGAACACAAATACAATGAGACATGTTGCGTTGTCAAATACTGGAAAAACGGCCAGGCCGTGCCGCTGACTACAGGATCAAATACTGGTTTGGCAGGAGATATTGTTGTGGTAAAACATTAAATGTTTTTTCTCCACAGTATAAAACAATGGCTTTTATTTCAATCAATAATAACATTTTATAAAGCAGGCGGATATGCAGGTATTATATAGACATCTACCCAGGGATGGAACCTGAAATTTTAAATTAAATCACATAAGTTTTTATTGCCGTAACTGTAAGAAATAGATTTATGGCCAGAATGCACACCAACGAGAAAAATAATCTGCAATACCTACCGGGCAAGGAGAATGGGAATGAGTAAAAGATTATTGCAAAAGCAATTGGCCTGGTTTCGATCGCTTTTGTTTTAACTAACGAAATATAGAATTGTTCAATCTTTCTTGTTCTGCAAAATGCACTTTCAATTCAAACATGATCAAACTACCAATAGAAGGCGATCTTACAAATAAAATTTTGATCAAAATGACAGCAATTAAATTTTGCTCTTATCATAGCAAACAAAAACTGTAGTACCTTGAAAGTTCTAGAAGAGAATTTTAGCTACTCGCGGATATGGGAAAGCACCATTTACATTCGGTTGAAAAGGCTGGAGCCTTAGAAAGTCCTCTGCGCTATAGATTGCAATCTCCCAAAAAAATACTGGGTCCCTATATCAAACCAGGGATGGTTGTGTTAGACTTTGGTTGTGGGCCCGGATTTTTTACAACGGCAATTGCGGAATTACTCGACAATAGGGGAAAGATTATTGCAGCTGACCTGCAAACAGGTATGCTTGAAAAGCTTAAACAGAAAATACATGGAACTAATATTGAACATATCATACAAATTCACAGAAATGATGAAAGACATCTTGAGTTAACCTGCAAAATAGATTTTGTACTGGCTTTCTATTCTTTTCACGAAGTCACTCATCTTGACAATATAATTGCAGGAATCAAATCAGCCCTTCAACCCAATGGCCGGGTTTTTATTGCTGAACAAAAATTCCATGTTTCCAAAAGATTTTTTGATGAAATCATTGATAAAATGACAAAGCACGGCTTTGAAATTATTGAAAGACCAAAAGTGTTTTTTAGCAGGACAGCCATTATGAAATTGAAGAATTAAATAGTAGCCCGAACAATACTAAATTGAAACAGAAAAATAATGGCGCACGCACAACATTATTGTTTGATACTATGCCGGCAGTCGATTAGCCAATTTCCTATTCACACAATTTCATCAAAAGCTGGCGAAACAAGCCGTAGTCTTTCTTACCTAATTTTTGTTCCCATTTTTTTTCAAAATGATAGTTTATTTCCTGCCCTGCTTCTTTTACTTTTTTCCCTTTGGGTGTTAATACCAGCAACCAGGCCCGCTTATCTGTGGGATCAGGTTTTTTCTTTACATAGCCGGTTTGTTCCAGCTGGGTGACAAGGGCGCTCATACTTTGCTTGGTTATTTTGGCAATTGCTGCCAGCTCAGTGATTCGGCTCCCCTCTTCCTTGGTATTATGAAAGATCCATCCATGCGAAGGTGACACATCTTCAAAGTCATTTTCTTTTAACTGGTGCTCCATGTTGTAGCGCAATTCATCCCATAAAATCCTCAGGTAAGCACCTGTATTTACATACTCATCCATTTTTTTAAAATTTGATGAAAAAATATTTGGCAAATATAGTAAGTCTACCTTACTTTTGTAGTCAGTTTAACTTACTAAATTAAAAATTATGGAAAAGACAGCCTTTTTAAGTAACGGAACGCCGGAGAACTCAAGAGCCATTCCCGGAGCCTTGTTTCACTTCCTGGCAAGTGGACAAGAAACGAATGATTCGTTTTCACTTATCTATATCGAAGTGTATAAAGGGAATGAGCCTCCCGCCCACACACATCAAAGGGAAGATGAAAACTACTACATCCTGGAAGGATCCATACGGTTTTGGATAGGTGATAAAATTATCGATGCTAAGGCTGGCGATTTTATCCATCTGCCAAAAGGTATTCCGCACAAATTTGAATTGCAATCTGATCGTGTAAAGGAACTGATGTGGATGACACCTTCCGGCCTGGAAAAATGGTTCTGGGACAATAGCGCTCCTGCACCAAACATGCAACCCTTACCCGTTGCCACACAGCCACCACCACCGGAAGTGATTAGTCATTTTGTGCAATCACTATCAGAATATGGAGTTGAAATGGTATAAAAATATGCACTCCGGTATTGCCATAACAAACTGTGATTTGAGAATATTGAAGGAAAACCTTGTTTACCTTCTAACAGCAACCTGCTTCAAGTTTAATGATCATTCAAGGGCAAACCCCTTTTTTGAAACTCTTTCCAGTTCAGGTATTCCGTTCCCTTTCTTTGCACTTCCATAGTAATGCAATCTTCTACCGGACAAATCAGCTGGCAAAGATTGCAGCCTACACATTCTTCTTCTTTTATGGTATAGGTATTATAAGGCTTGCCGTAAGTAAGATTGATGGACTGATGCGAAGTATCCTCGCAGGCAATGTAACAAAGTCCGCAATGAATGCATTTATCCTGGTTGATCTTGGCCACATGGTGATAGTTGATATCAAGATCTTCCCAATGCGTGATAGTTTCAACAGATCTCCCAATAAAATCATTGATGGTGGTAAAACCTTTTTCATCCATCCAATTGTTCAATCCTTCACACATATCCTCAACAATCCGGAAACCATGTTTCATGGCTGCTGTGCAAACCTGCACGGTTGTTGATCCGAGCAACATAAATTCAACAGCATCCCTCCAGGTGCTGATGCCGCCAATTCCAGAAACAGGAACCTTGTTCGTAACGGTATCCTGCGCAATGGTTGTGAGCATTTTTAATGCAATGGGCTTCACTGCCGGTCCGCAGTAACCACCAAACACCGATTTACCTGCTACGTAAGGATTGGGCACCAATGTATAGAGGTCAACCCCGGTTACAGATTGAATAGTGTTGATCAATGATAGTGCATCCGTTCCTGCTTCCACCACTGCTCTTCCGGTTGGAACAACGGAATGTACATTCGGTGTAAGCTTGGTGATGACAGGAATGGTTGCTTTTTCCATTACCCACTCAACAACCATTTTGGCAATTTCAGGATCCTGGCCTACTGTAGCACCCATACCCCTTTCCGTCATTCCATGCGGACAACCAAAATTCAACTCAAATCCATGCGCACCGGTATCTTCTACCTGTGCGATCAATTCATGCCAGCTCTCTCTTGTATTATCAGCCATTAATGAAACGATCATGGCCCGGTCAGGAAAGAGCCTTACACATTCTGCTATCTCGCGAAGATTCAGATCTAATGGGCGATCGGAGATCAGTTCAATGTTGTTGAAGCCCATAACCCGGCTGCCATTATAATTGACTGCGGAATACCTTGAAGAAACATTCTTCACCTGGGAGCCCAATGTTTTCCAAACTACTCCTCCCCATCCTGCTTCGAACGCACGAAGCACATTGTATTTTTTATCTGTTGGCGGTGCACTCGCTAACCAAAATGGATTTGGAGATTTGATACCGAGGAAATTTGCACTGATATCTGCCATAGAAATAAGTTTTTTTTAACCACAAAGAACACTGAGCTATTTACACGGAGATCACAGAGAACTGACCTTGAGTAACTCTTCTCCTTTGTCCATTTGCGGTTCAATAATTTTTAAATATTCAAGGATTGCATTCGCTCCATCTTTTCCGGCCTGCACGGCATCTACAACCTCCTTACCACCATTTACACAATCACCGCCGGCAAATACACCGTCAATATTTGAAGTGTTATCCTTTACAATAATTTTTCCGTCTGCATTTTGAAGAGCATATGTATCAACCAGCTTCTTAAATGGCATTTGACCTGCCGCCTTAATGATCATATCAACCTCGAGAGAGAACGTTTTTCCTGTATCCACTGGTTTTCTTCTCCCCGATGTATCCGGAACACCTAACTCCATTTCGCTGCAAACAAGAGTTTTCACCCGGCCATTTTCACCAATTACCTCTTTCGGTGCAGCCAGCCAAACTATCCTGCATCCATCCAGTTTGGCAAGGTCTAACTCAACTTCGGTACAAGGCATTTCCTCCTGTGTCCTCCTGTACACAATCGTTACTTCGTTTGCACCCAACCGTTTTGCCTGGGTGGCAGCATCAATTGCCGTCATACCCAAACCAATAACGGCAACTTTATCACCAACAGGAATTTGATTGTATGTTTTTGAGCGGAGGTTGTAAATGAATTCAATGGCATCAACAACACCATCCAGTTCTTCTCCCGGAATTTCCAATTGCCTTGCAAGGCCAACACCAATCCCAAGGAAAACCGCGTCATACTGCACTTTCAGTTCAGCAAGTGAAAGATTCTTCCCAAGCTCTTTATTGTATTCGATAGTGATCCCGCCAAGTGAAGTAATAAAATCAACTTCTTCCTGGCAAAATTCTGGCGTGACTTTATAGGCTGCAATTCCATATGTCATTAGTCCACCACCTTTACTTTCTTTTTCAAAGACAGTAACATCTATTCCCTCTCGTGATAAAACATGGGCACAGGATAGTCCTGCAGGACCGGCACCCACAATTGCCACTTTTTTTCCTATCGACGCCTTGCGTTCAAACAACTGCCATTTTTCTTTGATGGCTTTGTCTGTTGAATAGCGCTGCAACTTCGCAATCGGTATAGGGGCTTCATGCATCAGGTTGTACACACAGCTTCCTTCGCATAATTTTTCCTTGAACATCCACCCCCAAAAATGTTCGCTTCGAAAATGGTATGTGCTGAGCCTTTGATGTTTTCTGTTGTGATCTGTTTGATAAATTTTGGAATATTGATACTGGTCGGACATTGTTTTATACAGGGAGCGTCATAACAAAAAAGGCAACGGTTGGCTTCCACAAGGGCTGCTTCCTTTTTGTCAAAGGGCGGATGAATATCGCTGAAATTTTCCTGGTATTCTTCAGGTGTAAGTCGATTATTTAAGATCATGTTTATTTTTTTACCACAGAGGCCACAAAGTTTTTTACACAGAGTGCACAAAGAATTTACAAAGAGCCATTAATCACTCTTCGTATGCCATCCTTAAGTTTAACTACATTAAAATTGAATAAAAGTCCTAAGTTATAATTACCAAGTTTCAGGTACGTAAGTGTTTGAGCTAAATGAATATCATTCAAAGCTTCCACGCTTTTTATTTCAAGCAGTAGCTTCCCTTCAACTAAAAGATCTATTCTGTAACCACATTCAAGTTTTACTTCTTCAAAAACCAAAGGCATTGGTTTTTCTTTCTCAACATATAAACCAGATTGATTGAGTTTATAATAAAGACACTCCTTATAACAACTTTCCAACAAACCAGGTCCTAACGCGGTGTGAACATCTATAGCAATTCCAATCACCCTTGAAGCTAATTCATTCACATGACCCCCTCCGTGTCCTTTGTGTAAAACCTCCGTGCCCTTCGTGGTTAAATTCATAATTCAACGAGTTTTTGATATGTCTCCGGTCTTCTATCCCTGAAGAATTGCCATGTTGCTCTCACTTCTTCGATCAAATCCAAATCAAATTCTGCAACCAGTAATTCATCCTTATCCTCCGATGCCTGTGCAAAAATTTGTCCGCGGGGATCAACGAAATAAGACGAACCATAAAACTTCCCGAGATTCCATGGCTTCTCCTCACCTACCCTGTTGATGCATCCCATAAAATACCCGTTGGCCGCCGCATGTGCAGGCTGTTCCAGTTTCCATAAATATTGAGAGAGCCCTGCAACCGTTGCCGAAGGATTATAAACAATCTCTGCTCCATTCAAACCAAGAACCCGTGCGCCATCAGGAAAGTGACGATCGTAACATATATACACACCCACCTTTGCATACTTTGTTTGAAATACGGGATAACCAAGATTACCAGGCTTAAAGAAAAATTTTTCCCAAAACCCAGAGGTATGTGGTATATGATTCTTGCGATACTTACCTAAATAAGTTCCGTCTGCATCAATCACCGCGGCTGTGTTGTATAAAAATCCAGCCTGCTCTTTTTCATAAACCGGCACAATCAAAACCATGTTATACTTTTTTGCATACTCAGCCATCCGTTCTACAGTTGGACCGGGAACAGCTTCCGCTGATGCATACCATGCTTTGTCCTGCCCGGGGCAGAAATAGGGTGTATTGAAAATTTCCTGCAGGCAAAGAATTTGCACTCCCTGCTTTCCTGCATCTTCAATAAACGGAATATGCTTTTGCACCATTGCTTCCTTGATCTCTTCGATCGTTCCTTCTCCTTCAGTTTTCGGAAGACTCATTTGTATCAACCCTGATTTAACGATTCTTGGCATAAATAGTTTGTTGTTTATAGTTCGTGGTTAGTAGTAAGAGTTTTTATTTTGTTGCCATCTGCCCGGATAGCTATCGGGGCTATTATCATCACCTGTTGCACAGTTTACCCTGAGCTAAGCGAATGGTCACTCTTTTGCGTTCAGAATTCTACTCAGTTTTTTTTGAACCACGGAGATCACAGAGGCGTTCTCCGTGCTCTTTGTGCTTTTTTCCTTTGTGGTCTTTGTGGTTAAAAAACTTACATCATCCCATTCACCCTGTTCCTTTTAATGAACTGCCCATATCCTTTTTCCAATTTACAAACATTATTGTCAATAGCCACCTGTCCTCGCAACAAAACCGTTTTAACCTTTCCTGTTAGTTCCCATCCTTCATAACCAGAGTAATCAACATTCATATGATGCGTTGAAGCACTGATGATATGTTTTTCATTTGGATCAAAGATCACAATGTCTGCATCAGTATCGATACCGATCGTACCCTTTCGCGGAAACATGCCGAAAATTTTTGCAGGATTGGTAGAGGTAACTTCAACATATTTGTTCAAACCAATCCTTCCTTTATGAACACCTTCGCTGAATAATAACTCCATCCTGTTTTCAATGGCAGGATGACCATTCGGAATTTTTGAAAAATCATCCTTGCCCATTTGTTTTTGCTCCCATTTAAATGGACAATGATCTGTCGCTACCACTTTCACGATACCCTGGTTAATTCCGGCCCATAAAGTTTCCTGGTCTTTTTTTTCTCTTAGTGGCGGGCTCATCACCCATTTAGCACCATCTTCCCGTTGGTATAATGAGGCATCAATTACCAGGTATTGAATGCAGGTTTCTACCAAAACATTTTGATTTCTTCTTGTGGCGTTACGAACCGCATTCAACGCCCCTTCGCAGGTGAGATGAACAATATAACCCGGGCAGCCGGTATAATTTGCCATATCTGCAAAACGTTCCGATGCTTCTGCTTCCGTGACTTCGGGTTGCGAGAGATAATGATACAATGGCGATAGTTTTCCTTCCGCTCTATGTTTGGCAACCAGGTAATCGATCATATCACCATTGGTTGCATGAACAGTAACCAAACCACCTTGCATCTTCACTTCCTCCATTAAACCTATCATCTGTCGGTCATCAATCATCAACGCGCCTTTATAGGCCATAAATGTTTTGAAAGAAGTAATGCCTTCCTCTTCTATAAAATGCCGCACTTCTTTTTTTGTATCCTCGTTAAAATCAGTGACAGCCATATGAAAACTGTAATCCCCAACACAGTTACCATTCGACCTTGACCGCCATTCATCCAATGCAGACTGTAATGAGTTACCCTGCTTTTGCAAAATGAAATCAATCACCATCGTGGTTCCACCAAACAATGCGGCCTTGGTTCCCGTTTCATAATTATCACTTGAATAGGTTCCCATAAAAGGCATATCCAAATGCACATGTGGATCAATACCACCGGGGAAAACCAATTTACCCGAAGCATCGATGGTTTCACCCGCCTGCATGGATAAATTTTTTCCAATGGTTTTTATCTTTTCCCCTTCAATAAAAATATCGGCCACCTGGTCTGAATCAGCCGTTATGATCCTCCCGTTCTTAATAAGAATCGACATTAAATGTTTTTTTAAATGTTCAGTGTTGGTTGTATAACAGTTTTATCATCCACGCTTTCGTGTGAAGTTGCCGGAACTGGCTTCATCATCAGTAAATAAGTTACGCCTGAAATAAAAAATCCAACAAACCATGCGTAATTATATAGACCATTGAGCCATGGCCAGACGGCGTTTTTATCCATCACTCCTATCGTTGTTAAAAATCCCGGCACGTTCGGTAGAATTCCCAGCAACAATGCAATCAATGCCACCTGGTTAAAACCTTTTTGATAGGTATAGCTTCCCTGTGTTTGGTACAGTTCATTCACCTTTAGTTGTTGTTTCCTGATAAAAAAATAGTCCGCGATCATAATACCACCAATTGGTCCAAGCAAACTTGAATAACCTACCAGCCAGGTAAAAATATAACCACCTGGATCAGCCACTAATTTCCATGGTAAGATCAAAGCCCCAATGATACCGGTGATGTATCCGCCAATCCTGAAATTGATCTTTTTTGGCCAAAGGTTGGAAAAATCATTGGCAGGGCTAACAATGTTTGCAGCAATATTCGTAGCGAGAGTGGAGATGACAACTGCTATCATTGCAACACTTACCAAAACCTTGCTATCAAATCGTCCTGCCAGCACAACGGGATCCCAAATGGTAGTTCCATACACAATTGTTGTGGCAGAAGTAACCACCACACCAATAAAAGCAAACAGGGTCATGGAAGTTGGCAGACCAATGGATTGCCCGTTAATTTGAGCTTTTTGTGATTTGGCATAGCGGGTAAAATCAGGAATGTTCAGGGAAAGCGTCGCCCAAAATCCAACCATTCCTGTTAATGCAGGAAAAAAGAATTTCCAGAATTCTGCAGATGAAAGTTTAGAAGGTGTATTTAAAATTGGTCCCAGCCCATTCGCTGCAGATATTGCCCAGAACAATAAAGCCAGTGCAGCCAGTGGTAAAAAAATGGCTTTAAATACAAGAAGCTTGCGAATGCTTTCCACACCGAGGTACACAACATACATGTTGATGAACCAAAAAATAATAAAGCAAATGGCAGGTCCTGTTTGCAATCCTATGAATTCAGGGAAAATTTGTGGCATGTTTTCAATTGAAGGAACCCATAACCGCAACATTTGGTATAAAGCAAAACCACCGATCCAGGTTTGGATGCCAAACCAGCCGCAGGCCACTATTGCTCTTAATATTGCCGGGATGTTTGCACCTTTTACACCGAAGCTTGCACGGGCCAGCACAGGAAATGGAATTCCATATCTAGTACCGGCTCTTCCATTCAATACCATTGGAATGAGCACAATCGTATTGCCTAAAAAAATAGTGAGAATGGCCTGCCACCAGTTCATTCCGCCACCAATAAGCGAACTGGCAAGCATGTAAGTTGGAATGCACAAACTCATACTGATCCACAATGCAGCATAATTCCATGTTCCCCATGTTCTTTTTTCTTTAGGAACAATGGCAAGATCTTCATTGTGAAGAGAACTATTGTGAGTTGATTCGCTCATGCATTTGGTTATTTTGAATTTTGAACCATCAATTTAAATAGAATCCCGTCATTCAAAATTTAATATAGTAATCACTTCACTCTTTTGTATTTTCTCATCACCTGTAAAACTGCGTCTACCGGTAAGCCATACATTGTATTTCCATTAATACCCGTCAATGTTTTTCCTGCAAACAGTGCATTGATGATGGCTTCTTCCGTTGCCTGTATGGTTGCCGTGAACAAGGCATTCATAAATTCATTGGGCATGGTGGTTACCTGTTGTTCTTTATCTGTGCTAAAAGCGTTTTTATTCGCAACAGAAAAAGCCAGGAAAATATCTCCGGAACCATTGCCGCCAATAGCGCCGGTTCTTGTTAGTCCCAATGGAATGCGTTGTGCCAATCGTTTTAATTGATCGGGAAGCAATGGAGCATCGGTAGCCAAAATAATGATGATTGAACCAATTTCATTTTCAGGTTTTATCCCAACAAAACCTGTTGACTGATCAAATTTGGGAGGCAAGGTGTCTTTTAATTCTTTTCCAACCGGCACACCTGTAATCGTCAATTGTGTGCGGCTGCCATGATTGGCCTGCACCAACACACCAATGGTATAGCCACCAAAATTTTTATCAATTACTCTTGATGAAGTGCCAATGCCCCCTTTGAAACCATAACACATCATTCCTGTTCCACCGCCAACTCCGCCTTCATCAACACGGCCTGAATTGGCACTGTCCAATGCTTTATAAACTTCCTCTTTTTTTACATGCTGTCCATTGATATCATTGAACAAACCATCGTATGTTTCTGCCACCACCGGGTACGCATACCAATACTCTTTCATGAATGGTTTGTAGTAGCGGTTGTCGTTCATCCATTTCCATGCTGCATCACGCACAGTTCCAACATTGCCTGTATTGGTAATTAATATCGGTGTTTCTAAAAAACCTGATTCAGTGATCCAGTGTGTTCCCGTCATATCGCCATTGCCATTCAAACTGTACCAATTTGCATAGCAGGGAGCAAATTCTTTCCCTCTGGGAAGAATAGCGGTTACGCCTGTACGAACAGGACCTTTATCTTTTACCAGCGGACCGTTGCCTTTGATGATAGTAACTTGGCCCACTGTTACTCCTGCAACGTCGGTGATAGCATTGAATGTACCTGTTGCTCCGTCGAAAGGAATGCCGTAATCTCTTGCTCTTTTGGTCTGAGCACAGAGCGAAATAGTAAAGAGTAAAAAGCAAATGGCAAGTAATGGCTTCATTTTTATTCCAGAGGTGTGGGGAAATTCAAAATCTAAGATTCAACATAACTGGCATCAGCAATGCTTATTGCCTGCGAAATGATATTCAGCCCTTCATCAATTTGTTCTTTGGTAACACAGAGTGGCGGGGCAATAAAAATAAAACTCCACCGCACGAAAGTGTACATACCCAATTCTTTGATCTTAGCAGCAACCTTATTCATAATGGTCATTTCATCAGGTTTTGCATTGAAAGGTGCCATTGGTTCTTTGGTTTTTCTGTTTTTCACCAATTCAATACAACCTAATAACCCCTGGTTGCGCCAATCACCAATTGATGGATGTTTCTTTTTTAATTCTTCTATTCGTGAATCAACATATTTACCCATCGCAATGGCATTGTCAATGAGATTATCTTCTTCATAGATCTTCAAGGTTTCCAATGCAGCCGCACAACTAACCGGGTGAGCAGAATAGGTTAATCCCAATGGCAATACAGCATCATCATATTTTGCTGCAATCTTATCACTCACCATCAGGCATCCAAAAGGAAGATAACCACAGGTCAATCCCTTCGCCATTGCAATCATATCCGGAACGATATCGTGGTGTTGAAACCCAAACCATTTACCTGTTCTTCCAAATCCGCTCATTACTTCATCCATGATCAAAAGAATTTCATACTTGTTACAGATCTCTCTTATTGCTTTTAAATAGCCGGCAGGATATAAAAAACATCCCGAAGAACCAGATTGTCCTTCCAGTAAAATAGCCGCGATATTGTTTGAACCTTCGTAAGCAATGATGCGTTCCATTTGGGAAATAGAATCTTTCAACAGGTTTTCTTCACCGTGTTCATACCGGTATGCGTATGGTAGATCAAAGTGAACAAAATTAGGCGCCTGTTGTGCATCAACAGGAATTCGCCGTGGATCTCCACTGGCAGAAATTGCACCAATGGATGCCCCGTGATAAGATTGATAACGGCTTAAAATTTTATGACGACCTGTATAAAGTCTTGCCAGTTTGATTCCGTTCTCGATAGAAGTAGCTCCACATAAAGTAAAGAATGCCTTATTCAAATCGCCGGGGCAAATAGCAGCCAGTTTCTTTCCCAACTCACCACGCACCTTTGTTACACAACTGGGAGTTACATAACTCACTTCCTGCATTTGCTTCACTACGGCTGCAGTAATTCTTTGGTCGCCGTGACCAATATTGACGTTCATTAATCCAGACGAAAAATCAATATAGCGTTTGCCATCATAGTGGTAGAGATAAACACCTTCTCCATATTTTACGGCAATAGGATTTGTTCCTTTTTGTTTGCTCCAGGAAAAAAGCGTGTATTCCTGGTTATCATGAATGATTTCTTCTGTTTCTGTTTTTAGCAGGCTTTCCATTTATACTATTTTCAGTTACTAATTATTTATTTTAAAACCAATCCGGCCTCTTTCTTCCCAATTTCTTCCTGATGCTTTTTCGTCCAACAAATTTTCCATCGCATCATAAATCTGGTTTAGCTGCGCATCATGCTCACCCAGTTTTTCTTTGATTGCTTTAAGTTGAACCCTCAAATCATTTTCCTGGATCAATATTCTCCTGATCTCCACAAATGCCCGCATGATGGCAATATTCATTGCTATGGCTTTGTCGGAGTTGAGTATGCCGCTAAGCATGGCCACGCCTTGTTCGGTAAAGGCAAGAGGAAGGTATTTTGGATGCTGGCCTCTTCCTTTCTTTAAGGTCGCAATTTGCGGCCTTAAAGAATCGCTGTCGTCCAGGGTTTCCATTCGAAGCCTCAAATTCTCCCATTCTTCCTTGGTAAGTTGAAACATAAAATCGGTGGGAAAACGTTTGATGTTTCGCTTTACCGCTTCGGTAAGGCGTTTTGTTTCCACTTGATAAAGATTCGCCAGGTCTCTGTCCAGCATGACTCTCTCACCTCTTATTTCATAAATGCGATTTTGTATACTTTGAAGAATTTTCATCCGTGATTTTTTTAAGATCACAATTTGTGACCTTATCCCAAACTGGTAACAGTGATCACATAATTTCCCAACAATCCACTCAATCCCTCCAAATCCCGGTTCAGACATTAACTCATCCAATTCACTCCTGCCTCTGGATTCCACTTTACAGTCGACTTCTTCAACTTTGTCCAAAATTCAATTGAACTTTTTCCGGTAATATCGCCAACGCCAAACTTACTTTCATTCCACCCGCCAAATGAAAACGGTTCGCGGGGAACGGGTACACCCACATTCACACCAATCATCCCGGCACTGGCTCTTTCAATAATGTACCTGGCAACACCACCGTTTTGCGTGAACACGGAAGCCGCATTACCATAGGGATTGGAATTTTCTATAGCAATGGCTTCGTCTACAGTTTTGGTTCGGATAATGCTGATTACAGGACCAAAGATTTCTTCCGTTGCCACTGACATATGAGGTTTTACATGATCAATTACCGTAGGGCCTACATAGGTTCCGTTTTCTTTTCCTTCCACACTCGCTCCCCTTCCGTCAAGTAAAACCCTTGCTCCCTGGTTTTCAGCTTCAGTGATGTATCGCTCAATTTTTTCTTTCGATTCCTTGCTGATGACAGCTCCTAAATTTTTTCCCGGAACGATCTTCTTCGCCTCTTCCACGATCTTCTGAATGATATGATCCGTTTCGCCCACTGCTACCATTGCGGATGCTGCCATGCAACGCTGACCGGCACAACCACTCATGGAGGCCGCCACGTTTTGTGCTGTCATGGATGGAATGGCATCAGGCATCACCATCAGATGGTTTTTCGCTCCACCTAATGCGAGGCATCTTTTATAGTGTTGTGTGGATCTTTGATAAACGATCTTCGCAATCTTTGTAGAGCCCACAAATGAAACGGCTTCAATATCGGGATGATCGCAAATGGCTTCAACAATTTCCACATCGCCATGAACAATATTGAACACACCATCGGGTAAGCCTGCTTCTTTTAAAAGTTCGGCAATTCTTCCTGCACTAATAGGAACTTTTTCACTCGGCTTTAAAATCATGCAATTGCCTAATGCAATA
>Ga0193740_1000104_pt1 | contig 23363 bp, 20 predicted proteins | sample L2s1metaG_FD_145072 | JGI IMG/M metagenome (GOLD analysis project Ga0193740, IMG submission 145072) | Soil microbial communities from a riparian zone of the East river system, Colorado, United States - L2s1 | ecosystem: Environmental > Terrestrial > Soil > Riparian zone | place: USA: East River... | reverse complement strand
TTAAGCACATCCATGTTATCCTCATCAAACACTGCCTTACCAAGAGATATTGATTTGAGCTCGCCTACCAGTATGCTGCCATTCCTGAAAAATAAGGTGTCTTTTACCTGTGCATTTGTAGTAAAACCGCTGACCAGGAATAACAGGCAGCCGCATATGTTTCTCAATTCCTTCACAGGTAAGTCTCATCATTTTTCATATCACCATTTCGCGAGCTTCTCCCTAATCATTCTACCCCGGAAAAATTTTCGGATATCTATATCCGTACTATCAAAGTTGTGTTGATTTTTTCCTTAGGCTCTGAAAGCGATAATTGAAGGAAAAAAGGAACTGGGATCGTTTGCCATAGGCACCCATTTCAACCCGAAACATCCAATTTTTATTAAGCTGAAATTGCGAACCCAAAACAAGATTCCAGGGTCCCGCAATCTTTTTATCTAACTCGTAAGTAATTGTGCCGTTGCCCGGGTCGCGCCCTTCAAAATAATCCTTGATTTTGGTAATGATCTCTCCGGCAACTACCTGTTGTGGGGGAGCAAGGCTATTATACCATTCATCGAGACGGTCTTTGAATTCTTGCTTCTGCGAGTCATCGACTCCAGGAAAAATTTCATTGATCGCTATCACGCCCTTAGTGTCAGCTCTTATCTTTTGAAAGCAAGGTCCCATCCAAAAAGTGATATTGCGATCGGCACGATTATAACTTATAAACTGGTAAGCAACGCGGAGCGTTGCATTGTAAGCAGGAACTAAATCTGTGAGCTTATCAGTATTCAGCCAGTTAAAGCTGTTATCAAAAATCAATACTATACCCTGGAACCCGCCGGCTACTGTAAATCCCATGCCTGCGCTGGTAGCCTTGGAGGTTGGATTGGTGGTGAACACCACGGGTTCTACTACCGGCACTTCTATGTTGCTGGTACCAAATCCAAATACGCCGTAAACACTAAGGAAAGGAAGTACAAAAATGTCGGGTCGCACAGTATATGCATTCGCCGTAGCATTAATTTTTCCAAATTTTATCACATCGGAAAAATCCACGGGAGCTTTATCATTCAAGCCGACAGCAATATTATCAATTCTTACCTCCTGCTTTGCCCAAAAATAATTGGCTCCTATTCCCCAGGGGAAAGGAATGTCAAAACCTTTCTTGTACGCTTTCTTTCCCCACAACGGAAAAGTATAGGGATAATTCATTTTTTTAAGACTGTCATGGTACTTTTCATGAAACGGATTTTTTGTATACTCTGGATATTGAGCTACTGCAGCGGAAACAGAAGCAATTAAGAATATCAGGATCAGCATTGTTCTCATAACTGAATGTTTAATTGTTATTCTTTCCTGGCACGGGCAGAGCACGAAAAAGTATCATTAGAATAGTTTTAGCCAACACCTAAGTAGTTATTACTCTTATAAAACACCTTACGAAGGCAGTTATCGCCAATGCGAGACGTAATTTAACGACCAGATCAATAAAAAGGGTTATGGTAAGATCACCAAGTGAATGTCTTTACCGAAACAAAATCATAGTTGGAGCCTTAGCCATGTAAGCAAACAGTGGCTGTTTTTAGGGATTTTAAGTGCACGATGATTTTAGTAATGGCACATCAACAGGATGTGGAAACAGGTCATAATACCCTTCGAAAGGGGAATTCACAAAAGAATTTGAAATATAGCTTTAAGCAATGATGCTGCGTAAGAGTACGGAAGAGTTAATAATCCCAAGCTGGTCTACTGAAAGTAAATCAGCACTTAAACTAACATTTACATAAAGCTGTTTGATTTTGCCTTTGTGGAAAATAAATGTATGTGAACCTTCGGCCAACAATTGTTTTTTAGTAGGTGCATTAATAGCGGCTGACCAGTATGAAATAACCGTGTGGTCCTCTTCGAGGGTCTGCTCCACTGATAATTCAACAGGTAAAAAATTTGCAGTAGCAGAATCCCCCATATGCGCGGGTATATTCCTGGCACCCGTGAGCATGTTTAAATAGTAAGTATGAATTGCGAGTTGTCCTTCATAAACCTCTTTATCATTATTGAAACCGGTAATTTCATAAACTCCATCCATATGCCAAAAGGCCATCAATCTTTCTGTTCCTCTATCGTAATTTTTTGAACGGTTAGCAATTAAGTGAAAATAGTTTTCAACAATGGCTTTCTTCTCAGGTTTTCCGGCACGTTTCATAAATGCATAATAAATGTAAATACGCACGTTTTTTCCTTGTAATACATACCATAAACAATCTTAACATTACCTAAGCAGTGTAAACTCTTACCCTTATGCGCAATTAAGGGAGAGGCCGGGTAATTGGGATATTTTAGCACAGGATGAGGTCATTTTTGGTGTAGCATTGCAATCGTAACTTTCTGTTTTACAAACAAACGTTTCATATGGACGGGAGGTAAATTCTAAAGTTGGATTTATATGGGTTCATAACAACTTTATTTGCCCCGGTTCACTAAAAAAACAAAGTTGTGAATCGAATAAATTGGTGGCAATTAGATTGGCTTTCCAACAAAGAGAAAATTGAATTAATTATGTAAACCCAATAGCAAAAGGTTTGTGAGTTATTCATTCATGTAACCCCTATCAATTTTCATGCATATATGATCAATAACCTGGTGCTGATTTCAAGTTTTAGTGGTGTTTCTTTAGGTATTGTAGCCTCCATCATACTGCTGTTTTCAAACAAAACACAGAAGTCTGCAAATCGCCTGCTTGCGCTTACCATATTGAGTTTAGTAGCCGTGATGCTCGCGATTTTTCTTTTTGAATGGAATGCAGAAATTTATGCCTACATCTACCGCTTTCCAGCACCCCTTCTTTATTCCATATTTCCCGCCTGCTATTTATATGTACGGTTAATCATTTATAATGAATCCAGGTTACGAAAAAAAGATGGACTACATTTTCTGCCTGCATTTCTTTACATGGTTGAAATGATACCACACTATTTTTCTTCGTATCAATACCGGTTGAGTCTTGTCAGGGACACTAAGAATAAACTTTCAAAATTTATTGAACTCAATGAAGGGCTGTTGCCCGATCATTTCAATCTTGGCTTTTTATGCATTCAAAGTATTTGTTACGTCATACTGATAATTATTCTGTTGAAGAAAAAAGAACTTACTCTAAATAGCAATAATTCCGGGAGCTTTCGCTGGATGAAAATATTTGTATACATGACAGGCATTATTGCGCTACCCATGATCTTTGCTTTTCCCGGCTCACCTGTATTTGTTAGCCAGGGAATTGAATCATTACTTGTGATACTGACATTTTCTTTTTTGATCATTAAACTGTGCCTCTTCTTTCAACCGGAAATACTTTATGGTATTGCAGTAAGAGACAACCTTGTGCCGGTGCAATCGCGGTCCTTCCCAGCCCAGGAGGATCTGCAGGAAAAAAATAATGAGCCACAGGATGATTTGAGCAGGGAGGACAAGAATCCATCTGATCCTTTATCAGAAAGTTCGCAAGATTTTCCAGGTCTTGCTACTTACAAACCCATACTGGAATCGTTTATGCAGAGCAGGCAACCTTTTTTAAAGCAGGGCTACAGTATACAGGATTTGTCCGCTGAAACAGGAATACCCCAACACCATTTATCGGCGCTTCTTAACCGTGTTTATAAGCAAAGATTTACCGATTACATCAATGGAATGAGGATCTGTTACATTGCCCGGAATTTTGGTAATGCACATTGGGAAAATTTAACGCTGGAAGGAATTGCTAAACAAGTGGGCTTTACATCCAGAACGACTTTTTTTAACGCCATCAAGAAAACTACAGGAGTGGCACCTTCTGAGTTTATTGAACTTTTAAAAAAGAAGGATTTGAAAACTCACCTGGTTTGCACTAATCTAAGTAAGTAGTGTACCCTGTTTAACTATTGGCCTATGGCTTATGGATGAATGGTAAAAATAAAGAGGTATAGAAATACCCCTTTTTCTTGCACTTCGCTGCTTATGAAAAAATACCTGTAAACCAGGCTAGTTAACAACGTTAAACTTCACAATAAACGTTATCAGGGAAAGCCAGTGACCTTTTTGAATAGAGTTCCGGATACCCGTCAACACCTGATTTTACCTGTTTCAAAAACTGTGAAGGATTAACCCCGGTTACCTTTCTAAAAGCAATGGCAAAGGTGTTACGGTTATTAAATCCCGACTCCTCTGCAACGGCCTCCAGTTTTTTATTGCGGCATTCGTGGTTTAAAATTTTCTCTTTACAATATTGCACCCTGTATTCATTGATAAAATCGTTGAAATTTTTACCACAATGCTTATTGATGAATGCAGAAAGCTGGTGAAGTGGTATCTGCGTATCGACGGAAAGGTCCTTCAAGGAATAGCGTTGCTGGAGAAAGGGCTTTTTCTCATCCAGGAACATGGTTACTACTTCATTGATTTGTTGCGCCCTTTCATCCGTTAATAGTGTGTTGCGTTGGCTGCTCATGACTGTTTCCATAGATGGTTCTTTTTGAAAAATATCAGAGGTATTTACCTGGTGGCTAGCGCCGGGAACACCCGCAATACTTATTGTTTTTTGTTTAATGGTAAGAAGTGTGAGGCCGAAATAAAAAGCGGTTAACACAAATAACATTGCGTTTAACAAAGCTGTTGACTTATCAAAAAACGTATCTGATGAAAGCCAGTTACCACTCAACCAGAAATCATTGCTTCCATTGATACCATACGAAACCAAGCTTCCTATGCAAAACATAAGAAATGGAAGCAGGTGCAGGCGATCAGACTTATCAATTGACTTCGCAAAAACAAGGTTTCTCAGGTACAAATAAGCACCTGGAGTAAATAACAAATGGGCTACGAAAACTGACATGGAAAAAACTTCAGGAAGTTCCGGATAGAATGTTGTGATAATTCTTATGAGCCCACTATAGGCTATCAAAAGCAAAACAATCTTTAGTAAATTATTCTGTAAGATTGTTTTCACCGGGTTGAGTAACAGGATCCCCGAAATCACAAACAACACATAGAATTGGAGGAATACTTGCATAGCTTAAGGTTATTATGGTTCGAAAATAAAATTCCAAATGAGGGACGGGATTTTAATCAACGGGGACAAATTAACTGCGAGCTCTAAAATGGAATTTCATTAGGAGGTTAATTGGAATAGTTCCAGAATTGTATCTTTAGAAAACTATTATAAGTCTTTACAGAAATACAACAGGTATATCCAACAGCAATTCAGGAACCAAGGTAGACGAGAAAAATATCCTGCATAAGTGTTTTACTGTTACTGAACGGTTTAACCGGGCTGAAAAACTGCGGGAATTAAAGGGTTTGCTCTAAAAAAATCAATCATTGTTTTACAGGCTGTTAAATGAGTACCCCGTGATTTTTCGATAGTTGATTAAAATGCCTTTAATAAAACGGCAATGGCTGAATGGCAATATTGTAAAGTTCAGGTGGAATAAAACACGCAGTAATGAACACATCGAAGAGGTTAACTGGGGGATACTAAAGGAAGTTGCGTTTACTGGTGCGATCTCCTGTCAATGACGTTATTGAGTCGTCTTAATTCTTCATCTTTCAATTCGATAGACAGGGCCTGTTCGGCAATAATTCTTTTCAACCGGTTATTCTCTTCAAGGAGGATCATTGCTTCTGATTTAGTTCCCGTGGGATCTATGCCTTTCTTTTGGAAGCTGTGTTTCCACCGGGCAAACACGCTGTAAGAGATATTGTAATGTCGTAAAATGTTACTTGTTCCCTTCTGGCCAGCCTGGTGCAGGATATTAAGTTTTTCCTCCTCACTAAATTTTCTTCTTTGAGCGGGCATAACAGATGCTTTAAAATCGTTAATAACAGTGTATGAATTCAAACACCTTTAAAAAAATCAAGTCCTTACCTCTTTCTTAAAGCCTCTTATAATAATTAACGCTTTACTCCACACTTTTTTCTCCAAGGTAATCACCACGCCGATGAATACACTAAAATGAACCTACAGCCAGTCCTACATTCACTGTAAAATGGCTCCAGTTATCTATCTTGAAACCTTCATTCTTGTTCGTTGACCAGTTGTAACCGGCAGATAACAATCCTTTAAGCGGCGAATCCTGCCCAAAATGAATAACTGCACCCAATTCAGGTCGGGCTACAAAGCCCCAGTTGTTTTCAGTGATCTGGTAAATATTGAAATAGGTATTACTGCGTACTGAGTGCCCAGCCCCACACCTATATAAGGTTGTAAGATCTTCATATTGGTATTGAAATAATAATGGCAGAGCAGGGTAATAGGAACAGTATATACCTGGCGGATCATATCGGTGGTAACCGCACTTGCGCCGCTTTCAGAGGAATATGTTTTTGTCGGAAGGTTCTCATCAAAAGCATTCCAGCTGGCAGCGATGCCTATGGAAAGATTTTGTTTGATCATCCTCCGGTATTCAAGTCTCCAACCACTCATGCTGGACTCGGTAAGGTATTTATTGTCGGCTGGAATGGCAATTTCCCATGAAAACGCAGTGAGGTCCTTTGGCATCGACACAGATGGTGCCGATGACGGAGAATCCTGTGCTTTCGTAGTCGCCGGCATCGTTGATCCAATCAATAGTGTAAGCGATAAAAGCCATTTCATATGAGAGATGTTTACGAGCATTTAATTCCTTTTTAATAGTGGGCTTTGTTTGAATGCCTGGTTGATTGCATCTACCCCCCGCTGTACGTTTGTACTAACATTATCACCCACAGCCCCGGACATTACACTTAACCAGACAACACGAAGCTGTTGTGTTGCAGCTGAATTTTTAATGTCGATCAAGTTAGCAATAACAGACCCCGTGGTAACTGCGTATGCATAAGCCCATGGATAATAATAAGGATAATAACCACCCCAATACCAGGGATCCCACCAACCATACCAGTAATCCCACCAACCTCCGTAGATTACACTTACCGTTGTATTCCTCAGCACACCAAGGTTGATACCAAGGTCGGGTTTGGCGCCTTTGTTTACAAAGCTGTAACCCAAAGCATTCATATTTTGTTTAACAGCATCAACCAATTGCTTAGATGAGGCATTATTGATGATGCTATCGGTAACCACATCAGTATGATAGGCAACTGTATCAGAAATGTAATAGGTGAGAAAATTTGAAAAATTTTGACTGGAATCAGTATTGGTCACCACCACGAAATTGCCGGATAGTTCTTCGAAGTTGGGAGATTTTAAACAACTTGCCTGAGCTATCATTAATACCAGTCCAAGTGGAAATAAGAATCTTTTCATATCAACCGTATTAAATTTGGGACCAGCTCTGTTTTTGGATGCATACAAGCTCCTCCACACCATTGCATAAATAGTTTTAATTCAATGAATGAAGAATGGATTCTGACAAAAATCAGACACCATTCAAAACAGAATTCCGCCATTGCCGGATTTCCAACAACTTCATACAACCTAAAGGCTGACTTTTAATTCTTGTTGGCCATTTTGAGAGAAGAATGTAGCCATCGATGGACTCAAACGAAATCAAAATTTAAGATGTACAATACAGCCCTTGCAAGTGCGTAGGAAACTGGTTCGCCCTGCAAAACTTTCTCACATTGTTGTTCTCAATCAACAACAACCATAAAAACTTTATGGGAAGAGTAAAAATGCAAATATTATTTAATACAATTATCTTAATTTGGTACTGTAGTTGCTAAGTTAAACAGGACCGTGTTAGTTCGTTTTTATCAATGTACTGAAGTGTTTTCTCTTCTAATATCCTTGTTAATTCCGTTAATTCCTTAATACGCTGTTTCTTTCTTTTAATTGTTGCTTCCCATCTGTGAAGGGTATATAAGCAACTAATTAATCCAGGCATAGCGTCTTAAACTCTTCACTACATTCGTAAATACCTCCAATGATCTCTTTTTGAGATGCTAAATTTTCAAAATGCAAGCTGACCCGGCTCTCATAATTTTTTTTTCGTAACGCAAAAGATTGTTCTTCACAACAAATCTCACAGAGAAGGTAAAATATGGTTTAAACATTTACGACTGTTTTACTGTTTAATTAACAGTTAGCTGCGAATTATGAGAAAAGAAGAGTTGATATCGACTGAGATAGTACGTAAAGAGCTTCACGAAATTTTGAAATTCGGTGAAATCTCCAATGCCCCTATATTATCCAGGTTCCTGGAATTTATAATAGAAAAAAAACTTTCCGGCCATGAAGAAGAAATCAAGGAATATACGATCGGTGTAAAAGGTCTCGGAAAGCCGAGCGATTTTAATCCTCAACTCGACGCCTATGTTCGTATACATGCCGGTAGACTGAGACAAGTCATCACCAAGTATTATCTGGGTCCCGGCAAAAACGATGAATTAATTATTGAAATTCCAAAAGGAACTTATATTCCTGTTTTTCACCTGCGTGATTCACTGGAAAAGGCGGATGGCACTTCGGAGGAACAACACTCAATGCTGTTTGCATCGTTAAATGACAACAACCATTCAGGTAATGGACATAAAAAACCTGTTCTTGCTGTACTCCCCTTCCATAATTTAAGTTCAGAAAATTCAAAGGATTATTTTGTTGCAGGAATCGGTGAACAGCTAAGTACTGATCTTGCACGATTTCAAAATATTTCTGTCATCTCCTACTACTCCACCTATAAATATGATTCCGCAATTAAGGACTTGCAGGAAATGAAAAAAAGTACAGATATTGACTATGTGCTTACGGGAAGTGTTCGTTTTGTCAATGATATGGTTCGCCTGAATGTTCAACTTATTCTTGCCGAAAGCGGGGCAATTATGTTCACGGAAAATTATTCGAGGCATCTTACTACTGAAAATATTTTTGATATCCAGGAACAAATAGTAAGCGAAGTATTAAATGCGGTTGCAGACGATAACGGAATTATTATCATGCACAGGGCACATGCCTCCTCTTTTACTAAAACAGAAAATCTAAATGTTCAGGAAGCGATTTATAAATATTTTGATTATCTCTCTGATTATGATCCGGCGAAATTTCAGCTTGCAGTGTATGCCCTCGAAAAAGCAGTGGCAGTGGAACCACATAATGCCCTGGCTTCTGCCTTACTTGCCGGTTTGTACACAGATATTTATATCACAAAACCGGAAAAGGACGATTGGGTATTGACCAAAGCCACCGAGTTAGCACAGAGTGCCGCCAGATTTGATCCGCAGTGCCAGCATGCACAGAAAGTAATGGCCTGGGTGCTTTTACTGGCAAGTAAAAAAGAAAAAAGTCTTGAAGCCATTGAGCGTTGCATTAAATTAAACCCAAAGGCTGCCAGTATTTTATCTACCATGACGCTTGCCTATGTATGCCAGGGCGAGTACACACAGGCATATAAATGGCTGCAGGAAACTGCACATTTAAGTCCCCTTGTTCCAGGCAGTGCAAAATTTGCCTTCGCTATTTATTATTTTCATACGAAAGAATACCAGGAATGCCAGAAATGGCTGGATCGTTTAATGCCGCTGGAAACACCTTTCTTATTATTGTTCCGTTTGTCCGTAAACGGAAAAATGAATCATAAACAGAGCAGTAAATTTTCAAGGGACATAGAGGATTTAAAGCCACATGCTGAAGATATTATCAGCCGCATGGTACCCGACCTATCACTGAAAGGTGAAATAATGGAGGGGCTGAAACTTGCTGGTTTAACTGTTAAATAAGTAGATTTTAAAAGCGCAAATGCTGTGACGGTTCGGAAGAATATTTTTTCGTGTGACCTTGGGCGTAAAACTTATTATTTTGGCTTTGATTTGAGATTGAAGCGTATGACAAGTCCTCCCAAACCACTTAGCTGAAAAATATAACTATAGCCCACCAGGTTTTCGGCAAGCCCCGGTATAGGTAAACCCTTGTTAAGAGGGTGCGTTGAAAAAAGACCGTTCACACGAAATGTCAATCCAACTTTTCCCCTGGTAAAGAAAGTGGATCCACCACTGACCGCCCAGGCAAACCGCGTGCGCAAGTCGGTTTTAACAACGGAGTCGGAAAACTTGTAAAATCCCGCCCCAAGATGGGTCGCAAAAAAAAGCTCTGAATTTTTTATGGGAACTATACAAGTGCCTCCAAACAATACCCATCGAACCCGGGCATTAAGATTTACCAATTGGGTATTACCATTCCAATGTAACTGCACTGGCATAGTTGTGTTCTGACTTAAATAGGTAATTCCGGTAGAAAAGAGACGGTCTATCTTATACTCCACATCAAAGCCGTATTGTAAACTCTGGTCCAATGATGCATCATAGTAAGCACCGCTGTCGCGGAAGGAAGTAAATGTATAACCAGATACGAACCCGGCGTAGGAATTAAAAATGATCTGTGCGTCAGGCTGCAGAAATAAAAACATGACTAACAGAAGGGTTACCATTTTTTTCATACGTCCACTTCATTATCAAAACACTTGCTGTGTTCATTAAAGATGTATAAAGCATATAAGCGTCCGCAAAAATTTATAACTATGTGCCCCGTTTTAAAAATTGACCCGAAGCGTGGAAGAGTATTTAAAGGAGACTTCTTTTATAGTCGTTTAAAATTGTCCCCGATATAAGAAGTGCGTTGCTGAAGTTGACTCAGGAGAACGAGTTGGAACTCATACTCTATTTCCATAAACTGGTTGGCCCTTGCTGCTGGAAGAATCTTTCGGACTTTCGAGAAAAGCTTTTTTTGTAACCGCGTGAGTTCAATATCATTCTGTACCAGCTCCTTAATGTATAGCGAGGTCTGGGTGCCCTTCATTGTTCCATATTCATCGCAGTACTCCTCGGTTATTGCGATCCTGTATTCCATCAGCCTGCCCCATTTTTGCATATGCCTGTCGTATACCGGCCAAAATTCATTGGCCTCCTTTTCGGTAAACTCCATCATCTGGTCTATCATCAACTTCTTATCCGATTGCCAGGTCATTTTTATCAGCCTGAAAAAACCACTGTTGTTCTGGCACATGGCAGGCTGAAAAAAACAGGTAACCAAAAAACATAGACCAAGCGCTAGTGTTTTCACATTGATGATTTTAAATTGTTCAGAAATTCCGGAAAGTTCAGCTGGTTGTAAAGGATCTTGAATCAGTTCGGTTTTCTTTCGGCAGGGCAAAATAAAAGAAGGAGTATTTTCATACTCCTTCCTGCCATCCTCGAATCCACTCGCTTAAAAAATATATTGACATAAAAGTCTCAGTCACAATCAGAAGACACCTTTTGCTATGCACAACCGCCAAATTCATCCAAAACTAGGGGGCTACAGGTCCAACCAGAGAGACGGGTCGGGCCTGTAGTAATGACCCCTTGAATAACCAAATCACTATGAAAAAACGGATTGCATGTATGTAAAGTTATAGTCGTGTATAGCCGGTTCCAAAGATTTTGAGTGGATTAAAACCAATTGTTATAACTATTAGCAGAGAAAAGATTCTGACCTATACTTAATGCATTTATTAAGGTGAGCTATTGATAATTCACAAGGTAATTAATCATTTCATCCAGTTACTGCCAAACACAATATAATAAGCCCATGCATCTGGTCCACGGGCCAAATCAACTCCAATCCTTAATTTAAATTTCCTTGCCAGCAAATACCTTACTCCTGCACCATAGCTGAATACCCAATCCGCGTCTTTAAATTGGTCCCAATAATCAAAGGCTTTACCGGTTCCGCCAAAACCTACCAGGCTCCACCGTCTTTGTATGTCCTGCCGTATTTCCAGTTCCGAAAGCAGTATTGCATTTCCCTGGTAGCGGGCCACTGGTATTCCACGCATTTCAATAAAAGGAAGAGCATAAAAAGGGACATCACCAAACGATTGTTTGACATCGATTCGAAGTCCTAGAAATGTTTGACTGAGAACCGGCCAATACAAGTAGTTATAATAATTAAGCTTCCAGAAATCAAAATCGCTACCAATCGCATCATCTGAACGACCAACATCAAAATGAAGCTTGTAGCCTTTATCCGGTGTAAATACATTATCACGCTTATCTTTTTCCACCACTACACCGAACTGGCTGATTAACTTATCAAAATCGATTGAATCGGTGTGGGTACGGAGTTGCTCTTCGCCATTATAGGAAATATCGGTTTTCAAAAAAACATACCGGAAACCCGCATACCATCCTGAATGACCAATTCGTTTGATTGCTTGTAAAATGGCAGGAATGGTGTTGATCGAAAAATGCAATTCCTTTTCTCCCAACTGTGGAATGTTTTTGTAAAAAGAAAGATTCAGGTGGAAATAGCCACCTGCCACCAGGTATTTGATCCTGCTTTTGATAAATGTGCCTGAACGAAAACCCATCAGGCCCCATGTATGGTTAACTGTATATAAACCCAGTCCCCCGGTAATATCAGGCGCTACAGGTGTTCTTTGAATACGACCTTTCACTGTATCTACATAAGGTGGCCGTTTCTTAATAAAGATGGGTGCAAGCGCACCACCAAAGCCACCAAAAGCGGGTTCTGTAATAATGTAAGGAACCGGAATAAATCCATTCGCATCTATAATGAAATCACTCAGGTCTAATTTGCCATCCAGTGAATCTTTTAATGAAATATGCTTTTTTTGTGGTTGGGCCTTTACAGAATAATACCCCAGGCATGCAATAAACAGGTAGATGAAATATTTTGTTGGCAGGCCACTCATTTTTTATAGGAATAAATAGAATCATTTGGACTCTGTTCCTTTTGGCGCAGCGCCAACCGGAATTGTAAACGTTGCCATCCATGCAGTATTTGCCTGCGTTCCCGTTTGTAATTTATTAATGTCTGTTAAACCGTGTACATATCTAATACCAATACCCATACTCCTCCTATCAGGGCGGAACTTATAAAACAGTCCACCTGCTAAACAAAAATCAAGTCGGGTGATCTGTTCATCTATTTTTATGGAATATTCCAGGTCATTATCGTTAACAGTTGAGTGAAAAACATCTTTCGGTTTGAACATCAGGTTGGTTTGAAACCCGCCATCGACAAAAAATTGTTTTGAAAATGCATACCGCCCGAGAGGGGTAACGTTAAACGATTTTATGATTCTTTCTACTGAACCTTCATTAAAAAGGCGATCCAGGCTATCGTTGCCCGTTGAATAAGGCGCAATGTTTTCAGCACCCAATGCACCTTTTGCAGTAAGTTCAAGATGAATAAAAAATTTTTTTTCGGGATGAATATTAAAGAACAAACCCAGATTAAAGCCGGACCTGCTTTCACTGGCACTATTTGTAATATTAGTTATTGCAGGCGAAGCAACTAATCCAAATTCAAGCGTTCCGGTATTTAGTTTATCACCGAACAGAAGCGCAACTATTATTTGTGACCTGGCCGTACCAACAAAAAGAAATAAGGATACAAACGTGAAGAGTTTTTTAATCATAGCTTGTTCTTTCAGCCATTAATCCTTTTCGTTTCTTTTCAGCTTTATCATTAACCCGGTGCCTAACTCAAACTGGTATGCTATGGGAAAATTGATGTCGGCAGTATTCAAGCCATACACATCCATATCGGGTAATCCGCCATCCATTATAAAAAAAGAGGTCCATTGAACCTGCATTCTCACTCCAACTCTTGGCGACACCCAATATTTTCCTCCCAATCTAACAGCCCACGCAAATTTGGTTATAGAATTGTTGATTGCATTATGCGGAAAATCAATTTCTTCAATTACCACGCCAGCGAGCATGCTTCCAAAAGGTTGTATTCTGCTGGTGGCTGGCAACAGGTACCCATTCAGTCCTGTGAGTATGTAGTTTAAAGCCAGCTTAAAGTTCATCGTCTTTTGAGGATCCATTTTACTTTGCTGGAAAGCCTGTGTAATTCTTCGCAAATACATTGCTTCTACACCATAGTTATCAGACAACAGGTATTCTACCCCGGCTCCCCATTGTATTCCATCACAGGTTTTACCACGAAGAAAATCGGCGCTACCATATTCCGAATTATAACCACCTTTCATTACATAGCTTCCATACCCATTAACAATTGTCCTTTGAGCACAAACAGAGGTAAGCATGGTTACGGTTGCAATGCACAATCCCATTATTTCTTTACCAAATGCATTTTTCATGATAGATAATTATATCATTCAAAATATCGTACCCACCTTAACACTTTATTTACCCAACTTTATTGTTAGCCCACCTCCCAAACCAAACTGATAGATGCCGGAATAATGATCTAATCCATAATTATTGGCATTTGTACCGGTATAAAGATCGGTGCCCGTTCCACGAACTATGGATAAAAACTGGGCCTGCAATTTAAGACCAACTTTTTCTAATAACCATACATTGCAACCTAACCTGGCACTCAATGAAAATTTATCGGCCACCCATGTTCCGGTTGTTGACGAATTGCTTGAACGAAGGTGGGCCGTTCCAAAAAACAAACCACCGTATCCCTCCACCTTGCCGCTGGAACTTTGAAAGTGGCCATCACTGCCAAAAAGTACACAGTCAATCGTAAGTGTGGGAGTTTCTGACTTTACCGGATTCGACATCCCTAATTGATACGTATAGGGAACCTCTGTGGTTTGATGAAGGTACTGCACTTCAAAACAATAAGATGGTCGCATCATGTACTCAATGCCCACACCCCACTGATCTCCGCCATTAATTTTACCAACCAAAAAAGTATTGGGATCATAAGAAGATTCAAACCCATCATCGAACATATAGCCGCCATATCCGTTTATCCGTAATCTTTGCGAGAATGCAGTGGAGGCTAATAAGGTTACCAGAATCAGAAAAAAAAACTTTTCCATACAGGTCGATTGATCTCAAAAATGAAGTTTCGTTATTAATAGAATTCCGTTTGATTAACGAAACCAATACGATAGCTATCATTAAAGACACTACTGAGTCTTTTTGTCCTCCGAAGAGAAACTGGTATTTGAGTTCCCCATTAACCTTAGGTTTTCCGATTAATGATTGCTCATTGTCGCCTTTTAGGCCAGAGATACGGACGAACAGTTAGGCCGCACAGGGGGCATGTGCTTTTTGTATAACGTTTTTTTCCATTTTTAAGTGTTCAGTGAGCAGGCGTTTTGCCTTCCTTAATTGTTTTTCAACGGTGTCAAGCGGCCTGTTTAACACCTGGGAAATCTGTTTAACCGTTAGCTGATCCTGTCTTAATACATATACTTCCCTGCAACGTGAAGGCATGCGTTGAAGTGAGGTATGAATAGAGTGTTCAAGTTCCTTTAAGTAGATAGATTGCTCTATATTGTTTTGCTGAGTTAAGAATTTCTTTGAAGCATTGGTTACATGCTTTTTATAAACCGCTGTGTTCCTAAAATGGTTAAAAATGCGATTGCGTAAGGCTACGCATAAATAAGACGAAAGTGTATGTTTAATCTTGATGTTTAATCCACGAACATAGAGTTGAACAAAGAACTCCTGAACAATCTCTTCACAGGTTTCTTTATCATCTACATAACGGGAAGCGAAATTCAACAGGGGCTCCCAATAGTTTCTGTATAAGTCTTCAAAGGCATAACTGTTTTGTTCCTGTGGTAAGATAGATACCTGAATGGGTTCTGAATTAGCTGTAAGCGAGGGTGATAGTTTCATAACTATTGTTTACTGGTTAAAAATGGTCCTGAGTTGCAATTACCGGAGTGCTGCCAGGTAATTGGTTCAAAACATTAGTGGTTACAGTCAAAAAGCTGCTTAAACCAGATTTACAGTTAACGTTGAGGTCAACGTTTAACAAAAAGTATTTTTAAATAGCAGAAGTGGATACAAAACAAAACAAGCTTTCTCTATTATCCTTAGAAATAGAGATGGATTGTGTAAAGACTTATAAAATCTCACATATAGGCTTTATGAAAACTGATATTAGTTCTGACTTCGTTGCAGTTAACGCTTAGATAAGAGAACAGTTTGTGTTTTTTTGAGATTTATCACACAATCAGGTACCGCTTGATTTTATAATTTGTGGCAATAGTATGCCCGGGAGATACTGTTGATATTAATTGTCACTCTAATTTGAACAATTAAGGCAGAGTATAAAGGTTAGTTTAACATGTAATTCGAACGTTCAATAGAACGTTTAACGGTTGGATATTCTTCTGCAAGATCTTTCACAAAAGAGTCGATGTGCAATTTGGTTATTCCAGGCATGCAAATTAAATGAGAAATAGCGCTTTCGCTTGCCAGTTGCCATTTATGACATAAATGTTGCGAAGGTTTTGGGAATATCACGGTTAAGGCATTTTTGTTTTGCCATGCAGCGACACCTATTTTATTCAACTGCTCAACAGCATAAGCAGCTACATTCATACCATCACGAGCTCTTTGCATAAGGCCTTCTTTGCCCAATTTGGAAATTGCATACCAAAGAAATAACGGGGTAATGGCGTTGCGTGAACCTGTGATTGTGGTATCAAAAGTTCCTATATAAGGTATGTTACGACCAATGCGGTCTTTATTTGTTTTTTTAACCAGAACCACTCCACAGGGAATGGGAGAGCCTATGAATTTATGCCCACTGATGGCAATGCTGTCAGATCCATATCGAAAATCAAACGAGCCATCATTTAATAAGGCGAGATAGGTTCCCGCCAGTGCAGCATCACAATGGATGTATGCGTTTTTTATAGCAAAGGATTTCAGAATAGTTTTTATAGTAGGTATATCATCTTTTGCCTCCGTCATGGTAGTACCAATATTGGCAAGTATAATTACAGGTTGATGGCGGTGCATTTGAAGCGTATCTTTCAAATCCTCGTAATCCATTTCACCATTTTCTTTTGAGCGAATGACAATGCTCTGCATTCCCAATAACTGGATATTCTTTTGTACGCTGTAGTGTGTAGTTTCAGAATAATAAACCATTGCGTTGGGATACAGTTCTCTTGCCAGGTATAAAGCATAAAGATTTCCTTCAGATCCACCGTTGGTGACATATCCCCACCAGTTTTTTTCGGGAGCATTAAACAGTTCGGCAAAAAAACCAACGACTTCTCTTTCGAATTGCTTGGTATGCATATCGCAATGCGATTCCATGAAAGGATCACCTACATTATTCAATCCAAATTCCAAAAAAGGATATAATTCTGAGTAATTAAAATCTACTGCACCGGGGTAACCTATGAAAGTCCTGGATCTTTCAATTATCTCCTCTAAATATTTCTTCAACTGAAGTGAGTGTTGCTCCATAAAATATTTTAATGTTTGATCAATACCAGTTAAATGCTTCGGGTGTAACAATGTTGTAAACGTACCCCAACCTGCTTTTGTCACAATAATTCAATTTGGCAAACTCAGCATTTCCTGTCCGGGATTATTTACCTTACATCCAGGCATTTACAATCGGCCTGTTAATATACTACGCCAAACCTTGCAGGGTGAATAAGTTATACAAATCAGAGAATACAGTTGACCAACTTGAGAAACTGGTTGATGATTTTTTGTGCAAAGTACCAGTAACCATCTCATGCGGTTTATTATTGCAATCCGCCCTGTCCACGATACAAACTCACAGGCTTGTCCAGCTTGAGCTTCAACACAGTCATAAACGGATCCTTAAACTTTTCAGGAATATCAATAAAAACCAACCCGGGCACAGGACTCCATGAAATTTTACCGACCACTTTATGAGGTAAATGATGATTAGTTCCTACTACCTGTATGTCCGATATTTTGTTATTCAATCCTTTAATGGCAATATTTCCAACATTGCCACCCGGCAGAAAAAGATAGATCACTGATGAATCTTTGGACAATGTAGTTGAACCATAAAAATGTCCTGGTGGTAAACCGGCCATCGTTCCGAATATAGCTTCTTCATGTTTCTTATTCCACTTTCCTAATTCTTTTAAAACATGTACTTGCTCCTTTGGAATTGTGCCATCTCCTTTTGGACCAATATCGAGTAAAAGGTTGCCTCCGTTGCTTACAACATCAGCAAAAACAGAGATGATCTCAAATGGAGTTTTCCATGCAGTATCTTTTGGCTGGTAACCCCAGCTGTTGTTAATGGTCATACATAATTCCCACCAATTGTATTTTGGACGGCTCACCGGGAAGTTTTGCTCTGGCGTTTCATAATCACCGTAACCTTGCAGCCTTCCATTAATAATAGAAGAAGGATTTGACTTTAAGATCTCACTACGAACTTTCACACTTTGCCATTCTTCTGCGCTGTGTTCCCAATCACCATCAAACCACCATAATTCTGGCTTATATGTGGAATTCACTTCATCAACCTGCGACTGAAAAAAATCCTGGAAGCGTTTCCATCTCTCCGGATTTTTTGCCACGTTGTAGCGATTGCTATCCTTTAAAAATCCGGGATAATCCGGATGGCTCCAATCTATCAGTGAAAAATACGCACCTCGCTTTATGCCATGTTTGTCCAGGGCTTCATAAAAAGATTTTAAAACATCTCTTTTTGCCGGCGTGTTTTTTACAACGCTGAGGTGATCTTGTTTCGTAGGCCAAAGAGCCATTCCATCATGATGTTTGGTGGTGATGACAGCATACCGTGCACCGCTCTCTTTGATTAAGGTTGCCCATTCGCCTGGGTTGTATTTTGAAGCGGTAAAGCCGCCCATTTGTTTTAAATAATCAGCATGACTGATTTCTTTATTATGAAAGCTCCAGCTTTCACCAATGCCGTTTACAGAATACATTCCCCAGTGAATGAAAATACCAAGCTTTGCATCCTGGAACCATTGCATCTTATCACGAATTGAATCAGGATTTATTTTTTGTTGCGCCCCGGCCTTAAAATAAAACGATACCAATAATGTACTAACCAAAAAAAACCATCTCATATATCTGCATTTTGACTTTATTGAGCTTGCCTGTTAATAACCGAATACTTCCTTACGAAGCATGGAAAACCTATTTGCCTTTTCATGTAACTTCTGATCCTGGCATATTGAAATAAGTCCATCAAGTATCACCGCATTGTTTCCATTTTTGGAAATATAAGTTTCAAGAATATTTATCGCTTCCAATTGCCTGCCAGTTGAAAACAAGGCAACCGCATAACCATATGCAGCGGATGGGTTGGAGGGATGTAGGGTAAATGCCTGCCTTAATTCATCAACACCTTGTATCTTGTCGTTTTGCCGGATAAACCACAGGCCCAGTGCATAATGCAGGTCGGCATTTTTTGGTTCAAATAGCAGGCCCTTTCCGATGAACTCTTTGGCTTTCGACTCCCGGTTTTGGGAGCGGTATAGATCCGCAAGATTTATGTAGAATAACACAAATTTCGGAAACCTTTGTATTCCTGATAAATAAATGGATTCGGCCTCATTTGATCGCCCTGTCATTCCAAAAACAATTCCCTGGTTTAAAAATCCTTCGGGCCGATGCGTTAATGCGTGTTGTATGCTTATGTATTCATTAAGAACTTTTTCAAATACCGGTTTCCTCTCCTCCCGGAGTTGTTGCGTGAAAGGTGCTAATCTCAACATCGCTTCAAACCGAACAGAGGTTACGGGATCATTTAATAAGGCATCCGCTGAAGAAAGAACGGTTTCCGTGGGATAATTGGCGAGTGCCTTCAATGCATTCACCCGAATAAAAGGATCGTTGCTTTGCAGGTAATTCTGAATCTGGATGAGTGTGCGTTGGGTTGAAAAAAAAGAATACTGTTCTATAGCAGAAGCTTTAATGATGGCTGGATATATTTTGGAATTAAGCAGTTCATGTAAGGACGGCTCGCTTTCCTTATTCAGTTTTGACATCGCATATAGCAATTCACCGTAAGTTTTTTCCTTAGTCAATTTATGCCCGTACCATTTTAGAAGATTATCTGCAGCCCATTGTGCTGATTTGTTTGAATGACATTGATTACACGCATTGGGTGTGTTAAGGTTGAGAGAAAGATCCGGCCTTGGAATACGAATACTGTGATCCCTCCTTTGATCAATCTGCATGTAATTGGTAACATGCATATGGCAGTTTACACATTGAGAACCGGTGCTATTCACCTGGTGAAATGTATGCGCAGGAACATCAAACGTTTCGGGAGCATGGCAGGATCCACACAAAGCATTACCCTGCACTTTAATCTGCAAACTATGTGCATCATGGCAGTTGATACAGGTCACTCCTTTTGAATACATTTTACTTTGCAGGTAGGAACCGTATTCATAAGCCTCATCTTTTATCTGGCCATCTACATGATAATTGCTGTTTACAGTGGCTGGAAGATGCGATTGAAGAAGGGATTGCCCGTGAACATAATCATCGGTAAACCGTGATGCCCTTGCATGGCATCTTGCACAGGTTTCAATCAATGTATCATGGGAAATAATTTCATTGGGAAGCAAAGTGCCCTTCGAATTGGTCGATGTCCACTGCATCGGCTTTGCAGCAAGACTGAGGTTGAACCCCTTGTTTGCATAATCACCTGTTTTCCTGTTGGCCCATTGAAGATGTAAGGAAGCGGGCCCATGACAGGACTCGCATGACACATTGCTTTCATTCCAGCTGCTATTAAAGGAATTGGCAAATGCGTCAAAATTCTTTTTGTAATCAGTGGTATGGCAATCAGCACACATAAAATTCCAGTTCTGGTTGATACCCGTCCAGAACAACTCATCTCCTGAGAATATTTTTTCATTGCCGTAAATATGAAACCAACGTTGTCCCCCTTCTTCCTTCGGCCTCGTATCCCAACAAAAAGGCAGGGCCTGTATCCTGCCATCATTAAATTTCACGAGGTATTGTTGAAGAGGTCTCCATCCGAAAGTGAAACTGATTGGAAATTCTTTTTTTATTCCGGTTGAATCCTTTGTACGCACAAAATATTTACCACCACGCTGGTAAAAAAAACTGGTATCACCGTAATAAACAAAAAAGCTGTTGTTGAAGTTTCCTCTTACTGACCGGGGCAAGGCACTGTCCATGGCATGAAAATGATCGGAGGTTTTGTACAGTGCATATTCTTTTTCATGACAGCCCTGGCAATTTATTGATCCGACATATGCTGCGCTGGCATTGGATTGGGATTTATGTGGCGACTGAAGTCTTTTAATGGTTATAATCACACTTAATATTACAATCGTTGTAAACACAAGTAACGCTATACCCACGGGTTTTCTGAAAAACGACAAGGTGTTTTTTATAGCCATAATCGATGTGGGAATATAACACTATATTTTTCCTGCTGATCCATCTCCAAATGTCTACATTCATTTTATAAGCAACGGCTCAGGAACTTCCTTGCAACGTAACTCAATTTTTACATCAGGTTCATGGATATCTCTTTAGTTGACACGTCAATATTTTCGGTTAGTTGCGAATAACCTGCTTTGGCCAATCGTGCATCGGGCTCCGGGGTTACAAATGAATCGTTAGTAGTTATAAAATTAGAAAGTGTATGTAATCCCAGTCTTACATTTTGTTCTTTCGCTTTATCAACACATGTTTTAAGGCTGTTCCAGTTAGCTGGAAACTGTTTGCTGTCAAGTTTAAAATGACCCCATGTTTCACCACGCGGTTTATTGAACGGTAATAATGGTTTGGCCGGCAACTAATGGTCCCGATGATGCTCTTACTACCACCTTTCCTTTCATTCCTTTTTTCGCTTTAATAATCAGTAATGCCATTCCATTAAATGCCGGGCGGTCATGGCTTTGAAAAGGAACAAAACTGGTCGCGTCTCCATTATCTGTCGCCACTATTTCTCCCGCTCCTTCAACGGAGAAATGAATGACGGGATTGGAACGTGGCACCATCAATCCATTTTTGTCTGTTACTTTCAACGTAATAAAGCATAATTCATCTTCTGATGCACTGATCACAGAACGATCAGCCGAAAGGTTAAGCTTTGCCATTTCGCCGGTTGTTTTTACAACATCGGTTGCCCATTGTTTCCCTTTTTTATAACATACAACTTTCAATTCACCCGGTGTATATTTTACATCATTCCAAACCAGGCGAAAATCTTTACCTTCTGTTTTGGATTTACGCCCGAGGCTTTTACCATTTAAAAAAAGTTCTCCTTCATCTCCTGATGTGTACACATGTACCGGTGTAATGGAATCGATTCTTTCTGGCCAGTTCCAGTGTGGGAAAATATGTGCCACCGGAAAATCTGGTCGCCAATGAGATTGATAACTGTAAAAGCGATCTTTGCGAAATCCGGCCAGGTCAATAATTCCAAAGTAGCTGCTTCTTGATGGAGGGTTTTTCTTTCGTATCAGTTCCAATTGTTTTTCCAGTTCTTCTTTTTTACTGGAATCTGTTCGAAAGTTGAGCAGGTTGGTTTCATCCGAATTATAGGGTGTTGGCTCACCTAAATAATCAAAGCCAGTCCACACATATTCTCCTAAGAGGTGCGGATATTTTGCATTGGTTCTGAACTGCTCATCGGGTGAACAACCCCAACCTGGTTTTGCATAATCATACGATGAAATCTGCCAGTTTTGGTATTCATTGGCTCCAAAGAAATATTCACCACGGGAAGTAACACAGGAAGAGGTTTCACTGCCAATAGTAGGTTTGTTTGCATAACGGGCGTCCGCATCCCATTTTGGTTGCTGATCAAAAAAATAATTCACTCCCATAATATCAAGTGCTACAACGGCGCCGGAGTTACGGCCACCATTCGGATCATTATACCCATTGGAAACCGGGCGTGTGGAATCTTCGCGGTGAACAATATCCACGAGGTGTTTGGTCAATTCAACATTTTGCTGTTCCATGACTTCATTACCAATAGACCAGATAAAAACAGACGGATGATTACGATCGCGATGCACCATCGCAGTCAAATCTTTTTCATGCCATTGATCAAACAATTGGTTATAATCTTTTTTGCGCTTTCCCTTTTTCCACGCATCGAATGCTTCGTCCCAAACCAGGAAGCCCATTTTATCTGCCAGTTCAAGCAGCTCAGGAGCCGGTGGATTGTGTGAAGTGCGCAGAGAATTGCATCCCATTTCTTTCAGCATTTTCAATTGACGTGTTAATGCGCTCAAATTAAATGCCGCTCCCAATGCACCTAAATCGTGGTGATTGCATGTTCCTTTTATTTCAATTCTTTTGTCATTTAATAAAAAACCGTTGCGTGCAGTAAATTCCAATGTGCGAATGCCAAATGGCGTATAATAAGTGTCAACAATTTTTCCATTGACAGTAATGGTTGTTTGCGCCACATACCTGTTTGGTTTATCAATATCCCAACGCTTTGGATTGACAACAGATGCATGCGATTCGGCAACTTTCTTTTCACCGGCATTGATATCTATGGTCGCCTCATTTGATATTGCAACTTTTGTTGTTGGCTTATTGTTCACATCAATTTCAAATAAAGCTGTGCGTACAATTGCCTTCACTGTCTTCCGGGTTTGGTTGGCCACCGTTACTGCTATATTTACTGCAGCCTCTTTACCTGTGATTTGTGA
>Ga0193740_1000103_pt1 | contig 23376 bp, 43 predicted proteins | sample L2s1metaG_FD_145072 | JGI IMG/M metagenome (GOLD analysis project Ga0193740, IMG submission 145072) | Soil microbial communities from a riparian zone of the East river system, Colorado, United States - L2s1 | ecosystem: Environmental > Terrestrial > Soil > Riparian zone | place: USA: East River... | reverse complement strand
GCGAGCAGCTTGGCTACGCCGGCTACTTGCGAATAGCTTTGACCCGTCAGAGCGACTCCGCCCGCAGCGTAGCCGTTTCCGGCGGCGATCTCGACGATATCCGCCTTGACCGAGTTCCCGGCGACTGGTGCCGCGTTGGTCAGCATGATTTTCAGGGTGTCTGTGTGAAGGTTGTGAACTTTCCGTCCACGCGCCTCGACAAACGAATTGAACTTGTTAAAGGCAGCCATTTAATTCATTCTCCTGTCTCGATTAGCTTCTTCCCTTGCCGTCTGTTCACGTTCCAGACGCGCCAAGGCCGTTTGCTGCATGACATTGAAGTCCTGCGCCTTCTCTCGATCTTTAATGTGGAGCGCAGCCATCACCATGCCTGTGTTGGCCATGATAAGATCGCTAGCCCAGCGAAACCACTGGTTCTCTGAGCTCACGTTGTCAGTCGGCGGCGCTTGCCGAGCGTAATAGCCCGAAAGTCTGAGGGTATAGATGTCGTCTGGTACGGGGAAGAGCAAAATGTAGAATCCCCTGATTGTGTAGACGAACGGCTTGCCGCTTGCGGCAGTTCCGAACTCGTGAAAGGCCTCGTCGTAACCAAAGCGATGGATTTTGACGTCATCTTCGGTCTCATCGACCAGATCGAGCGTTAGCGGCTGCTCTTCGACCTCTCGAATGAAGTCTTGAGGGAGCAAAATGCGCCGCTCGCCCGGAGTTGTGACAGTTGTGGCCTCTTCGCTTATCAAAAACCACGGAAGCTGGGCCATTCCTTCGAGATTTTGCTGAATAACTGTCATTTGCTTCAAGCAGGTTTCTCGAAATTCAGGATCTTTCCTATTTCCGAGCTGTTTCATCAGCAAATCGAGGGTATCCTTGACGTTCATCAGGCCTCTCCGATCACTTTGACCTCTTCCACCACCCGCTCACCCACCATATCGTGAGTGTATTCGAGTTCGCCCAGGTGACCGATCTGATTGCTCAGCTTATGATCGACCCAGATGTCGATGCCGGCCTGTTCCATCCGCTGGCACATCGTCCAGTCTTCACCCTGATAATCCTGAATCTCGGGAATCCAGGGAATATCGAACACATTCGCTCCGATGCGGTTGTAAACCTGCACCTTGACGAGCATAATACCGGTTCCGAGCCTCCAAACCTTCTCGAGCGGCGGAGAGTCCGGGTCAGTGAACACACTTTCGCCCCAGTATTTATCGGTTTTCTTCCTCGCGGTCGTCGTGGCTGGAAGCTGCTTAGTCGCAATGTTGCAGCCGACTACGTCCTTGTCGTGAGCGAGCAGTCTGTGGCAGGTGTCACGCGGGAACGTCTGATCAGTATCGGCCCAGAGCACGTGGGAGCAGCTCTGCCGTTGAGCTTCCTTCACGAGCTTGTGTCTCGATCGAGGCAGAATCGAGCCCCGCAGCTGCATCGGTTGGATACGCTGGTTTCGATACCCGGGAACTGGTTGCGCCATCATATAGCAGAGCATGTTCGACAGGCTAATGCCGAACTTACCATGCCAGAGCTCCCCTGCCGGGAAGGCTACCAGTACGTTCAGTTTTCTCTCAAAGCTGGCGTTCATATCGCTCGCTCATTAAATGGGCAAATAATGGCCGATTATCTGCCCGGAGTTCACGTCAGTGCTCTGGCCGACGTTCGCTTATTACGGAACCACGAAGTTGTGGATCCAGAGCATCGTTTTCGCGTGCTCGAGTTGCAGGCCGGCTTCCGTCAGCCACTGACCTTTTTCCTCGTCCGCGTCGTTTGCCTGGATGTTGTCCTGCGGCTTCGTGTCACGGAGGTAGCGATACCCCATGGCACTCGGATCGACGATCAGAATGTCATTGGTGAACCTGCCGTGGGTGTTGAACAGCGGATGGGTTTTGAAGTACAGCGTCCCCTGAGGGAACGTCCATTGCTGCAGACGCATGCCGTACTCCTTCACGGTGCCGTTGAAGTTGATTCGCGTGCTGGCCTGGTTCTTCGCCAGCTTGTTCAGCGAATTCAGCGCTCCGTTGCCGGCGAAGACGATCCTCTCGTCTCCTGCATCGGTGCTGTAGTCCCAGATCGGGAAGACGGCATCGAGCAGCGTGCTTTCGGTCGGGGTCGTAGTGAACGCGATCACCCGGCTGGAAGCATACGTCGCGAGCATGAACAGCAGCCCGCCCGTGAACCGCAGGGGTTTGCCCTGAGGACCCGTGGTCTCATGCCGCTTCCCGAAGAGGAAGGCGAGCTCGAGAGCCACGCTGTGGTCGAACATCTTGCGCTTCTTGTCGTTCGTCAGCGCATCGCCCGTCCGCGCCCTGGTCCGCTTGGCCGTCTCCGTGATGCGATAGGCCGTCTTGAAAATCTGGACCAGGTTGTAGATCTTGGTCGGGTTGCGCGTGCTGGCGTCCGGGGAGAGCGAACCCTCCTCGTAGACGTTCCCGATCTTCGTCAGGAATGCCGATACGCCAGTCACTGCAGGCGTGGTGCCTGCTTGACCGCGCTTGATCACGAAGGTAGTCGCGTTCGTGACCGAGGAAACGACCACGATCTCGTGCGCGTAAGCCGACGTGATGGCGCTTTCCACCAGCAGAACGTCGCCGGGGACCAGGTTCTGGGCGTCGCCCGCTACGATGGTGGCCGTGGTGCTGGCCGCCGACAGGCCCGTAGCGTCGAGCTGGACACGGATCGCGTTCAGCTCTTCTTCCCAGTGGGCGAATTCCGGATCGTCTACCTTGACGGACTTCGTCTTGCTCATCAGGGCAGTGATCGGAGTGTTGCCGTTGGGGCGTCTCCAGAGGATCATCTCCCTGAAGTTCTTCGGACGCTCGTCCGTGCCCCAGTCGCCCGTACCGCGGAGACCGGCAATTGCTGAGAAGGTGAACAGAGCGAACAGCTCGTCCATCAGCGTCAGCGGGTTGAACAGCATTTGCAACAGTTTCACTTCAGCTCCTTGTCACCTTATGGCGCAGAGTCGTCCATCAAGAACTCCTCGGCCATTGCGGTGAAGATGTTGTCGGAAGGCGGTGCGGCCGCGGAAGCCGACGCTTGAGTCCCTGCCGGACGGAAACCAGACTTGGCCGCCGGTGGCTGGGGTCTTGCGGGAGGCTGTGCCGGAGCGGACGAGGGTGTATCACCCGCCAGCCCCAGTGCCGCATTCACTACTCGCCCAATCTTCTCGATCGCCTCTTCAGGCGTAGCATTGGGATTCATCTTGCGATACATCGCGCCGACTTGGATAACCTGCTTCTCGTGACCCTTCAATCCTGGCCACCGTCCGAAGAAAGCTTCCTTCGACTTTTCTTCCGCAGCGTGATACGTGTTGATCTCCTGTATACGTCGCGGAAGCTCCTGCGAGAGCATGTTCATGTGAGTTCGCATGAGCGCCTGATGAATCTTCGCTGCCAAAACAGGCAGAACGAGTTCTGGCTCCGTTGAGAGCCGAGCTGCCAGGTCGTCCGGAATCTTGTAGTAATCCGTGAGCTGGGCAAACTGTTCCTGCTCCACCCGCTCTCGTTCAGTTTTCTCGAGAGCCTCACGAGCAGTTTTCTGCTCGGGTGTTTCCTGCGGCTGGGGTTGTTCCTCAGTCGGAGGGGGCGCCTGCTGATCAACCGGCGGCTGCGCAGGGTCTTGCTGCGTAGGCGGTTGTTGAGCGGGTGCCTTAACCGGAGCCCGTTGTGGAGGCTGCGGCGGTTGAGCCGGAGGTTTCTGCGGCGGCTGGGGAGGGGCCGGAGGTGGGGAGGGTTCATCGTCTCCCGTAACGTCCGGATCTTCCTGCGCAGGCGTAGATTCCGCGGCCCAGTCAATAGACGAATCGTCTCCGTCTACGTTGTCTGTCTCGTGACCTTGCTGACCGGTATCCGGCAGCTCGACGACGGTAGGTGCGCTTGCCGGAGCCGCTGCTCCATCACTCGCTGGCGCTCCCCCCGAAGGGGTTCCCGTCGAGTCTTCCGGCGAATTCAGAGGCCACTTCATCTTCAGGTTCATCTTCTATCTCCAGTGATTTAGTTGCAATTCTACGTTCCATCTGCGCCATCTCGAGTTGCGCCCGAGGTGTTTCCAGCGCAGTACTGATTCCTTGACATTCCCCCTTGTAGAATTCCTGGGAGAACGCCTGACCAACGCTGTTAATCGGTGTAAGCACGACGGCCTGCTTACGCAAGTCCATCTGCTCTTTGAGGAAGGCGGAAAGCTTCGCCCATCCTGAATGCTCCATGAAGGTCTTCCACACATGCTCATCGTTAGCCGCACGCTGAAGTTCACCCTCAAGTTCTTCCTTCCGTTCGTCTTTCATCCGGTCGGCCCAGCCTGCGGAGTTTGTCTCGGCTCCATCATGTTCTTTCCTGTCACGTCTTTAAGGGGAACAACATTACCAGCCTGCGCTTGCTGCTGAATCTGTTCGTTCGGTACAAGCCGGAACTGCTGAAGGTTCTTGATCCCGCCAAGAACAGCGACAAACGCGAAAATCTTCGCGATGTCGTAAGTGGCAAGAATCTGCGGCGCCTTTTGCATTTGACCCAGAAGCATTTGCCAGAGGTTGGCTTGGGCAAATCTATCGACGGGGAGCGTTCCATCGACCGGCTCATAATCGTAGAACCCAGCGATCGCTTCCGGGCTAACCTCCGCAAATTTCTGGCCGAACTGGACCAGATCGCCGACGAGCTTGAACTTCTTCGCAGTGTCATAGTTCTGCTGAGTCCTTTGCACGAGTTTCTGCGTCATCGGAGTGAATCCGCACGCGCTCCACCATTCACACTGGGTCTTCAAGCGACTCACAGCAAAATTGGTCGAGATCCGACCCATCGTAGCTGTTTCCCTGCCGCCCTTCTGTTGCATGCCCATGAGCGCGTCGTTAGCCGGCACCATCCGCTGGACCATATCCATCATCAGCTGAAGGTCACCTACGTGCCCGCGAGTAATGTCCATTACTTGAAGCTGGCTCATCGCCGTTCTCACGTCTTTGCCGTAGGCGGTCGGCTTCAGCCTGATAAGCTTGCCAGGATCTGGGTTCTCCGCATCCTTCATCACAATCATCGAGGGATCGACGACGAACTGGTTGTTCAACGCCGCCCTCACGTTGTAGAAGTGAGTGTTGATGAGCCAGGTCATCACGTCGTTTAGTGGTCGGCATCGTTCCAGCGTGCTGCGTGGGAAAACAGTGTATCCGTCGATCTCGTCTGTGATTAAATCAAAGGGGAACTTCCCATGGTACTCTCCGAGCGGCTCAGCGCCGAAGATGCAATCGTTAGTGGTAATGTTGAAGGCCCAGATCTCCTCGCGGTTTTCCTTGCCAAGCTCCCATTCACTCGGGCGGAGCTTCAAGTAGAGCTCATGGCCTTTAACAAACCCAACAGGTACGTCGAAGCCGGCCTCCTGGAAGCTGGTACCTGGGAGCTCTGTGACGTTCGAGCTTCCCGTATCGCGTAGAGGTTCCGCGTCGCCGTGGCCTTCACGTTCCGCCTTGTTCTTCTTCAGATAATCGTAGTTGAAGTAGCGGAACATACCCTCACGCGAACCAGCGAAGATTTCGTTCCAGGCGATCTCAGTATAGCGAGCGCAAAACTCACCTTTCTGAAAGTGGACGAGCGCGACTCGAGGATCTGGGTAGAAGTCCTGAGGCCGCACGTTGAAGATCTTATTTCCTTCGTAGGAGACGAGATCTTCCACGACAGCGACTGAGCGGGACTTGGCAAACGGAATCTCTGTGCCGAAGAACGTAGGCTTCTGCTGGATCAGCTTGCGAATACGAGTCGTTTCCACATCCCAGTGGTGGCCGATGACTCCGTAGCCATATTTTCCTGGATCGAGCAACCAGACGAAGAGCGGCAGCAGGTTCTGACCCACGCTAAGCTGGTAAGCCATGAGTGCTTCCATGGCAGCGACACCCTGCTCGCTTTCTCCGTGACGACCGCTGAGCTGGAGGATCGGTGAGCGGGCGAGAAAGACGCTCGTATAGTATGTATGAGCGGTCATGACGACGCTGTACGCGTACGGGAGCTCGATCGTCCGGTATTCAGGGATTCCTTGACCCTCTCGCTTCGCCCGCCTTACCCGATCGACCTCTTTCTCAGGAATATAAGCTTGGAATAGCTCCTCGTTCTTGGCCATCGTGACATAGCGATCCCTGAAACGAGCGTTGCTCATCCGCAAGCGGTCCTTCAGCGCGCCGCTGATCTTCTTGTGGAGCGGTGTGCCGTGCTTAAGCTTGTCGGCGATCTCTTTGTTCACGGTGCTCCTCGAACGGTTAGTTCTTCATACTGGCTCTCGTCTTCGATAACTCCGCCAGTCTCAGGGTCCTCGACCATGGTACCTTTCAGCGCCGGGTTCTGGTCGATAATTGCCATGCTGATGGCATCGAGCAAGTCATCCGGCTGATCCTTGACGTTCGGATCATAGTCGTCGGCTTGAGTAATCAGCTCCTGCATGCCGGGCTTGATCCAGAAGTGCCCATACGCGGCCAGCATCGGAATCGTGCTCATGATCCGATTCGCTTTCCGCGTCTTAGCGATAACTAGCTCGCTAGCGACGTAAATTCGCCGCTTGGTCATTTCTTGTTCAAGGTACCATTTAAGCGTGCGCTGGTATGCGTTTCCCTCGACAACAAGCTTGCGAGGTCTACAGAGGAGGACCAGATTGAAAAAGTCATTGGCCGCTTTGTCTGGCATGACGGCTTTAGCAAGCGCGTAAGCCAGCACGAAAACGTCATTTCCCTTAAACCCGATTGCTGCGATGGCGTGATCATCAGCTTCCTCGTTGTCGCTCGACGCAGGGTCGATCGCTATGAGTACGTCTAGATACTCAGGCAAGACATCGTAGGTCTTAAAGCGACTGACATCGATTGCTTTGTCGTCGCCAGTGACAATCTGGCACTCTTTCTCACGCATCCAGAGGCGATACTGGCCTCGACGGATATGCGCCTCTTTCGAAGCTAGAACTTGCGCCGTCGGATAGCGCGTCTCCCACCGGCTCCTGCCTTGCTCGTCGAGAATTCCATAACGCCTCGGATTCCACTCAGGGTCGTTCATGCACTTTTCGATGCTGTCCTTCTTGTCAAACGGAGTTTGAAGGTACACCGCTTTCGCGAGAGGTGCCTCCGAAGCAGGCGCCAGGGAGTTGAGCAAGGCCCCGAAGAGCAATGCTTCGATCTTTTTCCTTTGGTCTGGTGTCGCAGTATTCTCTTCATTCAAGATGTCATCGATAATAATCAGATCTGGGCGATAGTCATCAGGGTTAAAGCCGCGAATCTGGCCTGTGATCCCCATGGCAAGCGCCGTAATCGTAACCGGGCTGCCGTCGTCGTTGACAGGAAGATTCTTATGTACGATCTCGCAATGCTCATCGGTCCACTTGGTTCCCTGCTCGAGGCCGAAGGTATTGGTCCAGCGCTTGTTGTACATAACCTGGCGACGTAGCCAGCGAAGACTAAACATCGAATGTTGTTGTGACACAGACACGTACATGATAGTGCGGGAGATCCCGTAAGCAATCCGCTGCGACTTGTACGTACGCAGCAATGTGGTTTTTGCTCCATCACGGAATATCTCCCAAGCATTAAAGCGAGACGGGGAGTAAAGCGCGGCCCCAATCTCCTCGTGGAAGGCAGGACTCGCCTGCCTAAAGGTACGAGGGAAGAACAACTTGCCGTAGGTCGTGAGCGATGCTGCCCCAGCCTCGGCTGCTTCCCTCGGGTTGAGAGCGACGAGCTGGTTCAGTTCCGGCTCGTTCTGCCGCCGCCTACGACCCCTTGGCCGGGCTGCTGACGTTCGGCAGTATTCGAAGCGACTCCGGTGCTGTCGCGAGCGTGTTGCGGATTGCCTCCGCCGCCTACGCCGCTGCCCTTCACCAGGGTCTTGTCGCCAGCCGTCGGTGCCGGACCTCGTGCCGCGGTCATCTCTTCGACTTCCGCTTCGGTTGCACGACGCAGCACGATCTTCTCGTTGAACTGTCCGGAGAAGCTTCCGCTGACCGGAACGGCTTTCTCACCGTCTACCTCGACCATCATCAGGCCCGTAAAACCGAGCGACACCTCGTTGCTGCCGGCGACGACTTCAGCACCTTCACGGTTACGCCTGCCTCGGCGCACCATCTCGTCGTCGTGCCGCTTCTTGATGTCCTTGTTCCTGATTTCGGTGGCGCCAGCGATTCCGCCGAGGGTCGCCTCGACCGGCTGGAGACCGCTTTCCTGCGACGCCTCGCTGCCGACGCGCGTATTCAGCACGTCTGCGTGAGTGGCGTGCGGGATGCCCAGCTTGCCGGTGCGCTGCTGGTCGACGACCTTCCCTTCCACTTGCACAGTACGGGTTGCCCCGGTGTCTGCTTGCTGCCCTGAGGTTTTCTGTTCCATTGCTTTGCTGCTCCTTAAGGAATTACGATGGGTACTTCGCGTGCAGCCTTTCGCTCTAACAGATAGCGAACGGCCTCCTCGCTGTACCACTGCTCGAGCGCGTGGTCAGAGAGAACCAGTAGCTCTGAGGGCCCTTTACGCATTCCGCTCTGCACCAGCCGCTTCACGAACACTTTCGCGCTCATGACATCCATCAGACTGAATCCCGCGGTGAGTTCGGGGGTTGAAGATGCAGACTGCGACCTTGTTTGCATGGGGAACCTTCAGAGGTGAAGAGGTTAAATCGTATCGCTGAGGGAACGTGACCTGCGGATCATGCCAGTGCACGATTTCCATCAAGCAGATAGGACGATAAGTGGGAAGTAGCACGCGAACTACCGGCTCGTAGAGCTGGGTAAGTTGCCACCAGGCGTTCGCGATATGCTTGTACTTGACTTCATAGATCAGCGCGGAGCGATTCGTTTTATCGAGCAGGAGCCCATCCAACTGGCAATAGCGCGTCCCGCTGGCGTCCTCGAACTCTATCCACGGCGACTCCACATAATTCAGGCCGGGAACCCCAAGCGCCAAAAGCGCTAGATGCTCATGCACCTTGCGCTCGTACCTTATTCCAACAGCGAACTTTCCGCGGGACTTCTTCCGCGTAATGAACACTGGCTTGCCGGGCAGGAACTTGGCACTTCTGACATCTATCGCCGGCTTGAATCGCTTAGGTGTCGGTAACGGTGCGCTCTCTTGCATCCTCTTCCGATTGCGGTTGAGCCTGCGCCGGTTGCGCTGGCGGGGGCAGAGCTTGGGGCTCCGCGGGCTGGGCGTGCGAGTTGATCAGCTTCTCCTTGACACGCGCATGATCCTCGGCGCTCAGGAAGAAGACGTTGTTCTGAACCGCGCCGGGCTTCGGGCCGTCAGGCTGGATTGCGTTCCTGGCATTCGGAGCGTAGCCGTAGCGGTGCATGACCTTGTCGAACGAATCCTTGATAACCTCAGCATCGTTGGTTTTCTCGAGAACTTCGCGCATCCGCTCGATGCTCTGGTTCGCTAGGTGGGCCATCTTCTGCGGGATGTCGAGCGAGACGTAACTCTGAATGTCGCCCATGCGCTGGGCCATATAAGCTTTGAACATATCGGAGTTAATCACCTGACTCAGCCACGTTTCGCTATAGCCGAAGTGCGCGCCCATCTCGCGCAGGGTCCCGCCTGGATTCTGCAGGATCCATTCGCCCATCAGCTCGTGCGTCGGCGTCATGCCTCGCTTGAGGATCGAGCTCCCGCGGTTCTGTTCGGAATCTTGGCTCTGAGTCATAACGCCACGGTAACCGAATCGAATTCAGTTGTCAAGAGGACTATGCTTTAAGGGGAAGATAATGGGCCATTATTGGGCCTTTTAATTCCCCAGATTTTCTCGCGCGCCGTCTGACCGTATGGGAGAATCCGCTCACGAACTTTTTGGGGGCAGGTGGGTACTCACTCCTCATTAAGTACTTGATTCTTAACATGATTCAGCCCCATCAAAAAGATTTGACACAAGATGAGTTTTATGGGACAATGATTCTGTGGTTAGTAGTTGAGATCAAGTGGTGGTGAGGTCGATCAAGACCTGAAGGGTTGAAGCCCCTTTCGCCTCCGGGCGGCCAGAAGCCTGACTCCAGTCCTCAAGGTTGCGATCTGTGCAGCCGTACAGCCGAAAGGCTCCCTGCGAGCGGACAGACATGGTAGTATTGACACCTCGGCCAATCCCGGCTGAGGATCACATGAAAGGAATCGATCAAATGAAAGTGCTGAAAAAGAGCATCGTGAACGGCGTCCTCCATCTGGACTTCGAGAAGATCGAGAAAAAGCTGCGTATCGATCTGGCGACGTTCCCGGCTGCCAATCACGCGGAAGCCGAGGAGCACGGTTACCTCCAACGCTTCGGCGATCTCGAGAGCGGCGACGACCTCGGGCAAGCCAAGTACGACGCGTGCGTGGAACTGGCCGCGCATTACAAGAACGGCGGCGACTGGCGCATGACGGCTGGTGCGCGCGATACGACTGCGATCGTGATCGAGGCCATGAATCGGCTGAACCCGCGCAAGTACCCGGTGGAGAAGCTGCAGAAAGCCGCAGTCGCAATGCCGGATCAGGTGAAGCTCTGGAGAAGCGACCTGAAGGTGAAAGCGGAGATCGCGAAGATCTACGCCGAGCGAGCGGCCGCGAACGCCGCGGACTCGAAGGAAGAGATCAAAGTAGTCTTCGAGTAAAGGTGTACGGGGTCGAGAGGCCCCGGTTTTCCTCCGGTGACATATAATGCTAACGGAGAGTGCGACTGAGCGAGCTCGTCAGAAGTCACACTCAGTCGCCCCTGGGCTTTTAGGAGAAGAGAATGGAACGTCCGAACTGGAAGATGGTACAGAGAATTCCGACAGAGACGCTGAAGAAAGCGTTCGAGTTTTATTGCAAATGTCCTGACGGTCAGTATGACTTGCAGGCCGCGCAGTGTATCGCGCTGGTGCTCGAGAACCGCAGAGCCTACGAGGAAGGAGAGCTGCCCCGCTAAGGGCAGTTTTTCCCAACCTCGACTTACAGTCAAGGCGCTTGTGCTCGGCGCACGAAAGCTCCCATGGCGCCTAAGCTTTTCTCTCTCGACTGTGAGCTCCGATTGATTCGCTCCGATTAGCTTTCAGCGAAGAGGTCGCGCGAGCGATCGAATGCCGGAATAGTCCACTTGACAACTGATCGTGCAACCGTTAACGTAGCAACATCAATGAGCCCTAAACCTCCTATATGGCTATATGCGACCCCCCTCATATCTTCGGCCAAGCGGGATCTTGCCACGTCAGTGTTTTTTCTTTTTTTCTTTTTTTTTTTAAGAACCACTACCCGGCAACTTGGACGTAAATGACCGGGGGATCGCAGATAGCCATTTAGGCTCTTAGCCCTCATCCATATTCCTATCCCACCACGCAAGGAAACCTTATGACGAAACGAGCACAAACGAGTTCGAAGAGCTATCCAAGGCCGCTTTGGGAGGTAGCAGCCAGAGCGTTTGCTCAGCAGCCGATAACACCCTGGCCGATGCCCGACAAGAGCTCAGCGATCAGTACCCGACACCAGTTCAATCGCTTTCGAGTCGCGCTAGCAGCAGAAGAGCACGAATTCGCTCCGGCGACCCAAGACCTGATCGTGCGAATCGAGGAGCAAGCAGGCCAACACTTTATTCTGTTCGTTCCTCGCGGGTTGTGGGCGCTCGAGTTGAAGGTCAGCAGCGCAGAGCTCGAGATTAAAACACCAGTCGAAGTCTCTATGCCGAGCGTTGACGCGCAATCCTCCGTCGGCGACCCCGCTGAAGACGCAGTCAAGAAGTACATGAGCCTCGCAGATCCAATGGCTCCAGCCTGTCCGAAAGGCGGCGCTCATGAGTGGACAAACGAGCTTACGTTCTGCCTCAAGTGCAACCAACCCCATCCTGATATGTTGAAAGGATAACGATGAAGATCAAAGCTGGAGCAAGCATCGAGCGTGTAGTATGGCAGATGTTCCACGCGAGCCTTGTGCTCGAAGACGAGATGACCTACGCGATGGGCTACGAGTGTGTGATTACCTGCGGAAGCAATGGAGTGCACATGATCGGCACACTCCACGGCGACGGCAAAGCGCTCGATTACAGAGCTCGTCACATACCCGCAGACGATTGCGAGCAAATAGTGAAGCGTGTGAAAGCTCGCTTAGGTCCCGACTACGATGTGATATATGAGCGCCAAGGCCCAACTCACTTCCACATCGAGTATGATCCGAAATGACCTCCGCGAACTCGCAGGAGCGCAGCGTAACTGACCGCGACGATCCACCTCTACTGTGGTATAGAACCTGGGTTACCAAATTAGAACTCGCATTAATGTATGGAGATACGATGAAACCTGATCATGAATACACTCCTCGCGATTTCGACAGCGATATCTGCAAGTGTGGCCGCACGCACACCTGGCACGCGTTCGGAGGCTGGCCTGAAGAAAGCGAGGCAGAAGCGAAGCGTATCTTGCGCGTTAGCCCAGCCTCAGATCCGATGAAAGGTATAGATGATTTTGTCGAGAAGCATCTACGGGGCGATCCTTCTATTTCACCCCAGCCCAAAAGCGCAACCGTTCCCTGGGACCCGAGCAAGCAATTAGGCGCGCCATCAGCACCGAGCCCGAGCCCAAGCCCGGTGTCCAATCCTGGGGCGCGAAGCATCGACTGGGAAGACGAGTGGCTCGAGTTCCGCTCAGTCATCCGCGACCACAGAAACGCACACTGCACACCTAAGGACGTCTACGACTGGGTCATGCGGCACGCAGATAATCTGCTCGATGGCCTTGAAAAGCTCAAGGAGCTCCAGAACGCGCCGCCAGTATTCGTCACCATCGATCCTGCAATCGATACCAGCACTCAAGAGGCGCTCGATTACGCACGAGATAAACGGCTAGAGAAGGAAATCTGCCACGTGCTCGACTTAGGTTCGGCTCGCTGCGGCATCAAGGGTCGACCTATCGACTGGCCCGCAGGTCACACCTGGGTAAGTATGGCAGACAAGCATAACGTTACCTGTCCTAATTGCGCCACTTCTCTAGGAATCTGCATCTGATGAAAGATCTCAAGGAGCGTTTAAAGACTGAAATCCACCCCGAGCAGGAGCACGTGCGACCCTCGCATTTCATTGGAACTGAAGGCGATGAGTGGGAACCTTGGACAGGCCCTGAGAGCATCAGCACTCATCTCCTGGCAGACCGGCGGCTCAAGAAAGCTGTCAATCAGCAATACGTCTGGATACACGGCATCCAGGTGCATGCGCTCCGCTTCAATGGCGCACGCTGGGACTGCTACAACGGCTGGACCGAACGTCCCGCCTGGACATGAAGATCACACTCGAGTTCCGTCAAGGTGTACCACCAACCCTAGGTTATAGTTTGGCGTACCTGTGTATTCATGCAGACGATAGCTATTCAGTGTCTAATTGGATGAATATAGGTGGATGGGATTGGCAACCTGAATCGCCGATCGTGAGCTTCGCCATACTTCCGGATCTGCCGTTACTGAAATAGAGTTCTTGACAACTGAATCGACCCGTGGCACGATCATCATTCGGGAGCGATTCCCGAGTCCAATTAACCAAAGGAGATTTACATGCAACGCAGTATCATCGCAATGGCCCTGTCGGGTATCTTCGCAGCCGAAGGTCAACAGCAAGCGTCCGGAGGCGGGGCAGCGAAACCCCCGAAGTTCTGCGACAAGTCCTGGGACGAGTCAGGCGTCGTGAGCTTCAAGTTCGGCAATGGCACCGTCCTGACGTTCGACACTAACAAGGTCAACGACGAGACGAAGCTCGACCTGCGCTGCCACGGCGCGAGCCAGAAGATCGGCGATTCCTTCGCAGGCGTGAAGGGCAACTTCGGCGAGGGCATCAAGAACGCGCAGGCCACGATCGACCAGCTCTACGCGAACGAGTGGACCGCCGACCGCGAAGGCGGCGCCCCGCGTCTGGCCGAGCTGGCCGAGGCAATCGCCCGCATCAAGGGCGTGAACGTGGAGAAGGCTCGCGCTGCGGTCGAGAAGGCGACCGACGACGAGCGCAAGGCGTGGAGAGGCAACGCCGGCGTCAAAGCCACCATCGCCAAGATGCGCGCCGAGAAGGCTGCGGCCGCGTTCGAAGCGCAGGGCGAGGAGGCGAAAGAGATCGAAGTCGATCTCGAGCCAGCCTAACCAATCTACGGGGAGCGTCGAGGTAAAGCTAGCGGAAGGACTCCACTAACTCCCCAACTACCTGAAAAGGCCCCAGAATTTTGGGGCTTTTTCTTTGCGTTCTCGAAATAGAGTGCTTGACAAACTGACCAAATGGGGCGCATAATGGCGCATTATGTGGCCCTTCTCGCGCGCAAAACCTGACGGAACCAAACAGTGAACCCGATAACTGACGACGTAGCAGTTTTCTTTCTCACAATCGCTGCCATTTTTCTGGCCGTCGAGATTTCTGATAAGTACCCAGGCGTTAGTTATATCTGTGCGCTTGGCGGCCTCGTTACAGTAGCAGTTTTCACGTTGGCGCTGTTCCTTTAACCACCTGGAGATAACATGAACACTCCGAAAAAGCAGGATTCTGTACCAGTACCGCAGGGTAAGACGCCGGATCAGGAAACGATGGATTTCCTGGCCGAACTCAATGAGGATTTTGGGAAGAAAAAGAAAGACACATCGCACAGGCCCCTCAATAAGGCTTGGCACCAAGCAAATCCTCAAATAGGCAAGGGAACTGGCAAGAGCCCCGAGCGTTTAAACCCCGAGGATTCCCTTGCTTGGCAGCCCATCGCCAACGTAACTCACGTTGTAATTCAAGAATGCGCGTGTTGCTCCGATGTGACAGAATTCATCGGTGGTGAGTACGTGAAGTTCAAATCGACTCGGCCCTTCGGTGGCTTTATTCTCCGATCAGCCGCGCATTGTCCCAACCTGTTCCTCGTGCATGAGATAATCAAACCTCTCGAGGATCTGATCGAATGGCACTATCAGAAGGTAGCTCGTTGCTCGGGCTGCATTAGGGTCGATCAGGCTGCACAGGCAGCGATTTGGGATCAGCAACTCGAGGAAGAGCGAAAACTCTTCGCACAAAAAGAAATCGACTTCGACGTGGCTGCCAATGACGATGAGATCATCATCAAGGGGCTCGAATGAGAAAAATAGCGGAATACCACAAAGGAATCTGGTTGTGCAAACGGCCAGCGATTGGTAAAACCGGATCTGCCTTGGCTAAGAAGCGTTGGCCTGCGAGGAGACGTTCATGAAAAAGCCTGAACTCCCTGCAAATCTTATGGTGCTGCCAGGTGTCCGAACCGACGACCAGGGTAGATCGTATCAGTATGGTGTCTATCCCAGCGGGAAAGCAGTCAGGGTTCCGGCCGAGAGCGTCAACGGCTACGATGCTGGGCGCACCATTCCAGCTCCGGAACCGAAGGTCACCTTGAAGCTCAAAGGAGTTTCCATGACGCGCGACTCGAAAGGGAATCAGATCCCCGTAATCTTCAAGCCCCGACGCCTGGCAGTGGTCGAGTTTCGCCATCCTGACTCCGCTGAGTGCTTCAAGGAAGTCGGAGATCGTGAGCGTGTCGAGCGAATCGTCGGCGAAGAGTTCCGGCCACTCATGCAGTCGCCCGATCAAGGCAAGACGTGGGTCGCAGTCGAGACGTCCCCGACTGTCGACTGGATGGTGCAATATCACCTGGATGAGGAGGTCAAATGACTCTCGATCAAATGAAGCCAACGTATCTGTCTCACCCGAGTTTCCGCACTGGATGGCGCGATGCAGTTCAAGGTCGCAAGCAGCCGCGCAAGTTCCGCAGCCTGAAGCGCCAACGCGAGTACAACAAAGGTTGGTCGCTCGGCACTCACGCCAAGCGTTACGCCCTTGCCGAGTACATCGCTGGTTCACGCCTGATGGTGACTCAATGAAGCCGTTCACGGTAGCTGATCCCACGCGTCGATGGCTGGATTCACAATTTCTCGCCAAGCGTGCCTCAGCAGAAATATCTAGTTTTTCCTGGGAACTAATATGAGCCCCGACATTCAGTATCTCATTGACCATTCGCTCGACGTAACATCTCCGGCTAACGTCGAAATCGAGTGGGATCCAACTCGCGCAGTTCTTTACGTCCATATCAGCGGCGTGACCGTTCTTCGCTGCTGCCGAGTGGAAGAGTTTCAACTCAAGGGAGGAATATTAAATGCGACTCGCAACCCGTCCTGAGCACAAAACCTTCATGTCGCTCGTTGAGAAGCGAGACGGCACGAAGGAGATGGACCTGAGCTCCAGCCAAACGTTCGTACTCGAGAACTATATGACGGACTGCCCCGGTTACGCAGGCCCGATTGGGTACATCGTCTGGGGCGGCTCTCCCACCTGGATTACCGTTCTTCAGAAGAACGCTCGCGGTGAGTGGGAGATGGTTCTCGATACCTGTCGGTTGCTCGAGAGTGATCCACGCGGCGAGTTCGAACGCCTCAACGAGCTCATGATCAAGAGCTTTGACCCGGAACAGCGTTCCATCGGCGGCCTCTTTGAATCAAATACGAGCGAACTCGTGGAGCTTCTCGACACGGGCAGCGTTACGATGCAGATTCAAGGGAAGCGCTACGTTGTCACCTTGAACGTGAAGGAGGAGTGATGAACACGTATCACCTTACCGTGCCGTGCAAGTACTGCAAATCGTCTACTCTCATGAGGCACACGAGGAAGTGTGACTTCTGCTGGGAAACCGAGCGAGCCTTTCGCGGACTAACACTGTGGCAAGCGTTCATCTGGTGGTGGAGGGCGAACTAATGGAAAGCGAAGCCAAATGCAGTGTCTGTGGCGTTAATGCTGCTGTCGAGCCACACGCCTGTCCATATGCTTGCCAGATTGACAACGATTGTTCTGACAACTTCTGCACCTGCTGTACCGAGTGCGAAGAAGCGTGCGAGGAGAACATCTGATGGCACACGAGAGCGAATACTTCATCAAGCGGAAGAACTTAATCCAGTTCTCCGTCGTCAAGTTCGACGACAACACCGACGCTCCCGCGGCCGAGTACAGGGTTGAAGTCGTTCCCAGCCCAACATACAAAGCCAAGCTCGTGTGCAACTGCCCCAGGTGGCGCAACCGCGCTGTCGACGAGTGCAGGCACACGCAAATGGTCGCTGACTTCATCCGTGAGGGTGAGCCGCAACCTTACCGCGTAGTAAAGTAGTCAACCAAGGAGCTCCAAATGAAACCTGTTTTGAACAGCAAGACCATACACCAGGTCAGACTCCCTGATCTCACCTGGCAAGTGCTGATGCTCATACAAGGAAAGCCCGCGTATGTTTATCTCACACCGGATTACAGGGTACAAGGAGCGATCAATCTGGATGAACTAAACAAGTTCAAAGACAAAACTCCAGGGGGTGTCGTTTTCAAGATGTCGTGCAAGGCGCTGTCCTAACCTAAGGAGACTCACGTGCCCGATGATCAGAAGATCGTAGTCAAGATGTCGAACACCCGCCCGACTCTGCGCATGACGCGCTATGACATCGTCGGAGGCGGTCGCGAGGTAATGCCTAACGCATACGTCTCGCAAGAAGCGCTCAAGAAAGCCTTCGGCGGCTCCCCGGATCGGATCAAGATCACCATCGAGGTGGACAAATGAAGATCCTCTTTGGCTTACCTTTCAAGGAGTGGTTAGCCGATCTCGAGGTTCACCACTATCCGAATAACCGTCTGGCGCTCATTCTCGTGGGCAAACCAGACGGTTACGATGAAGTGCTCGCGACCGCCAGCGTTAACATGGTCGAAGAGGATTGTCCCGAGGGAGAAGTCTGGATCAAAGACTACGCGGAAAACGAGGGCATGACCAAGTGGCTCACCACGAACTGCGTGATCGAAGCTTCGCCTCGCGACAACGCCCAGACCGGCTTCGAGCAGGTGCATCGCTACAAACTCTCGCGTGCCTTTCTCGAGGCGATGGGAGAAGCACTCGTGCGCGAGGGTGAGCGAAGCGGCCGATGACAGACCGCGCGCGATCAATTCGCCTGACCGAACGCTTCGACGCTATCGAGGAGTCGATCGCTCACACGCACGGCCCCGGTCTCGCATTCACCAGCTCTATGGCCGCCGAGCTCATGCTTATTGAAAACCTCTTAAGCGAAGGAGTAATCAGAGCAAAGGTAGACCCCGAGTTTCAACTGGAGTTATTCCAGCGCGAGGTGCATGACCTCTTGCGGTCGATACATAAGGATCTGTGCGATCAGCTGAAGGTCCCGGAGGAGGAATCGCTTCTCCTCTGCATGCACTTCAACCAGATCATCATCGACATCTTTCAACGGAAGGGTTAGAAATGGAAACAATGCAGATTCGTGTCGTTGGCGGTTCTCATCATGCGATGAAGGAGCAGAACGACGAAGGTCATCTTCTCGCGGGAGCTCCGCTTACTCTCATGGCGGAGCCGGGCAACCCGTACGACTCCAACGCCGTGCGAGTTCTTTCCGACGAGAAGCAAATCGGCTACGTCGCTCGCGACATGAGCGCTCACGTTAGTGCGCTGCTCAAGGACGGGCGAGTGCTCAAAGTAAAAGTGCTCTACCCGCCGAAAGGAGAGAAGCCGGCGTTCCTGCTTGGAACAATCGAAGTGAAGCCGATCAACGGGAGCGACGTCGAGGAGAGCTACAACTCCGAAGATGACCTCGACGTGGATCCGTGAGCGAAGGTCCCGGGCTGCCTTTCGACAATGTCTTCGCGGTCGCGAGATGTGGTGAGTACAGAGTGATTATTCATAAAACTCCTGCTCATCCACTCTCACGCCACGAGGCGCTGCTTTTGGCGGCTTGGCTTGTGCAGCAGGCGGAGGCCGTTCCCACCCTGGAGAACGATCCGAGCTTTGGTGAAATTAGAGTTCAAGTAGAAAGCTTTTCATAACCTAATGGAGCTCATGCATGCCCGAGGAAAATGGCGCAAAAAGCAACGTGCCGGCATCACCTTGTCTCGAAGGACAAACTTATTTTATTCCCGAGGAATCCCTTGGAGCACTCGAGAATATAGTAAGGGAGATGCCGCTCGAAGCGATCAAGCGCGCTCGCCAAGTCGAGTTCAACCGGATAGAGCACATTTTAAAAGACCTGCGGCTTATCGGCAGAAAAAAGAAAATAGTCGCGCTCTCATTCGGCTGCCTCGACAACGGCGAGGTTGGAATGTTTGTTACAGTCCAGCCGGGTATTACTCGCATAAGAGCCCAGATACCGGAGAACAAGGTATGAGTAACTGGATTACTGACGTCGACGGTGACTTGGTGAATCTTGACCAGATGGAGAACGTCAAGCTTCTCGAACTCATCGAACCAGAGGACCCGAAGTTCAACTGGGCCGTCATTGCCCGAGCGCCGAGCCGATCAACCGCTGGTGAAGAGTATTGGATCTTCATCGCGGACAAGGAAGGCGCAGAAGATTGCTTGAATCAACTCAAGGAAAGGCTCATCTCATGAGCGTCGGCCGCAAGCCTAACGCTATCCCTCGCATTCCCTGGAAGGTGATGGTCCGCGCTGATCTTGCGGCCGAAGTAGAACTCATCATTACTGATCCGATGCGCGAGAAGCCGAAATATGGAGCGAGAACGCAACTTCTCGAAATGCTCTTGGAACGCTACCTTAAGGAGGTAAGGCTCCAGCAGAAGCCGCCTCCCGTTCCAACACCACCTCCGGTGGCATATCCACCTGAATCTGACTAGGAGCTCGAATGAGCGGCGTCGATAGTCCGCTTGACAACTGACGCGGAATGTGCGACGATGGCGTTAATCATCTGGAAAGGAGTACAGCGAAAGTGTACGAGTCGCTTCGACAGGGCCAAGGCGCTACCGCCGAACTTGACGCGGGCACCAAGCCGAAACGCGCACGGAAAGCTAGCGCGCCTGCAACTGACGATCAACTCAATGCTGATTTAGACCGGCTGCTGCCGTCGATGTAAAACAGAGGGCATGGGAGCAATTCCGTGCCTTCTCTTTTACAGCGCAATCCAGCGCTTTAATAACCGGAGGATTTTTGTGCCAGATCGTGTAATACCGATAGTCCCGGTCGAGCTCCCTCGGCTGTTTACGGGAACGAAGCCTCATTTCCCGTCGCTCATCGATAACACTATGAGAAGCGACTTCATTCAATGCGAGCGAAAGTGGATGTACAGCTTCGGCTACCAGCTCGCGCCAAGCGCCCCCTCTGTGCACCTTCATGCAGGCGGGGCGTTTGCACGAGGGCTCGAGGTAGCGAGAAAGTGCTTCTACCAGGACGGGAAGACTGAGGCAGAAAGCCTTACGCGCGGCCTCGAAGCTCTCATGCAGTTCTACGGCCCCGTCCAGTTCCCGCCCACCCGCTCCGGTGACAAAAGCCTCGAGAACGTTATCCGCGCTTTCGACAGCTACATGAGCCGCTATAGGCTAGGTCTCGATCCAATCAAGCCGTACATCGGCAAAGACGGTAAAGCCATGGTCGAGTTTGGCTTCGCCATCCCTACTGAAGTAATGCACCCAGAAACTGGCGACCCGATCCTCTACGGCGGACGCTCTGACATGATCGGAGTTATGCATGGCCTCTTGTACGTCACCGACGAGAAAACTACCGGTTCTCTTGGCGAAACGTGGGCAGCGCAATGGGACCTCGACTCCCAATTCACCGGCTACGTCGCCGCCGCAAGAGAACACGGCATACCAGTCGCGGGCGCGGTTGTTAGGGGGATTGGGCTTCTCAAAACCAAAATAACTCACGCCGAGAGCATTCAACAGCGCAGCACGTGGGAGATCGAACGCTGGTGGTTCCAGCTTCATCGTGATCTGCGGCGCATGGTTCGAGCCTATAATGAAGGCTACTGGGATATGGCCATCAGTAAGGGCGCCTGCGCGAGCTACGGCGGCTGCTCCTTCTTAATGCTCTGCAAGAGCAACAATCCTGAGCAGTGGCTCAACCAGTACCGCAAGCGTGTCTGGGACCCACTCGCCAAAGATTTCGGGGAGAAACTCCTCGAGAACCCGAAACTGAAGGAAGGTCCGAGCGAAGACCTCGAGATCGACCTGAAGGATCTGATGTGAAAGAAGGTCACTTCGAAATGCCGATCACGCTCGATCAGTGCGGAGACGGTTTTGTAACTTACCTGGAGAGTCTAATGCCTAAAAAGTATGTCAGCAAGCGCATCACGATCGAGGCCTTGCAGAACACGCCTGAGACCCGTGATGAGCTGGTGAAGTGGATCGGGCCCTCGTTCGTCGAGCGCAGCTGGGACCCCGTCTCTGTCGCGATCAACAACGAGCACGGTCACGTCGTCTGCGAGAAGGGCGACTGGATTATCAAGGGGACGCGCGGAGAGTTCTACCCCATCAAGAACGAGACCTTCGTCGAGAAGTACGAACCCGTAGCTTCGATCAAGTGAAGGAGAAGGCACGCAAGCCCGACTATAACCTCTGGGCGATCATCCCAGATGAAACCTCCAAGGGCAAAATTGGAGCAGCCTGGATCAACGACGATGACTCGATTTTCATCAAGCTGAACCCGTTCATCGTCCTGAGCCAAATCGAGAACCCAACGATCAAGCTCTTCCCCAACGACGACAAGTACGAGGAGCGCCAAGCCGCGAAGAAAGAGAAAGCGGAAAAGCGGCCTCCACCTCCGTCGGACCTGGAAGACGATATCCCGTTTTGAGAGCGAGTAATAGTCTTGTCGAAATCAACGCAGTGGCGAGCAAAAGCTGCCTCAAATGTAAGGCTCTTAAGCCCGCTTCTGCGTTCAAGCTTCATTACAAGCCTCACTGGCTTAAAAGCGGCGAGCGAAAGATTTACCAGCATCTCGACAATACCTGCCGCAAATGCCGCTGGGATGCGGAAAAGGATCGAGTCAACGCTAAGCGCCGTAAAGGCGGCCAAGCGGGAGATCGCAACAGCCAAGCTGTACTTACTCAAGACTGGGCGACATTCATCCAGTCCGAGACTGGCCGCAGAATCTCAAACGTCCTCCTTGCCGCGTGGTCGGGCGTCTCTCCGAGTTGTATCCACCTCGTCAAAAGTGAGAAATCGTGGAACAAGCGAAACGTGAAATGACTCAGCGTGAGTATCTGGGCGATGGCGTCTACGCGCAATTCGACGGCTATCAGGTTTGGATCAGCGTCGAGGGTGGAAGCGAGGCCCCGGCGTTTGTCGCACTCGAACCGAACGTCTTCAATGCTCTTGTCGAGTATGGGAAACGACAGTACAAGGATATTCCGTGAGCAATCTCACCGTCATCCACTTCATCAAGCGTCAAGATCTCGAATGGCTCTATGCTATCTTCCCGCAAGAGCGGTGGATCGATATAGCCGCTGCGCACGCTTGCACCGCTGTCGAGCTCAGGCAGATCGAGAATTTCCAGGAAATTCGCAACGGAAACTTCACATGAGCCGCTCTTTCCAACCGATCCTTGGCGCGAAGTGCACAGATCTGCGCGACATTCGCCTCCCGTGCATCGCCTTCATCAAGCTCGATGGCTGGCGGGCCGTCTGGCAGCACCTTGAATTCTTCACTCGCAAACTCAACGCAGTGCCGAATCGTGAGGTTCAGCAGCTGTTCTCGAAGCTCGACATCCCAACCGGCTATGATGGAGAACTAATCTATGGCGAACCTAATGCTTCGGATTGTTTCAGGCGCACGGACAAGATACTCAAATCTGCAGGAGCACCTGGGGATGGTATCCGGTTCTTTGTATTTGATAACGCTGCGTTGCCTTATCCTTACTACCGACGTTATGAGTCGCTGCAAGAAATGCTACCGAACGTCATACGCTTGGATGGCCACCTCATCGAAACCTACGATCAGCTCGTCGAATTCGAGAAGAACGCGGTCGAGCTTCGGTACGAAGGAATAGTAACGCGCAATCCGGAAGGTGTTTACAAGCTCGGCCGCTCAACCATGAACGAACAGTATCTCGTCAAGGTCAAGCGTTTCTCGCATATCGAAGCAAAGGTTGTCGGCTTTGAGGAGCTCTTTCGCAATGCTAATCCAGCTACTCTCGATGGTCGAGGTTATACTCAAAGATCCACTCACGCAGAAGGAAAGATCCCTGCTGGTGTTCTCGGCGCGCTCATTGTCCACTGGCGAGGTCAAGAGCTTCGAGTTGGAACTGGGTTCACTAGCAAGGAGCGAAGAGAAATCTGGTTGCATCGAAGTAACTTTCTCGGCCACCTTGCGCGAATTAAGCACCTCAACACCGGAGCGAAACCCGTCGACGAGGGCGGAACCGGAATCAGACCACCGTTAGTATTCACTGGGTTCCGACACGATCTTTAATTAAAAGGACAGATAATGCGCCATTATTTTCCCATTCTGGCTCTCCTGGCTGGATGCGGCACTGTGCAGTATGCCGAGTACACAGGAACACCGACACTCGATTGCCCGAGTCTGGGCTTCCATACCTTCCGGCGTGCAGATAACGGCGAAATCGACACTCGCTACTGCGCCCTCGCGAAGGGTGGCACTGTCGACCGCACGGCTCCCATCGACGTGATAGGTAACTATCCGCCGCTGTGGAACCGCTACTCTA
>Ga0193740_1000102_pt1 | contig 23451 bp, 18 predicted proteins | sample L2s1metaG_FD_145072 | JGI IMG/M metagenome (GOLD analysis project Ga0193740, IMG submission 145072) | Soil microbial communities from a riparian zone of the East river system, Colorado, United States - L2s1 | ecosystem: Environmental > Terrestrial > Soil > Riparian zone | place: USA: East River... | reverse complement strand
AAGTGATGTAAATGACCTGAAGAATTTCTTCTTACGTTGGTACGGCCCCAATAATGCCACACTCACCGTAGGGGGGGATGTGAAAACTGCCGATGTTATAAAGCTGGCTGAAAAATATTTTGGTGCCATTCCACGTGGACCTGAAGTAAAACCAGTAAAGCTTAGCCCTATTGTTCTGGATAAAAACCGTTACGTTTCTTATGTAGATAATTATGCAAGGGCATCGCAGTTAAGGTTAACTTATCCTACTGTGCCTGACTATCATCCCGACGCCCCAGCCTTGTCCTGCCTTTCACAGATACTGGGTGGCGGTGGAGGATTTGGCGGAGGCCGTGGTGGCCGCGGAGGGGGTGGAGGTGGAGGAAACAGGAACTCTGTTTTCTATCAAACCATGATAAAGCCACAAAAAGCACTGCAGGCAAGTGCCAGCAATCAAACCTCTGAATTAACGGGTGAATTTTCTGTTTCCGTTACCCCATATCCAAATAAATCACTGGGTGAAATGGAACAGCTCGTGAATGAGGCCTTTGCGGAATTTGAAAAACGTGGAGTTACTGATGAAGACGTAGAAAAATTTAAAACAGAATTTGAAAGCAGGACGATCAATGGCCTTGCAAGTGTTTCAGGGAAAGTAAGCACATTGGCTGCATTTCAAACCTTTGCCGGCAATCCAAACATGATCAAAAAATTATTGGATCAATTTAGTAAGCTCACAAAGGAAGATGTAATGCGGGTTTACAACCAGTACATCAAAAACAAAAATCACGTTATTTTAAGCACATTGGTAAAAGGCCAGGAAAGCCTGGTGGCAGCTCCCAATAATTTTACAATTGATACCACCAACTACAAGGCCCCTGAGTACGGATATGAGGGTTTAAAATATGCAAAGGCCAAAGACAATTTCAATAGAAGTAAAATACCGGGCAATGGACCGAATCCTGTTGTAAAGGTTCCCGATTTCTGGAAAAAAGATTTGCCTGGTGGAATTAAGGTGATTGGCACGGAGAATAAAGAAATTCCTGTGGTTACCGTTTCCATTTCTATTCCAGGCGGCCGTTTGCTGGAAGCCAATGATCTTACAAAAGCAGGACTGGCAAGCTTCTTTGCAAGAATGATGAATGAGGATACCAAAAATTATACTGCCGAACAATTCTCGCTGGAACTCCAAAAACTTGGAAGTTCAATTGGTGTTAGCAGTGGAACGGATGCTATTACATTCACGGTGCAATCTTTGAAAAAGAACCTGGACAAAACACTTGCATTGCTCCAGGAAAGAATGTTCAATCCTAATTTTTCAAAGGAAGCTTTTGATAGAATTCAAAGACAGGCTTTGGAAGGCCTGAAACAAAGTAAATCACAGCCTGCAGCTGTGGCAAGTGCTGTATTCGCAAAATTAAATTATGGACCCAACCATATTTTAGGCATCCCTGAAAGCGGAACAGAAACAACAATTCCCAACATCAAATTTGAGGACATGCAAAACTATTACAACAGTTACATGACTTCGATGGGAACTAAAGTGGTGTTGGTTGGTGATGTTACACAACAGGAAATACTTCCTAAACTTTCTTTCCTTGATAAACTGCCCAAGAAAAAAATTGTATTGCCAAAGATTGATCCTGCACCTGCTGTTGACAAAACAAAGGTGTATATGGTCGATGTACCCAAAGCTGCACAGTCAGAATTTCGTGTGGGTTATGCAACAGGTTTGACATATGATGCAACCGGCGATTTTTATAAAGCTTATCTCATGAACTTCCCCCTGGGTGGTTCATTCAACAGCCGGATCAATCTCAATTTACGTGAAGACAAAGGGTGGACCTATGGTGCCCGCAGCAATTTTAGCGGCGATGAATACTCGGGAGATTTTCAGTTCAGTTCAGGCATAAAAGCCAACGCTACTGATAGTGCTTTAACGGAAGTGTTGACGGATATCAAAAATTATTTGGCTAATGGACCAACAGAGGAAGAAGTTGATTTCATGAAAAATGCCATTGGTCAGCGGGATGCATTGAACTATGAAACCGGTGTGCAAAAAGCAGCGTTTATCCGCCGCATCCTCGATTATAATTTACCTGCAAATTATACGGAGATCCAGGCCAGGATTTTAAAAAGTATTACGCCTGAGCAAATGCATGCTATGGCTAAAAAATATCTCGACCCTGCCAAAATGAATATTTTACTTGTAGGGGATAAGGAAAAAATACTTCCGGGTGTTCAAAAACTAGGTTATGAAATAGTTGAGTTGGATGTGAATGGAAGTAAGGTAGACGGTAAGAAAGCCTTTTAAAAATTGAATCAACTAAATAAAAGCGTCTCAGTAATGGGGCGCTTTTTTTGTTGCATAGGATTTGTACAAATACTGCATGGCTCTGGGAGATGAGATCATAAAAAAGTTGAACAAGAAGTTTGAACCTTTAACTACCACTCAACTGCGGTACCGGTCAAATGATATTGTAGTGCAGTCAGATGGAGAGGGCAATGCTGTCCGTATGTTTATTGGTAAAGCCAATAATAAAGGCGTTATCAAAGGCGATCGTTACAGTCGTACCTTGAAAAAAGACAAGGAAGGGAATATTATTAAAGATCATTGGGAAAGAAAGGGAAAGGCTTCATGAATGGGTAAGAGGAAGTTTAACTATTCCGAGATAGCTAATAAAGGAAAAGGCTGTTGCTGCAGCACAAGAAAATATTAAGGATGACATTCCAACTCTTGGTTTGCATAAAAAAGGCAATTTGAATTTACCTGGGCTATAACAAAAGCTCATCTTATCTTAAATGGGATGATTTTCATTTCACCTAAATAAAAGTCATGGTAGTTCCGTTTATCGCTCTAATTGTAGTGATCGTTGGTGTAATATATTTTTTAGTGAAAGCAGGTAAAGAATCAAGTGAGGGAAGAGACTTCGGTGAGCCTGATAAGGGAACCATCTAATTGATTTATTCCAACATTAAGACTTCCTTATTTTGAATACTCGGTCGCTTGCTTACCTTTGATTACTATGGTACGCAAACAGGAAGTTCTGCAGGATGTAGTCATCAAATTTGCAGGTGATAGTGGTGACGGTATGCAATTGACCGGTACACAGTTTACAAATAATACAGCGCTATTAGGTGCCGACCTTTCAACCTTTCCTGACTTTCCTGCAGAGATCAGGGCTCCCCAGGGAACACTTCCAGGGGTGAGTGGTTACCAGCTACGTTTCTCCAGCGATAGCATTTATACGCCCGGTGATGCATTTGATGTTTTAGTGGCGATGAATGCTGCTGCATTGAAGACTAATCTGAAACAACTAAAAAAAGGTGGAAAGATCATAGTGAACACTGATGGCTTTGATGCAAAAAATTTACGTCTTGCCAATTACCCTGATGGTGTAAACCCGATTGAAAACGATTCGTTGGAGGGATATGAAGTGATTAAAATGGATGTTACAAAAATGACCCGCGAGTCGTTGAAGGACATCCAGATGGGTATCAAGGAAAAGGATCGTGCAAAGAACATGTTCGTGCTTGGCTTCCTTTACTGGATGTATGGACGCGACATGAAGAACACTGAAAAATTTTTAGAGGAAAAATTCGGAAAGAAGCCTGAGATATTGGAGAGTAATTTACGAGTATTGCGTGCAGGTTATAATTATGGTGATACCACGGAAACGTTTACAACACAATACAAAGTTGAAAGAGCAAAGATTGCCCCGGGTAATTACAGGAGCATTATGGGTAATCAGGCTTTAGCCTATGGTTTGATAGCTGCATCTGTGAAGAGCGGGCTTACTATTTTTTTGGGGACATATCCTATCACTCCCGCCTCTGATATTCTACACGAACTCAGTAAGTATAAAAACTTTGGCATCAAAACCTTCCAGGCCGAAGATGAAATTGCCGGGATTACTTCTGCAATTGGCGCAAGTTATGGAGGACATATAGGAGTAACGAGTACATCGGGTCCAGGCATGGCATTGAAGGGTGAAGCAATGGGTTTGGCAATGATGCTTGAGATTCCATTGTTGATCATCGACATTCAACGGGGCGGACCATCAACAGGATTGCCAACCAAAACTGAACAAAGCGATTTGTTACAAGCCTATTATGGAAGAAATGGTGAATCGCCAATGCCTATTATTTCAGCATCAACACCTAGCGATTGTTTCGAAGTAGCTTATGAAGCGGTTCGAATTGCTGTTGAACATATGACCCCTGTTATACTCCTGAGCGATGGATATATTGCCAATGGTGCTGAACCATGGATGTATCCTGTTTCAGATAAGTTACCTGTCATTCATGTAAAGTTTAAAACAGAACTGGGGCACGGTGAGGAAAAATTCCAACCGTACGTTCGTGATGAAAAACTTGCACGACCATGGGCTTTGCCGGGAACACCGGGATTGGAACACAGGATCGGAGGCTTGGAAAAGGAAAATATAACAGGTAACGTCAGCTACGATCCGGAAAACCACCAACTCATGGTAACACTTCGCCAGGAGAAAGTTGACAAGATCGCCGACACTATTCCGAAACAAAAAATTGATAATGGTCCTGAGAAAGGAGATGTACTGGTTTTAGGGTGGGGGTCGACTTATGGAGTTATTAAAACTGCAGTGGAGCAATTGTTAATTGAAGGATATAGCATTGCCCATGCACATCTCCGTTATGTACGTCCTTTCCCAAAAAATCTCGGCGAAATTCTATCCAATTATAAAACGGTAGTCGTTCCTGAAATCAACAATGGGCAGTTAATAAAAATCATCCGTGATAAATATTTGGTAGACGCAAAACCCTATAATAAGGTGATGGGTGTACCCATTACAAAAACGGAATTATTGGAGGAAATAAAAAAACATTTTACTGCCGTTAAAGAGCAGGCTTAGTAATCTATAATAGGAACAGAAGTTCCTCCCGTGCCGCCAAAACCACCTATGGCTGCAATGGCAAAACTTATTGAGGCAATTACAATTCCCCACATAAAAATGGTATACGATATCCGCAGGTACTTGTATTTTTTTGCAAGTACCACTCCTAGGAAATAAATATCCTTGATCATGCTATTGTATAAATATTCCTTGTCTTTGAGCATTTCATTCATAGCCCATTGGTATTCGTCTAACTCCATGCGGTGAAAATTGCCGAAAAAGAGCAGGTTGGTTTTTTTGTTGCGAATATCATCTTCAGTAAATCTTCCTTTGTTTGTTGAGGGTCTTGTTGCCAGTATTGCGAAAATGATTGAAGCCAGGCAAACCACAACAAGTACTGCCGTTGGCAGAATGTACTGGGGATAAAAAGCCAGGCGCGCCAGTAACACCGTTAATGCAACAGAAAGAATGATTGAATTCACCGAAATCATAATATTTCCTTTTCCATCAGCAAGCGAGCTCAATTCGAAATGATTGTTAGAGGTAGTGCGGAACATGGTTTGTACTCCCCGCTCTGTGTTTTTTTCTTGCTGTTTCAATGCATCCTTATCCCCATTAAATGTATCATAGAGATAAGGAAACAATTCTTTTTCGTCCTCATCTTCCTCTTTCTTTGCCCTTCGTTTATCGAGCGATAAAAGGTTTTCGTGTTTTTTTGGCTCCAGTACTTCCTTGCCGTACTCTGTAAAGTATTTGTGATTTTTCAAAAACTGGATATTGTTCTTTTTCCAGTCTTTCTTTGAAATTTTATGGCCAAGAATTGTTTCCTGTTCCTGTTTCAATAACTGATTTCTTGCTTTAAAATCTTCAGTTGCCAAATGAAAAAGATCTGCATCACATAATATTTTTTCTATCTGGCTTACCGGTGATTGTGGCATTTTGGTTGCACGAATACAAGAACCCACTTTTTGGATCGTTGACTCATCGACTTTATGCTGGGATAAAAAATCAGTTGCAATTTGAACACTTTCATCTTCATGCCCGGCGGCGTTTCCTAAAGTATACCCTGTATCATGAAACCATGCTGCAAGCATGAGTATCAACCGTTCTTCATCTTTTATTTGGTAATGATCTGCCATTCTACTACAGGCTTCAGCCACATCCTCTGTATGATCAAGGCTATGAAAAGCAAATTCGGGTTTAACCTTGTGGACATAGATTTCTGTAACATAATTTCGGGCAGCAGATAAAATTTGTTCCTGGGCTTCAGTCATGTGGTGCGTTGTTTGATACGTAAAATTATTAAATGATGAAGAAGTTATTTCAAATGAGATGCCTGCCCTATTATGGCCTGCTTATCGTATATGCTACTACGTTATTATCAGGCTGTGCAGGTAAGAGTTATAGTTCTCCGCCCGGATATGATTTCCGTAAACCCGCCGTGAGCGAATTGGGAAAATCTCTCAACGAAATTTCGGGCATCACTTATAATTCCGAGGATGGTTCCCTTTGGGCCGTATCGGATAGCAAACGAAAAATCATCAGTATTGAGCTGAAAAAGCAAAAGCTTAAAGATGAGACCGGCAGTATAGTTGCCGAAGACCAGGATCTCGAAGACCTGGTCAAACTAGACAACGAAGCTTTTTTACTGAGTAGCAAGGGACTTATTTACGAAGTGCCTTTAAGCACAATGGATTCTGCTTCTGTCAGGCCACACCAGTTTTGGTCCACTGAAAAAAATGATTTTGAAACTTTATATTATGATGCTTCAGCTGATGGCTTGATTATGCTATGTAAAACCTGTGAAAGCGATAAGGGGAAGCACATCCGGTCAGCTTATCGTTTTAACCTGAAAACAAAGCAATTTGACTCTTCCGCTTTATTTACGATAAGTACCGAAGAAATAAGAAAAATGCTGAAAAACGACGATGCTGAATTTGATCCTTCTGCGGCTGCTATTCATCCGTTGAACAAACGACTTTATATCCTTTCTTCAGCTGGCAATCTTTTGGTTGTTACTGATAACAGGGGCAGGGTAATGGAAGCATATAATCTCAACCCTGATAAGAATCCACAGGCAGAAGGTATTGCTTTTGCACCAAATGGGGATATGTACATAACCAATGAAGGAAAATACGGTAAGCCAACTTTGCAGATTTTCAAATATCACAACGGAAAGAATAAATAACAGGCTGTCATGAAACGATTTACTTTTTTTTTCTTCTGCATTTTATATGCGCATATTTTACTTGCGCAAACGGATAGTCTACTTTCAGTGCCCGATACTATCAACCAGCGGGTTTTTTTGGTTGGCGACGCCGGTGAGATGAATGGCTCTACACATCCTGTTATTGATTGGATGAAAAAAAATATTGACTGGAACGATGAAAGGAACAGTGTAATTTTTTTGGGCGATAATATTTACCCTTTGGGCCTGCCCATGGAAGGCGACCCTACATTTCCCCATTCAAAAGCAATCCTGGATTATCAAATCAGTTTAGTAAAAGGGAAAAAGGCGAGAGCTTATTTTATTCCTGGTAACCACGATTGGAGAAACGGAAAACTAGGCGGGTGGGAACAGGTCATAAACCAGGTAGATTACATCAATTCATTGCAGTTAAAAAATGTACAGGCCTGGCCTTTAAATGGCTGTCCCGGACCGATTGAAGTTGAATTGAGTGATAAAGTAGTGGTAGTATTGGTGGACAGCCAATGGTTTTTATTTCTTCATGATAAACCCGGGGCTGGTTCAAACTGCAGTTCAAAATCCATAGACGAATTTGGAACCGAGTTAGCTGAAATAGCTGCATCGCATCCAAACCAGATGCTGATCGTTGCCACCCACCACCCTTTATATTCCTACGGGCCACACGGTGGCGATTATACATGGCGTGAACATATTTTCCCACTTACTGCTATCAATCCCAATTTGTACATACCATTACCTATCATCGGTTCAATTTATCCGGTAGCAAGAGGTGTGTTTGGAAACGTTCAGGATATTCCGCATCCGTTGTACAAAACCATGACCAATACAATAGAAGATGTATTGAGAAAACATCCATATTCCATTGCCGTGGCCGGGCATGATCATGGGTTACAGTTCATTCAGCGTACCGGAAAGGATACACTTTCCTATGTTGTGAGTGGTTCGGGAGCCGAATTAAGTAGAATTAAGCCGGGGCGTTTTTCCCAGTTTGCGGATGTAAATTTTGGCTTTTCCGTGATTGAGGTTTATAAAAGCGGGAAAAGTGATGTAAAGTTTTATAACCTGTACAGTAAAGATTTGGGCGCTCCTACTTACACACATGTTTTGAAAAAAATTCTACCTCCACCTCCACCTGTTATAGATACTACAAGAGTGATTTTAGATTCAATTGTTTATAAACCTGCTAATCCAAAATTAAAAGGTAGAGGCCTGAGTGAATTTTGGATTGGGGAAAACTATCGCAATGAATGGATTACGCCGCTACGGCTGTCGGTTTTAGACATGGGAAATGAATTAGGCGGTCTCACTCCCCTTAAGCAAGGGGGCGGAAAACAAACAAGGTCTCTTCGTGTAATGGATGCATCCAAAAAAGAATGGTCCCTGCGTTCTGTTCAAAAATATCCTGATGCAGCCATCCCACCTGATCTGCGGGCTACATTTGTGAAGGATATTTTGGCCGACGGAATTTCTGCATCCTATCCTTATGGCGCTTTGTCGATGGAACCATTTTCCAGGGCATTGGGCATTCCTTATTTGCGGCAACGTTTAGTGTATATTCCTGACGATCCGAGATTGCAACGCTTTCGCGGTGATTTCAAAAATATGGTGGCCCTAATGGAAGAACGTGTGCCGGCAGGTGTTAAAAAAACCGACAATACTGATGAATTGGTGCTGAAGCTGGAAACTGATAATGATGACCATGTGGATCAGAAAGCAGTTTTAAAGGTGCGCTTGTTGGATATGTTTGTAATGGACTTTGACAGGCACGAAGGACAATGGCTTTGGGCAACCCGCGATACCGGTAAAGGCAAGATCTATTATCCTATTCCTAAAGACCGTGACCAGGTGTTCTTTACCAACCAGGGAGTGATTCCAAAATATGCCCGCATGCCTTCAATGATCCCGGAGTTGCAGGGCTTCAGGGCACATGCAAAAAACATCAAAACTTTTAACCGTGCAGCACGAAATTTCGATCGTACTTTCTTAACTGAACTTGACCAGGATGACTGGAAACGAGCCGTAGATAGCTTTCTTTCCACAATGACAGATCCTGTTATTAAAACCGCCCTTCAACGACAGCCGGATGAAATTCAAAACTTTTCCGCAAATAAAATCATCAATACGCTTAAGGACCGCCGTAAATATTTTGAAAGTGAAATGATGGATTACTATCGCTTCCTTTCGAAAACTGTTACCATTGTAGGCAGTAATCAAAGAGAACAGTTCAAAATAACGAAAGATGAGAATGGGAAGGTGCATGTTATCACCAATAAAATTGCAAAGGATAGCAGCATCTCCTCTAAAATTTACGATCGTGTATTTGATCCGAAGATTACTAAGGAGATCAGGATTTACGGTTTAAATGATGATGACAGGTTTATTGTTGAAGGCTCGGGTTCTCCCATTCTTATTCGTTTAATTGGCGGTTCGGGCAATGACCAGTTTATTAATAATGGCAGCGGCAAAAAAGTTTTAGCCTACGATGCTTCCTTTGAGCAGAATAATTTTGGAGGCAGTACAGATTTCAAAAAAATTGTAAAACCCAACCCACAGGTCAATCGTTATAACCGCTCGAATTTTAAATACAATGTTTTCAGGCCTGGCCTGTCACTCGAATTCAATGTTGACGACGGCTTATTTCTGGGGCCGGAGTTTGAATATACCCGGCAAGGTTTCAGAAGAGAACCCTATGGAATGCGCCAGTTTTTCCAGGGCCGGATTGCTTTGAACACAGGTTCCCTTCATTTCAGGTACAATGCTGACTTTATCAAAGCAATCGGTAACGCTGATCTTCTTATTCGTTCCGATTTTCGTGCTCCCGTAAACGTGACCAACTTTTTTGGATTGGGAAACAATACAACAAATGAATTGAATGGTTCTTATTCCACGTATTATCGAACACGTTACAATATTATTAATGCAACTGCGTACCTGAGTTACCAGTTGCAGTCGTGGATGCGTTTTAACTTCGGACCAAGCTTTCAATATTTCAGGCTCGATAGTACTCAGAATTATAACCGTCATATTTCTGATCCATCCAATGGACTTAACCATGCTACTTTATATGACCCGTATCACTTCATGGGCGCCGACGCCAGGATTGCGATCAACTCGAGGAACAACAATGTAATTCCAACTCGGGGATTAGCACTGGATGCAGGTATAAGGCAATTGTTTAGCCTGGATGGGCGTGCATCCTCGTTAACGCAGGTTAATATTGACATGCGTGTTTTCATGAGTCTTTTCGAATGGGATAGACTGGTACTGGCTATCCGTCTTGGCTGGGCAAATAATTATGGCGACTTCCAGTTTGAGCAGGCCCAGTATTTAGGCGGTACCGAAAACCTTCGGGGTTTTCGCAAGCAACGGTTTGCCGGTAGGGCAATGTTTTATAATAACACGGAATTACGTATTCGGCTTGCCAACTTCAACACGTATTTGTTTGGTGGTGTGATTGGAATAAATATTTTCAATGATGTGGGTAGAGTTTTTATGGATGATGAAGATTCAAAAAGATGGCATGATGGATTTGGAGCCGGTGTGTGGATATCACCAATCAAGCGATTTGTTTTTACAGCTTCATTCACACATTCCAAGGAAGAAAAAGCTTTGCCGTTGGTATCGTTTGGATTCCAGTTTTAAGAACCCAATAAGTTCAGTATCACGAATTCATAACCTTCTCGTGTATCCCAAACAGTTTACATTTGTTCAAATGAAAGGTTATGGGATTCATCATCAAGGTTTTGGTAACTGCTTTGGCCGTGTGGGTAGCGGCTTATTTTTTACCGGGAGTTGAGTTGGAAAATGATGCGAAGACAATTATAATTGTCGCTCTTGTTCTTGCTTTGTTGAATGCCATTGTAAAACCTTTACTCATCGTTCTTACCATACCGGTTACTGTTGTTACATTGGGTTTATTTCTTTTGGTCATCAATGCTTTGATGGTTGTATGGACTTCGAACCTGGTAGACGGATTTAATGTGAACGGGTGGCTAACTGCCCTGTTTTTTAGTTTAATAGTTTCCCTTGTAAGCTCTATTTTACATTTTATTGCAAAAGACAGGCGCAGAGATTAACAAAAATATTTTCATGAAATCCGGGAATATAAATCTAAACAAAGACCAACTCGTTCATATTTATCAAAACTTATTGTGGCCCCGTCTCATCGAAGAAAAAATGCTTGTTCTTTTAAGACAGGGAAAAATTTCAAAATGGTTTAGTGGTATCGGTCAGGAAGCGATTGCGGTTGGCGCAACCTTAGCCCTGCATGACGACGAGTGGATTATGCCATTGCACAGAAACCTTGGCGTATTTACTTCGCGAAACATGCCTCTTCATAAATTATTCAGGCAATGGCAGGGTGCACAGGATGGATATAGCAAAGGAAGAGAAAGAAGTTTTCATTTTGGAAGTAAAGAGCATTATATCTGCGGAATGATCTCTCACCTTGGTCCTCAATTAGCGATTGCTGATGGCGTGGCGCTGGCCTACAAACTTAAAAATGATAACAAAGTTTCATTAGCATTTACAGGGGAAGGTGGCACAAGTGAAGGCGATTTCCATGAAGCGTTAAATGTTGCCGCCGTTTGGGATTTGCCTGTAATTTTTATAATAGAAAATAATGGCTATGGATTAAGCACGCCATCCGGCGAACAATACCGCTGTGCTCAACTTGTCGATCGTGCAAAGGGGTATGGAATGGAAGGTGTGGTTATCGATGGTAACAATGTACTTACGGTTTATGACACGGTAAAAGGTGTACGTGACTACTGTATTAAAAATCAAAAACCTTATTTAATTGAATGCATGACCTTCCGAATGAGAGGACATGAAGAAGCCAGCGGTACTAAATACATTCCAAAAGAATTGTTTGAAGAATGGAGTATCAAAGACCCCATTAAAAATTTTGAGACTTACCTGATTGGAGGAAGAGTTTTGTCGGCAGAGGACATCGAAAATATTCGCGAAGACCAAAAAAAGAAAATTGAAGAAGAGTTGAAGATTGGTTTTGATAGCAAGCCGGTTGTGGTGAATATAGAGGCAGAGCTGAAAGATGTGTATGCGGCCTGTTCCGGCTCCCCCGGTGGGGGTGAGCCATACGCACATCCCCTGCGTGTTCAACATTCAAATCCTTCTCCAACATTTTCAAGCAAGGTTAGTACGGTTCATAATATTTCGGGGCCAGGCCGTGACTTACGTTTCATCGATGCAATCAAAGAAGGATTGCATCAAAGTATGCAAGTGCATCCCAACCTCATTTTAATGGGTCAGGATATAGCAGAATATGGAGGTGCGTTTAAGATCACAGAGGGATTTGTAGATGAATTTGGCAAGGAACGAGTTCGCAATACTCCATTGTGTGAAAGTGCTATTCTGGGTGCCGCATTGGGATTAGGCCTTGAAGGATTCAAGAGCATGATGGAGATGCAATTTGCCGATTTTGTCACGGTTGGATTTAATCAAATTATAAATAACCTTGCAAAGATTCATTATCGGTGGGGACAACATGCTGATGTTGTTATACGAATGCCTACGGGTGCAGGTGTTGGCGCCGGACCATTTCACTCGCAATCCAATGAAGCATGGTTTGTTCATACACCAGGATTAAAAGTGGTTTATCCTTCAACTCCTGCCGATGCCAAAGGTTTGTTGATTGCTGCCCTCAATGATCCCAATCCTGTAATGTATTTCGAGCACAAAGGTTTGTACCGGAGTGTTAGTGGTCCTGTGCCCGAAGAATATTATGAAATTGAAATCGGTAAGGCAAGGCAGGTGCAAACAGGAAATGAAATTTCAATAATCACATACGGCGCGGGAGTTCATTGGGCTGAAGATTATGCAGCTGAGCATATGGATATTTCATTTGATATAGTAGATCTCAGAACATTGTTGCCATTGGATTATGAAGCGGTTGCTGCCTCAGTAAAAAGAACTGGAAAAGTTTTATTGCTTCATGAAGACACCCTGGTTGGAGGTATTGGCGGTGAAATTGCAGCCTGGATAGTTGAAAACTGTTTTCAATACCTTGATGCGCCTGTAATGCGCTGTGCTTCATTGGATACACCCATTCCTTTCAGTCTGGAGCTGGAAAAAAACTTTTTAGCAAGATCGAGGCTTGACGAAATAGTCGGAAAACTAATCGGCTATTGATCACCGAAAACTTTTTGCTTGTTTATTTATAAAGCTCTATCTTAATAGTACCTATCCACCATATCCCCTGAATAGTTACTGATTCTCTGTGAGAACAATCTTCATCACTTTTAAACTATTCATTTTATGGAAGAAACTTTGCAAAAAGAAGCGTTGACCACAACACGGGAAAACATTCTGGATTATTTCAAAACACATGACCCAAAGTACATTGCCGAAGACGCAGTTTACAGGAACTTAAGTACGGGCGAAGTTTACACAGGCCGTGAGGAAGTGACCGGCATGCTTCATTTTATCTATCACGTGGCCTTTGATGCAAAAGCAGAAACGATTAATACCGTTATTACTGAAGACAAGGCGGTAGTAGAAGGCTATTTCAAAGGACGACATATAGGAGAGATTGCAGGGCTCAAAGCCACCAACAAGGAAGTAGATATCCCTCTCTGCGTTTCCTATGATCTGAAAGATGGATTGATCACGGAAGCCCGTATTTATTTTCTTACTGAGGTGATGTTAAAACAAATTGGAATTGATTTCCCTCCTAAACAAGAATAAATTTCAACAGGGAAATACTGAATTAAAATTTTAGGAAAAAAAGTATGAGCTATGGTGCATACCGTAGCTCATTTTTAAAAGGTAAGTTGAAGATTATAGCCAGCACCATATAGGGCTTTGCCGCTCCTTGTTCCCAAATGTTTTTCATTTTCGACTACAATCTGCCCGTTCACAATTACATATTGAAATCCTCTGGAAAAAGCATGTGGGTGATCGTAGGTAGAAAGATCCTGTACCTGTTTTTCATCAAAGATCAGGATATCAGCAGTATAACCTTCGCGCAAAATACCCCGGTCTGTCAATCCAAATTTTTGAGCAGGCAGTGAAGTCATTCTGCGGATGGCTTCTTCAAGCGAAATAATTTTTTTATTTCTTACATATTCGCCTAACACCCGTGCATTGGTGCCATATCCACGCGGATGGGGTGCGCCCTGTCCCCACACTCTAATCGAAGCGTCCGAGGCAAACATGTTGAAGGGATATTTCATGATTCGTTCTACATCTTCATTACTCATTCCGTGAAACACCATGCTGGCACCTCCCTTTTGCATCATATCCATTACCGTTTCCGTTTCATATTTTGCTTTGTGTTTGCGTTTCATCATTAAATTCACCTGTTCAATACTTTTTCCGTTAAAGCTTGTATCCGCCCTGTAAAATGCTACCACAGGATAACTGAAATGCTTCAATTTTCTTTTCTTAAGTCTTGCAAGCATGTATTCGCGAACATATTTTCTTACTTCTGGCCTTGACAGTCTTGCCCTGATCGAGTCAGGTCCATCCGATAAAATTTCATCCGGTAGCAAGGTGCTTAAGCTGGTACTGCTTGCTGTGTAAGGATATTGATCGATTGTGACATCAATACCTTCCTCCCTTGCCTTAATGATCATGGGAACTGTTTCTTTACTTCGTCCCCAGTTTTGTTGTCCGCTTAATTTGAAATGAGAAATTTCGACAGGAATATTTGCTTCTTTCCCGATATATAGTGCTTCATTGATAGCGTGGACAATGCTATCTCCTTCATCCCTCATGTGCGAGGCATAAACGCCTTTGTACCTTGCAGTAACCTTCGCTAAACGTAAAATTTCATCTGTGGTTGAGTATGTGCCAGGTATGTAAATCAATCCCGTGCTCAATCCCACTGCACCATTCTTCATTGCGTCTTCAACGATGCTTTCCATTTTTTTTAATTCGTCTTCCGAAGGCCTGCGGTTGACAGTTCCCATCACTGCCTTGCGAACATCGTTATGACCAACCAGTGTAGCAACATTAATGGAAAGCTTTACAGAATCAATTCGCTGCAAATATTTTTTGATATCAGTGTTGGATGCGCCACAGTTGCCTGTAACAACAGTTGTCACACCGTCGTGAATGAAGTTATCTGCTGTAGGCGTTCTTAATTCATCACCTTCAATATGTGTATGCACGTCAATAAAACCGGGGCAAACGACCATTCCCTGCGCATCGATGATTTTTAAGGCATTAATGGTTGTAAGGGTTCCTATTTTAATAATCTTTCCATCTTTTAAAGCCACATCACCATACCGCCAGGAATTACCTGTTCCGTCAAGAATTCTTCCGTTCTTAATTAAAATATCAGCATTGAGTTGGGCCGACAAAGTATTTGCAGCACACAAAGCAGAAAGCAGTACCAGGAACTTCATGCTTAAAATTAAGCACTACAAATAACTTAACCACCATTGCTTGTGCGTTTGCTTGTATTGGCTAAACCATTTACAAAGCGGGTAAAGTGAAACAAAAACAAATATCCACACCAGGTAAACGACCCATAAGGAATAACCTTCCCCTGGAATAATAAAATTGAATGGGGGCAATGGGCCCTGGCCGGTTGTATATATGCCCTCGGCAAATGAATGGCCACGGATAAAAAATGCTGCAGTACTTAAAAGATGGATCAAAGTAAAATGAAGCACATAATAAAAGAAAGGCACGCGTCCGTACACCGTAACAAATCTGGTCACGCCGTTTTTAATGTTGCCCCATAGACCAATAAATAAAATAGCAGGGCCAATCGTCATACACATGTATAAAAGCGATGGCGGATATTTTACCGTATTAATGAAGGAGAAAACTGTAAACAGGGTATTTTTTTGAGTGGTCCAATGACTGGCGTCTCCATAAAGATTTGTTGCTCTTAAGGCTATGAAAAATAAAATGATTCCTATTCCCAGGCCAGCCAGTATTTTTTTTCTTTCTGCACCTTCATACCTGGTAAACAGTCTCCCGAAACAATATCCAAGCATCATGAGTCCTGCCCATGAAAGAACCGGGTATAAGATCAGCAACGAACGACCACCTCCCAGGGAATAAAAACCGGGACGATGTAAAAAGGAATAAGCAATATTGTAAGTATGATTTGGCGGGAATTGTTTTTCGTAAAAATCAAGAGCATTGTGTCCGAATACAATGATCAATCCAAGTGTAAGGATAGCCGAAAATGGCATCCAGATGACCAGTCCAAGTATTATCATGCTTATGCCAATGGCCCAAATGGTTTGTAAACCTGTAACCGTATAGGTTGGATCGAAGGTGACAGCCAGGTTTATCACAAACACCTCTATAAGTACAAGCCAGAGCCCACGTGTAATCAAAAATCTGCTCAGCTCTGCTGTAGATTTTCTGCTGCCTTGAAAAAAAGCGGACGTGCCTGCCAGGAACACAAACACAGGTGCACAAAAATGGGTGATCCACCTGGTCATGAATAAGGCCGGGGTAGTGGTGGCAAAATTCAGTGGATCATCTGTAAATGCCGTCTTGTGAAAGAAATCCCTGGTATGATCCAGTGCCATGATGATCATTACCAATCCACGCAGCAGATCGATAGACTCAATGCGGTAGGATTTTTTTTCAAGAGGTGAACTTACATGAACATGAATAGGTGTTATGGTTGACACTCGTTCCATCGTTAGTTGGTTTATTTATAAAGTCGAAAAGCTCCAGAGAGGCGGGAATGACTTAAAGCTAAAAAATATCATACAAACAACAATTACATTTTTATGATTGGTATCTCAAACTATTGCAAAATAATAACCAAAGAGCACCAATGAAAAAGCGGCACCACTGCACCGCTTAGTTGAAGAAACCGTCCGACTAATATTTTAACGAATACTTTACTGCTGTTTTTTATTTACCATTGAATTATCTGATAGACGTTTGTCATTTTGAATTCATTACAAAATAAATACACACTTCCTGTTATATAAACTATTAATTGCCGAAAGGTGGATTTTGTTCAACGAATGGCCGGAAATCGGTATCCAGGGGTTTGTTTTCCTTGTCTACTTACTGCTATTGGCGTTTAGATAACTCCGCTACTCTTATTTAACAGGAAATGTAGGTTTGTCGCGGATGGATACAGGGTTACCTGTTTACTAATAAAAGTGAGTCCGGGGATAATAGATTGGAGCTATTATTTTTGTTATTCCTTTACAAACTCTTTTGCTCATGGAATTAAATTTGCAAGTAGTTGTTTAAATAAAAGGTTATGAATAAACGGACATTAGCAATTGTTTTAATAGTGTTGGCAGTATTTGCCATTGTTTATGCAGTGTATAAGGGGACAGCTCCCACTATTACTACCATTGAAACCGGGCGCACAATCGTATACGGCTCACCTCAACATGGGCTCACATTAGGCCTTGGCGTGTTTGCCGGGCTTTGTGTTTTAGGAGCATCTTTTTTGTTTGGGGACGATAGAAGACGAGTCAGTGATGAACTTCCGGCTTCTACAACAACCACGGCAACAACTTCCGGAAGCAGGGTGGCAACAAATTATCCAAGATAGTTTACGAATGCAATTTGCGAATGAGTTCATATACTCTTCGCGATAGTTCTTTTAACTGTGGCCTTACATATTGTTCACGAACAGGTGTAAACACAGAGATAATGTATTTGATATTGCCATCCTCTACTATCCCCACATCATTGGTGTAGATACTCCACCAACCCGTTTTGTGATAGAACATGGCCGAGGATGGTAAGCCTGTAGAAAGTTTTGTGGTATCTAATTGTCTCCCCAACACGGCTTTCATCTGCATGCTTACCCACGAGTTGCCCAACTCACCCTTATAAATCTTATACATAAAATCCGCTGCATGCAGCGCACACGTTTCAGTACTCCTGATAGTATCGTACCCGGGATCTTCAACACTTCTTTTTAAAAACTTTCTTGTCACTTCGCTCCCGTGCCAGTTATATTGATGCATGGTTTGATTAATGCGGGGCCTTGTAGCAATATCAATCAGGCAATTGGCGGCTGAATTATCGCTGCGGGTAATCATCAGGTCAAGAAGATAATTGATGGTGACAGTGTCATTGTTTCTTAACAGTGGTCTTGGATCATAATCAATTTCCTTAGAACGATCCACATCATTGGGAGATTTTACTACAAAGGGTTTGTATAAAGAGTACTCTCCATTGCTGACCTGCTTCAGTATTTCCATGGCCACATACATTTTATAAACTGAAGCCGGGTAAATAAAATTGTCCAGGTTCATTCCACCAATTATTGGTTTCTTTCCTGTAAGATCAATAACGGCAAATGAAATTTTTTCTTTTCCATCTTCGCCTGCATCGTAAGTGCTGTCAAGCCCAACCTCGCGGACAATCGTTTGTAATTGTTCATTAAACTTTTTCGATTGCTGGTAATACGAAGGAATTTTTGCCTGTGCTGAAAGCACCAAACACATACTTATGAATACTATTGTAATGCAAAGTTTCATTCTTCCCTGCTCCCCTTTTCTCCGATAAACCACTGTTCCTTATTTTTAAACAACACGTTGAACGTGGTTAGTGAGCCATAAATCCTGGTGATGTATTGCTGAAGATTCACCTTGTCTTCATCTGACAACTTTTTGTGTGCATTGATCTGTTGCTCCATCACTCTTAACCTGTCGCGAAGCATTACGATCTTGTGAAAGAAATCCTCGATAGGAATTTCTTTCGGCTTCAGTGATTTATCAGCAGGTTGAATGATGATAGTTCCACCTAGCCAGCGATCTCCCAGGCGTACAACTTCTGTGTTACCTCCCCAAAGCCTTAAAATTTTGAGAAGAGATTTTTCAACATCGGAATGCGTTTCTATTTCCTCCGTTACATTTTCGGGAATAATTTCCTCCAGGTTGTTATCGTTCTTGTCAATTTCTTTTATTCCATGGTTGATAAAGGAAATAAGATAAACGGCATATCGAACACCAACAATAACACCGGGACCGAACTGTATGTGTTGTAATCTTGTCCCGATTCCTAAATTCAATTGCTCCATGTTATTTGATTTTATAAAACTCTTCTCATTTAATTAATTTGATTGGCCTTAAATACCCGGATGAAATTTCCACCCAATATCTTTTCAATATCTTTTTTTGAGTAGCCTCTTTCCTTCAAAGCTTTTGTAATAAGGGGAAATGATGTTATATCATCTAAAGGCCTTGGCGCAGATTCGATTCCATCGAAATCGGAACCCAAACCTACATGATCAACACCAATGATTCTTACAATGTAGTCCAGATGATTCATCAATTGCGATAAATCAGGCCTGTATGCTTCCGCTTCCTGCGGATATTTTTCTGCTGTCCATTCTTCAATTTCATACTTTGCCCACTTGAGTGATTTGAGTGAATCAACTTCCTGTTTATGTTTTTGTAAAAAAGCAGTTTTGCCTTTATTGTAATTGCTGTCGATAAATCCCGAGTAAAAATTCAGGTGGATCACGCCACCATTTTTTCCAAGGGCCATAATTTGATCGTCTTTCAAATTCCTGGGCACAGGGCATAATTTATACACGCAACTATGTGAAGCGATAACCGGTTTTGTGGTAGTTTGGATGGCATCCCAAAATGTTTTTTCGCCCACATGAGAAATATCAACGATCATCCCCAGTTCATTCATTCGGTTGACAACCTGTTTACCAAATGCGGTCAGCCCCATGTGTAGCAAGGAATCCTTTTTCCTGGTTTCATCGAAAGCCGATGTAGCCCAGGATGTTGAATTATTCCAGGTGAGCGTCATGTACCGGACACCTCTTTTATACAATGCATCAAGATAGCCCAGATTGTCCTCAATCATATGGCCTCCCTCCAGGCCCATCATACAACCCAATTTTTTTTGCTTAACCGCTTGCTTTAATTCTTTGGTATTGGTAACAATCATCATTTTATCCTGGTTCCTTCCAACGATGGCATACAATGAATCAATTTCAATATTGGCATATTTAAATGCTGTATCCTTTCCAAAACGTTCGTCAGAAAAAATGGAGAATACCTGTACATCCATTCCTGCTTTTTTGAAACGGGCAATATCCGAATGCGACTTACCTGTGAGATCATTGTCAATGTTCAATCCCTTCATCACTACGGTCGACAATACATCATTGTGTGTGTCAATGACAACTGCCTTGTTGTGCAGTTTTTGGTAAGATTGTGCAGAACTGACTATGGAAATTAAAATGAATAAGCAGCAAAGAAATTTTGGCATGGCAGAAATTGTCGGGTCAATTTACTGCTTTTCAATAAAGGTCAGAAACTCTTTGATGAATTAGATAGCTCGAAGCATTTTTTAATATAGAGATGAAAATCGTACTCACTTGCTGTAAGTGTAAAAGCATAGGTGGGACGATACTTCAGCATAAAAACATCTAAACTTGATCCGTCAAGATTGGTAATTCGTTTAACCAATAATTTGGTGAAACGGTGATCAATAAATTTTTGCCTTTCCTGTTCTTCCAGTCGCTCCCGGAATTTTTCCATGGACTTGTTTTTCCGGAACTGGAATACCCTGATCAATTCATCAAGATCGATACCGGCACCTGATGGACCAATACTGGTCAGGCTGCCTACGTTGGGGCGGCGGAAATTGAACACCTTTGCATAATCTTTCCTGTTTTGAATGGAATCCATCCTGTAATAGCGATTTCTCACAATGACCTCTTTCATTATATCCGACTTAAGGCGTAGTGCAATATCAAATTGGCTGATGTTGGCAATTTTTAGTACAGGATATTTTGGAGTTGGTTTACCCAGGTAGGAGAACCAAACCGAATCGTTTTCACTAACGGTTATTTGGTAACGGCCAAGACTATCGGTCATCGTCATTCGGCCCGCACTGCTCATTACAGTTACAGCTTCAATACGGTAAACACGGGAACTGTCATACACGGTTCCTTTCACCTTGTATTGTGAAATAGCTTTTCCACCAAAAAGGAGCAACAAAAAAAGAAAAAAAATTTTGATATGGATACCGTAGGGTCTCAATGGAAGCTTTGCGGCAAATAACAAAACAAAATCTAAATGCAATGGTAAAATGACCTAATGTTTTTCTTCCACCCTGATGCGTGGATTCACATCTGTAAGTTCCTTGATGAATTTTGTCTGGTTGCTGGGTGAAACAACAACCCTACCATACCGGTTATAGGAGATTTCAAGCCTGTCCGATGAAAGTGCAGGTGATGCCCGGTGATGCCTGACAGCCCTGACTTTTCTTATGGATTTAATATAAATCTCTTTATGGAAGAAAAAACCGATCCTGATTTTCAGTTTCTTGTCACTGGTGAAGACGTAAATAGTATCAAGGTACAGGTAAACAAAAAATAAAATAAAAATGCCCACTATAATTATTCCCAATATGGTCATCGTATACAGCATGTACGCTTCCACTGAAATAAGAATCAATAACACGGAAAGCAAAAGAATATCAATCTTTGACTTAAAAGCTTTATTCATAATTGTTGGCGACTTAACTAAGCGATACGGAGTGTAATAAGATAGGGAAGGGGAGTACATTTAAAGGTACACTATTTTTGACAGCCCGATTTTTCTTTTACGTGGGAAACCCTGTTCTACTGGTTAGCTACTCTTTCCGGGGCACCAATCGTTTTTAAAATTCCTACGAAGGTGGTTTTCCAGATCAGGTTAAAAAAAGTTCCGGATTTACGAGTGTAGGAGACATTTACTTTCCTGGGCTGTCCTCCTTTGGAAGGGTTTTCGTGCTTCAATACAAACGTATTGGCAATAAAGCTTGTCACCGATTTTCTTTTCAGTTGGCCTGAATCCTGCTGGTCTACTTTCATTGGAGTTATATGCAAATCGTCGTAAAGCATTAGCACTTCGCCTTCAGCTTTATGATTGTCACCGGACACGTTTGAAATGATCGTCTTTAATTGTCCTTTTTTAACTCTGAATAATCCCAGCGGTTCGGAAACAGGGTTGAGCCTTGTCCCATCTATATTTTTTGTTGTTTTGAGTTGGGCGGTAAAAGCCCCGGATTTATAATTGGACAGATCTAATTGTAAATTAAGCACCACCGGAACCAAACCCATAAAGTTCCCGGAGGCTGAAACAGTTGTGGTTTTGCTTTCTTTCATCACCCCTGGAATGTTGGTGAGGTTGGTGATTGTACCACTGAAATTATTTACATAAATTTTTCCTGTTTGATTGGAAAGCTTACTGAATTCTTCATACACAAGATCCAGGTCATTTACCTTTAATTTTTCAATATGGAACTTCAGGGGAATTTTCATAAAGAGCTGGTGGGGAAATCCTTTGAAATTCATTGGGCCGAGAGGTTTTCTTCTATCAAGATAGACTTGTACATCTGCCTTTTTAATTTGCGCATATTCAGCTTCCAGGGTTTCGTTATTGACCAAATTCCACCAGTCGGTGGTTTTGAGTTCAATTGAAGGAATTGAAATTTTGTAACGCTCTTTTTGAGCTGGAATATGTTTTTGAAATTCGGCCTTGTTATAACGTGGTTGCAATAAAATATTTTTAGCTACCAATAAATGCCGGGTTGCCTGTATCGAAATCGTGCCAACATTAAAACTGTACAAATTATTTGCTGTCCGGACTGTATAGTCTTTCAACGTTATTTCAGCATCTTTTGCAAACAAAAAACGTTGCCTGTCAAACTGGGTCGTAGAATCAATTAAAATATTGGTCAGGTTAACTGTAATATCATTGAATTTGGTGCTTTTATTTTTCCCGGGATTATGGGATACCAATGTTCCGTTGTGTATAATCAGTTTACCTATGCCGATGTGTTTCAACTGGGTCATCAAACGTTGGTATAAGGTTTTCGATTCCTGCTTTTGATTGTTTGTCCTTTTTTCACTGTAAACATTTATTGTTGGCTGAAGGATACGAACAGTGGTAATATCGATCACGTCCTTTGACAGCACATCGTTTAAACCAAGACCGTCTATCCAAATCGAGTCCGCTTCTATCCTGAATATTTCATCAGGCAATTGATTCAGTTTTTGCAATTCAATCATAACTGCTGTGTCCGGGATCAATGAGGCTCTTGAAATAGTTAGTTTGGAATTTAAAATATCAGGTTTCAGTTCATGGAAATATAAATTGTACAATCCATTCGATCCTTCTTTAACCAGTTGCTGCAATTTCAAAATGAGTTTTGGTTTCAGGTCTATAAAAGACTCCGAAGGTTTGGCCCGGAAAGAGCTGTCTCTTGCCTGCGCTGGGGTAAAGCCCGGTGTGCTTAAGGAATAGTTGACATATAAATATGCACTTAAGGCCATTAGTCCAATTCCCAGAAAGACGACAGTTAACTTTTTCATCCCCGATAGCTGATCAATTATCGCACCATTACAATTTTTTAAGTAATCCCTCTATAACTATTGGGTAATGGAGATGTTCAAGTTGGTGGATGCGTCGTGAA
>Ga0193740_1000101_pt1 | contig 23522 bp, 17 predicted proteins | sample L2s1metaG_FD_145072 | JGI IMG/M metagenome (GOLD analysis project Ga0193740, IMG submission 145072) | Soil microbial communities from a riparian zone of the East river system, Colorado, United States - L2s1 | ecosystem: Environmental > Terrestrial > Soil > Riparian zone | place: USA: East River... | reverse complement strand
TAAGTCTCAATTGAATGCGATTGACAAAATCAGTTGAATCGTTATTAAAAAAAGATAATTCTGCACGGGTGTGAAAAACAATTTTATCGCCATTCTGCATTGTCAATACTGGTGATACTGCCCAGTTACTGATAGTGCCTGCGTCGGAAGCAGTGGATTGATAATCGGCCCATAGATAACCAGTGCCCGTTCCGCTATAGGATATAAATGGAATTCCTGCAAGAACTGTTGGATTTTGCCAATTCGTACGACCGATAAGATCACTTCTATTTATAAAACGCCATCCCCTATTGTAAGCATTTTGTGCAGTATCAAATTCTTCAACAAATGATTGATCAGGAACTGGAGGTGGTGCCAAAAGATAACTGTCGTCTTTACAAGATTGGAGTAGGATAAGGATAGATAAAGATGCCAATAAGAATCCAGAGAGTGTAGATTTCTTCATAGCGTTCAGTTCGTGTTGATTATGAGAGTGAAAGTAGTTAAATTTTATTTTCGAAAAAAAACATTTTTCCTATAACGACAACAAAAATTACACCTGGAATACACCCAATTTTATACCCGGAAAATGAGGATTATTATTGGACGCGGCAAGAGCTTCTGCAATGACCGTTCTTGTTTGAATTGGATCTATGATATCATCAACCCATAACCGCGCAGCAGCGTAGTAAGGAGTAGTTTGTAATTCGTATCGATTAATAATTTCTGATAATAATTTTTGCTCTTCTTCAGGTTTTACTACCTGTCCTTTGGATTTCATTGCATTCACTTGAATTTGCAACAGTGTTTTTGCAGCCTGGTCACCGCCCATTACTGCGATCTTTGCTGTTGGCCATGCATAAATAAACCGGGGATCATAAGCCTTGCCACACATCGCATAGTTGCCGGCACCATATGAGTTGCCGATGATGATAGTGATCTTTGGAACAACTGAATTAGCAACAGCATTTACCATTTTCGCGCCATCCTTTATAATTCCTGCATGTTCGCTGCGGCTGCCAACCATAAAACCAGTTACATCTTGTAAAAAAACGAGCGGTATCTTTTTCTGATTGCAATTGAGAATAAATCGTGCACCTTTATCAGCGCTGTCGTTATAAATAACTCCACCTAATTGCATCTCGCCCTTTCTTGTTTTAACGATCTTACGTTGATTGGCTACAATGCCAACTGCCCATCCATCAATTCTTCCATAACCACAAACAATTGTTTTACCATAATCTTCTTTGAATTGTTCAAACTCTGAATTGTCAACAATTCTTGCTATTATATCAACGACATCGTATGTCTTTCCCTCTAAAGGCAACAGCCCATATAATTCACCAGGATCTTTTTTAGGCAGTGCTGGTTTAATTCTATCGAAACCTGCTTTTTCTTTTTCTCCCAGCATTGAGATTATACGTTTAATATGATCCATACATTCCTGTTCTGTTTTGAATTTATAATCTGCAATTCCCGAAATTTCTGTGTGAGTATTTGCACCACCTAATGTTTCTGTATCTATATCTTCACCAATAGCAGCTTTTACAAGATAAGGTCCTGCTAAAAAGATCGAACCATTTCCTTCTACCATTAATGTTTCATCACTCATGATCGGTAAATAAGCACCACCTGCAACACATGGTCCCATCACTGCTGCAATTTGTGTTATTCCCATTGCACTCATTCGTGCATTGTTATAAAATATTCTTCCGAAATGTTCTTTGTCAGGAAAAATTTCATCCTGCATGGGAAGAAAAACGCCGGCGCTATCAACAAGATAAATAACAGGCAAATGATTTTCCATAGCGATCTCCTGCATACGGAGATTTTTTTTACCAGTAATAGGAAACCATGCGCCGGCTTTTACAGTTTGATCATTCGCAAGGATCACACATTGCCTGCCGCTTACATAACCTACACCAGCAACTGTTCCGCCTGCCGGGCAACCGCCTTGTTCATCATACATTTTGTAACCAGCAAAAGCGCCGATCTCGATAAAAGGTTTGTCTTGATCCGTTAAGTATGCTATACGTTGCCGCGCAGTGAGCTTGTTTTTTTCTTTTTGTTTTTCAATTGCTTTTTTACCACCGCCCTCATATATCTTTTGCAAATGCTTTCGCATATCGCTAAGCAGCATTTTCATTGCATCTTCATTACGATTAAATTCAATATTCATTTTTGACGGGGTTATTTGGCAAATATAATTTAGAATCGGTTCATCATTATATTTGATTAAAATCACCCGGCCCCTGGTTTTTATCAATAAAAATTATTTGGATAAGTATTTGTTTAGTACAGATCATGCTTGAGTCAATTGACATATGGAAAATGTTGGCAGGAGTTGCCATTTTTTTATTGGGTATAAAATTCCTCGAAGAGTCATTGCAGGAACTCGCTGGCAGAAGATTCAAACTTTTTTTAAAAAGACAAACAGAAAATAAAATAAAAGCCATTGGCGGAGGCGCTGTAGTCACCGCAGTATTGCAAAGCAGCTCTGTAGTAAGTTTAATGGTACTAGCTTTTGTAGGTGCCGGTATCATTCATATGCAAAATGCATTGGCTATTATTCTCGGGGCAAATCTCGGTACCACAATTAGCAATTGGATCGTTGCATTGGTAGGTTTCAAAGTGAATATTGAGAATATTGCACTGCCTGTTACAGGGATCGCAGGTTTGGGCTATGTTATTTTTAATAAAAGCTCGCCACTGTATAATTGGTGTCGATTTTTACTTGGCTTTAGTTTTTTGTTTGTTGGTCTGGGTTATATAAAAACAGGTATTGAAGATATAGTTCAACAGGTAGATCTAAAACAGTATGAAAATTCACCGGTAATTGTTTTTTTCCTTGTTGGATTTATTATCACTACGATCATTCAAGCCAGTTCTGCTACAATGGCACTTACATTAAGTGCTTTATTTGCTGGAGCGATCAATTTACATGATTCAATGGCGATCACTCTCGGATCAGAAGTGGGAACTACCATAAAACTTTTTATTGCAAGTATAAAAGGCTCGGCGGTGAAAAAAAGAGTAGCACTGGGTAATTTCCTGATAAATGTAATTACAGTTTCTCTTGTCATGCTCTTTCTTACTCCTATACACCGTTTAATAACAGAAGTTATTGGTATAAAAGATGATCTGATAGCACTTGTTTTTTTCCAAAGCCTTATAAACATTTTTGGTATCATTCTCTTTTACCCTTTATTGAATGTGCTGGGTCGCTTTCTTGATAACCGGTTTCGTTCTGCAGATGATGAAACAATGTTTATTCATAAAGTAGATATAAAAGAGCCTTCCACCGCGTTGGATGCGCTTGTGAAGGAAACGAACCATTTTATTGAAGTGGTTTGTAATTATGCATTAAGCTGTTTTGAAATTTCTGATAAAAAGCAAACTGAAACAAAACTCAACAAAAAATACCGGGATAATAATATTCTGGAAAAGTATGAGTATATAAAATTCCTTTATGGAGAGATCCATAGTTATTATATCCAAATGCAGAAAACCACAACGAACAAAGAAGATGTGGAAATGCTGGACAGGCTTATGTCAGCAAATCGCAACGGCATGTATGCTGGTAAAAGTTTTAAAGATGCATTGCCTGATAAGGAGCAGCTTCAAAATTCTAGTAATGAAATAAAATTTGCATTTTATAAAGAAACAAGGACTGAAGTTGAAAGGTTTTGCAAAACAGTACAAGAATTATTAAATGAAGATAAACAGGATAAAGCCAAAGGACTTACTGAAATATATAGATCAGTAACCGCGGGTTATACAACTACACTTCGACATTTATATAAAGAAGGAACTGCAGGGAATGTAAATGAAACCGAGATCACCACTATGCTCAATTTTAACAGGGAAATATTTACAGGATTTAAATCGATCTTCTTTGCGGCAAAGGATCACCTGCTTGACAAAGAACAATCAAAGCATTTCGATGATATGCCCGGCTTTATCCGGTAATAGTATTAGAAAAATAAAACCTCACAGGGTGATGAGGTTTTATTTTCTTACTTTATCATCGCAAATTTATTTTTCAGAAATTTTTGCTAAGGGTTATTTTAAAGACTGTACGGGCACCGGGTCCATATCAGTGAAAACTTTGTTTTCACCAGCCATAGCCCAGATAAAGGAGTAATTCGCTGTTGCCACACCACTGTGTATGCTCCATGGTGGCGAAAGAATAGCCTGGTCATTACTCAAAAACATATGTCTTGTTTCATTCGGCTCACCCATAAAGTGAATGACGCGTTGTCCTTCGGGCAGATCAAAATAAAAATAAGATTCCATCCGCCTGTCGTGCAGATGCGGTGGCATTGTATTCCAAATGCTTCCCTTTTTAAAATTAGTAACACCTAATACCAACTGGCAGCTTTGGATGCCATCGTTATGAATATATTTATTTATTACACGATGATTATTGTTATCAAGACTTCCCATTTCTGCAGGCAATGCTTCGGCGGGTTTCATTAATCTTGTTGGAAATTCCTGGTGAGCAGGGCAGGAGAAAAAGATGAATTTTGCCGGCGAACTTTTATTAACGCTGCTAAAAATTATTTTCTCTTTACCTTTTCCTATATAAAGACAATCTTGTTTTTCAAGCTCAAATTTCTCTCCATCAACCGTTACATATCCATTGCCCGCTATATTAATGATGCCGATCTCACGACGGCTGAGGAAATGGTCCGCTTTTAATTGTTCGTAGGTGCCCAATTGTAAGGCCTGGTCTACCGGGTTTGCAGCGCCAATTATCATCCTGTCATAATGGGTGTAGGCACATTCAATTTTATCTGGCTGTACTAGATTCTCCAATAAAAATTTCTCTCTTATTTTTTGTGTATTGTAGTTTACAAAATCTTCCGGGTGCACGCTGTGAATTACTTTCATCAATTCAGTTTTATTGTCTTTAATAATATGGTTTGGTGGTAAAGCTAAAGTAAACTTCATTACGAAAATCCGGCAACGTTCCCGGAACGTAATGTTTTCACATCGCCATAGATCAATGTTCCTTTTAATAATGTAATTTTCACATCTTCGATATCTCTCTTTAAACTCCGTAGGAGTTTAATCTTTATAGAAAATGTTTCATATTTTGATATTCAATTCCTATAGGAGTTGAACGGTCTATCGTTGTATTTTTTCTATAAGTATTTGTCTCCTACGGAGACAATGATAAATAGCTTTTGAGCTTTTGACATCCATCCTATCTGCCATGTGCTCCTTCATCAACTTTGTTCACTCCCTTCACCAAAAAAGGAATGACGAAAAGCACATCCACCAAACTCCGTAGGAGTTTAATCTTTATAGAAAATGCTTCATGTTTTGATATTCAACTCCTATAGGAGTTGAACGATCTATCGTTGTGTTTTTTCTATAAATATTTGTCTCCTACGGAGACAATAATAACTCCTTCATAAATTTTGTTCAATCCCTTTATCATAAAAGGAATGACGAAAAGCACATCTGGCAATAAATAGACTGCAACAATTATTAATAATATTTCTACATTATTAAAAATTCATAATTCCTCATTCATAACTGATAATTCACTTCTTTGCCAACTCTCCCATTGCCCCTAGAACCGCGTCATAATATGTCTTATAAGTTCCCTTGTCATATTTTTTAAGTTCAACCAATATGGCCGGGATATAGACAAACTTTCTTTCCTGCTCATATTCGGCGTGTAACCCTTTGACGCCTTCAGTATCACCCAATTTTTCTGCGATCATGATCTCGCCGGCTCTTACAAAGTGTTCATAAACGCAAACCTTCCATGTGTTATAACCCTGGTCACCCATTCCAGACTTCAATGGTTCAAATAATGATTCTGTTTGAGACAATTTTTCTTTGGGTAACTTGTTCACTTCGGGATTCACAAATGAATGTCCAAATTCATGTACACTCAATTCACGCAGCTTCTTTTCATTGGCAAATCCCATTTTGAGTTCAGTGGTATTTAAGAATTCCTGGAAGTCGAGTGAGCCGAATACATTAAGTACACGAGTTCTTTTATCAGCTGTATATCTTATTCCAAAACCCATTCCCTTTGGTATTGTCAGGCTTGGGATCAGGATATAAGCGTCAAACTCTTTTTTATAAAACTTTTCCATTGCACCAATAAAATCCTGCTTTGGCAACACACTGTTGATCTCATCGATCGCCTTTTTGTAATATTTATCGGTCTCAATAAAATATTTGTCGAGGCCGATCTCTTTGTAAAATTCATTCATGCCATCCAGGAAAATAGTAACGTTCTTCTTTGCCTCCTGCAGATCTTTGGTCTTTGAGAAATTGATATAGTAAGCCTGGTCGATCGACTCTTTTAGTTTAGCATAGGGAAAATCATCAACCTGGAGCAGCAGGCTGATCAGGTAGTCAAGCCATAGATGGTCGGCTACTGCAAAACTTTTTCCCAGGTTCTCGCTTGTTCCAAATTTTTTGTATTTCTCATAAACCCAGAACCCGTAATTATGCCAATCCTTTTTTGGAATTCTCTTTCCATTAATTTCGACCGTCTTGGTTTCTATGTCCACACTCTCGTATCCAATAAAGTAGCCGATGCCCAGCAACTCGACATTCTTATTTATTTCGATCCTCAACTTTTTATTGGGTTTACCATTTGATCCAAAAGAGATCGTTGCACAGGTTGTAAGCAAAAGGAGGATTGATAGTTTGTAATAAGGAGTTAGTCGCATATGGTTTTGGTTAAGTCTTTAAATGCCTCAACTAAGATTGATTCATTAGTAAATTTAAACAATCCATTGCCAAAAAGAAGCTGCTGATTATCTGATGGATTATACCTGTCTCCGAAGCCTTGATGTAGGAGGATTATGTAGTCGGCTTTAGTGCTACTATTAAGCTTCTCTTGCATCGCACTCTTGTGAAGCGGAAATTCTATTCAGCATCTCTTAAAAAGACTTTATAAATCGATGATTGAAAGAGAGTATGCATCATAAGATAATCTTGCTTCTTTTATATTTACATGCGAAAACTGATTGTGGTTCTTAACAAGCACGAGAATTTCTTCCTTGTCTGCTTGTTGCATTTTACAACCCAAGATGACTTCTGTTATGGCGATTGGGGGTACGTTAAACAAATAAAATTCGTTAAAAATCTTCATTGCATCTTTAAGAGGCAAAATCATACGCCATTCTCTTTCTGCCTCCCAATGAGTGCTTTTAGTATAGAAAAATTGACTAATTAACTCTTCAGCAGCTGCTTCATCTGATCCATTTTCATTCAAAAGTGTCAAAGGCAATCTTTTGTTGGTATAAATGATAGGTTTAAGAGCCCTAATCGTATCAGATTCGGAAGTTTTTTGATTAAAGAAAGGATTGCTTGAATCAAAGCCTATAAGAAATCCTCTATGACTATCTGCATAGTGCGACCACATTATTAGATTATCATTTTTTTCGGTCAGACAAAAGATACCGAAGTTAGTATTTGCTTTTTCTTTAATTTTTTCTGACAACTTAAGCCACTCACTATTTGTCGATTGAGAGAATATTTGTTTCATAGCTGAAGCTAAATCTCCTAGCTGAAGTTTTAAATCATTAATTAATTGTTGATTATTTTCAACTTTGGCTCGTTGTTCTAGAGAAAGCGTATGAAAATTCTCCTCTAATGTGTTGGCAATACTTTCATTTATAAATTTATCAGTATTATATTCTGGAAATTTTGAAGCAAATAAATTATCAAACACACTCTCTGTCATTATTGTTTGATAAAACGGAAAGGATTCGAACGGATCGTTGAAAAATTCTGGTTGAGTAAATCTTATGTCTAAATTATTAAGAATTACTTTCAAGTTAGGAGTAAGATATTTGTATAACGTCATTCTTTCTGTCTGAGTTACAAGATAATAATTTCCGTTCGACCTATGTCTCGTCCGTCGAACATTACAATTATTAAAAATGCTGAAAGAGATATAAGTTTCGCCTATCTGCCTGATTTGGATGGATTGGCGCAATAAAGTAGTTTTAAGTTGCGGCAATACCTCCGTTGCCTGCAATTTTAAATGACAGAGGTATAATGAAAAAATCAATCTTGACATTTTTAATCTTATTCATTGCAATAACAGCCTATTGCCAGACAAAAGAGACATCTTCAAAATTAAATTTCAACTTTGAAATTGCTGAAAAGGGGAATCCTACTGGTTGGGATAATTTCGGGAGTTCTAATTACATTCTTGCGGTCGACTCAACTAACGTAAAAAGTGGAAAATATTCTGCTTCTATTGAATTTAAAGAAGGAAGTCCTGACTTCAAAGCTTGGGCATTTACCATTCCGGACAACTTTGCAGGTAAGAAAATAACTCTTGCTGGTTATATTAAAACTGAGAATGTTACAGACGGATATGCTGGACTATGGATGAGAATTGACCCTTCAATAGCTTTTGACAATATGAGCAAAAATGGAATCAAAGGCACAACCGACTGGAAAAAATATGAGATAACTCTTGATATGAATCCAGAAAAAACAAAACAAATTGTTATTGGAGGATTATTGGTAGGGAAAGGAAAAATGTGGATTGATGATTTTAAAGTTACGATTGATGGAAAAGATATTAAGGAACTTAAACCACTTGAAAGAAAAATATTTCCCGCTGAAAAAGATAAAGAATTTGACAAAGGTTCGGGAATTACAAGTATTTCATTTGATAAAAACCAAATTGAAAATCTAAAAACACTTGGGCTAATATGGGGATTCTTAAAATATTATCATCCAAACGTAGCCCAGGGAGAATACAACTGGGATTATGAACTTTTTAGAGTTCTGCCAAAAATTTTGAATTCGGAGAATAAAAAAAAGAGAGATGAAATTTTAGTTAATTGGATAAACAATTTTGGCCAGTTTTCAGAAGGCAAGGAAATCCAAGTTAAATCATCCGAAATAAAGCTTAAACCTGATTTAGATTGGATTAAGAATTCAGCCTTTTCAGAAAAGCTTACCACTTTACTTTTGAAAGTTAAAAATGCAAAGGGCCCAACGGAGCATTATTATATAGGATTGCAACCTGGAGTTGGTAATCCTGATTTTAAAAATGAGAGTGCGTATTCATCAATGAAATATCCTGATGCGGGTTTTCGCCTTCTGACTTTATACAGATATTGGAATATAATTCAATACTACTTTCCATATAAAAATCTAATTGAAGAAGATTGGAAAAATGTACTAAAGGAATTTATTCCAAAAGTTAATAGTGCAAAGAACGAAACCGAATATACACTTGCAGTTTTAGAACTTATTGGGCGGATTCACGACACCCATGCAAATATTTGGGGCGGTAACCAGGTTTTAAATAATTATTTCGGTCTCAATTACGCTTCTGTTGAACTGACGTTTATTGAAAACAAACCAGTTGTCACAGGATATTATGATGAAAAATTAGGAAAGGAAACTGGTTTAGAAATTGGCGATATAATTACAGTCGTTAATAATAGGCCTATTGAAGAAATTATAAAGGAGAAATTAATATATTACCCCGCATCAAATTACTCAACCAAATTAAGAGATATAGCACGCAATCTTTTAAGAACAAATGATTCAATAATTAATATTGAATTTATTAGAAATAATAAACCGGGAAATAAAACATTAAAAACATTTTCTACAAAGGAAATAAATATATACAGCAGATACCGGGTTGCAGATACTTGTTTCAAACTTATCAACAAGGACATTGCATATATCAACAATGGCTCTCTTAAAAGACAATACCTGACTAGTATTTGGAAAGACCTAGAAAATACAAAAGGATTAATTATTGACATTAGAAATTATCCTTCTGATTTTCCTATTTATGATTTGAGTAGTTATTTAATGCCGAGTAGCACACTATTTGTTAAATTCTCTAACGGTAATATTGAAAATCCTGGGCTTTTTACTTTTACCGATTCATTAATCGCAGGAAGGAAAAACAATGACTATTATAAGGGTAAAGTAGTTATTTTGATAAATGAGATTTCACAAAGTTCAGCAGAGTTTCACACAATGGCGTATAGAGTTAATCCAAATGCAACTGTAATAGGTTCTACAACTGCAGGTGCAGACGGTAATGTATCTCAATTCTATTTGCCTGGCGGTATAAGCACAATGATAAGTGGTATTGGGGTTTATTATCCGAACGGAAAAGAAACGCAAAGAATAGGCATCGTACCTGACATTGAACTTAAACCGACAATTCAAGGAATTAGAGAAAGACGAGACGAGTTGATGGAGAAAGCAATGAAAGTAATCAATGGACTATAGAAAAACGGCTTATAAGAGGAGTCATTCTTCTACACATCCAGTTCATTTATCTGATCTTTATAATCTGATGGAGCAGGATGTTTTTGAGCAGCCAGTCCATCTTCATCAACTTTAGTCCTCCCCATGTTGTTGTTGGTCGCCTGACCAACAACTAAAAAGCTGAATAGAATTCCCGAACGTATAAGAGTGCGACCCTGTTATTCGTAGTGTTTATTAAAAATAAAAACTCGTCATCGTTGGCCTGAGTTTGTGACCCAGGCCAGCTTTTTATAATGCTGTAGGAAGCTATGCTGAATAGACTTGATGCAGTACAAGAGTGCCCTTCGCTTCGCTCTGGGTAAACTGTGCAAGAAAAGTTTAATAGTAGCAATGTTGCCTGGCGCATCATCATTCATTAACCTGAAAACCCGATCAAACCTGTCAGATCAATAGAAAATTGCTGCATAGCTCTTGGCAAATGATTGCCATGCGGCACTATCCTTTATCTGCCATAAGATCGCCCCGATCAAAAAGACTATAAAGACTACTAAGAATGGTTTGTAATTTTTCTTCCTGTAAATATCATAACCCAACAAGAATCCAACTATTGCCAGGTCAAGCACATCAGTTATTGTCAAAGCAGTTGGAAACTCTACGCCAAGGGATATAAGGCCACGACCTACTCCGGGTCCTATAGCTAACATACCGGTGGCGATCATATACCGCATATGTGAAGCCGAATTTTTTCGGAAGTACATAGCCAATGCCCAAAAGATGGCGAATGAAATATATCCCCGGATGTCAAGCACCATCGTGGCTAACATTTCCTGCTCAGGAATAATGCCGATTGATCTCCCATATGATCCCCGGCCGACCATGAACATGGATACTATGATCAGTGGTCCTAATACCCAGGCTATTTTTCCAATTGTCCTATGAAGTTGTGTCCTGCCGGTATTGATAAGCAAGGGCTGCACTATCAGCAAAACCATCCACATCATCAAAAAGATCCCGTGGATGTGAATGGTAGGGGTGGAGTTTTTGAAATTTGGGAATTGACTGGTGTAAGTCTGGTAGAATCCCCATTGCACTCCGATCAAAATTAGAATGATGAAGATGGCTGTGTTGCGGTAAACTTTCTGCATGGCTTGTAATTTTGGTGGTTTGCTGAAGATATACAAATAAACAATTGCCGGAGTGGCGATCTTAATTCCAACCAACAACGCTATCATGAATATGAGTTTCGCCACCCTATAGCTATCGGGTCTGCCTGATTTGGATGGATTGGCGCAATAAAGTAGTTTTAAGTTGCGACAATACATGAGTTGGCAACAATCCTATAACCCATATTCAAAATGAAACTGGACTTTAAATACATTTTATTATTAGCGGTTATCTTAACTTTTTCGACAGACAGTTATTCGCAAGAAAAGCAGTTTGAGCAGATTGCTTTAACTCAAAAAACGCCAATAAATTTCCCCATAGATCATAAAATTTTGAGACCCCGACTGGAATATCCGTTATGGGACAAAGATTATGATATATTCTATTCTTATTTGACCCCGACATTAAAGAAAACCCAATCTGCAATAAGCTATACTGATAATGGAGTAGTGACGTCAATTATACCCAACGCTATAATGTCTCATGCTCAGCTTGACACAAGTACCATTATTAGTAATGTTACAAATTTAATAGGGACATGGAGAATGCTTGTATTTCGTTCTATCAGGTTTAACGACTCGGTTTATTTACCGACCAAGACCTATTATAGGTTAACTGACACTTTACTTGATGATAAAAGTAAAGACGAGGCGTTTGCAGTTTTCACAGACGATAATTTCAAACTGTATGCAAGGGAGGTTGGTAAACCAAGTTTCAAAAAAGAGATCTCAACTAAATACAACATTGAAAATAGACGATATATAATGCTCTATAAATTATTCAAATCAGGCGCAGGCGTCTCTCAATTTGGGCTAGACGAAAAAGGCTACCTGATATTGAATTATCCCAAAGTAATTGAGAACGTAAAGAAGGGAGAATATTTTTCATATTATGCAATTATTGACCAATATATATTTGAAAAAGTAAAATAGAAGAACTGCTGCCAACAGCCTACAATCACCCCTGTTCTTCGTAGTGTTCAATAAAAATAAAAACTTCTTCATCGTTGACAGGAGTTTGTAACTCAGGCCAACTTCCATGGGTCTTGCCCGCAAACAATACAACAATAGCAAATGCTGAACGAGATAAAAGTTTTGCCGGCATGAATAAATCAGAAACTAAAAGCCCCGTCTGAACGGGGCTTTGAAATTTTACAGTTGTTTTAAAAACCAGTTTTGGAGGGCTTTTTGATCTCCTCAAGCATTTCTTTTACTGCTCTTTCCAATTGAGGATCTTTTCCCTTTAAAATAGATTTATAATCATTCACAACTTTTATATCCGGTTCTAGCTGCAGATTTTCAAGGGGGCGATCTTCTTTCCCGATAAATGCTACCATTGGAATTCCAAATACCAGTGTTGGATCGATCTGTGTTTCCCACCATACTGCTGTTCCGGTTCCTGCCACAGGCATACCGATCAATTTTCCAACACCCAAAGATTTGTAAGCGTACGGGAATAAATGTGCATCGGAATAATTGCTCTCACTCATCAGCACTGCTGAAGGGTTTGACCAGCGGCCTCTTGGTTCCCATCCACCCACTTTTACACTTTGCGGAGCCATCTGCATGTATTTCTTTCCATTTAAAAAGGTTGAAAGTTCATCATGAAGATTACCTCCGCCATTGAAACGGGTATCAACGATCAATGCTTCAGCAGTGATAGCCTTACCCAGCACATCTTCAAAAACTGTTCTATAGCTGGCATCATTCATTCCCTGTACATGGATATAGGCGACCTTTCCACCAGAAAGTTCTTCAACTTTTTTGCGATTGTTCCTTACCCAACGATCATACAATAAACCTTGCTCTTCCTGTTGTGTGATCGGTTTTGTTGTTTCATCCCATCTTGTTTTTGTTTCAGGGTCATAAAGACTTAGCAAAACATTTTTCCCTGATTTGCGGTTTAGCAATTTATTCCAGTCAATATCTTCTTTGATATCATCTCCGTCTATTTTTTCGATCACAACTCCTTTCCTGATCTTTGTTTTTGCATTCATAAAAGGACCGCCATCCAGAACTTCCATCACTTTCACACCATCACCATCATAAGTCTCATCATATAATAAACCAAGACTTGCAGTGACATCTCCGTTTTGTACTTGCGGAGCATATCGACCACCTGTGTGAGATGCATTCAGTTCACCCAAAAACTCACTGAGCAGTTCCTGGAAGTCATAATTATTATTTATATGAGGCAGAAATTTTGTGTATTGTGTGTGATAGAAATCCCAATCCACACCCTGCATCTTCGGATCATAGAATTTTTTCCTTACCTGTCTCCATGCATGATCGAAAATATATTCTCTTTCTGCAGTAGCCTGCAAAACCATTTCTCCATTAACTGTTACAGGTGATGTTTTGCCGGCATCAGCATCAACTTTCATGATGCGTCCGTCGCTCACAACAAATAAACTCTTTCCGTCTTTTGAAAGATCCATGCCAGCCGGGCCACCATCCAGTTTCGCAACCAGTTTTGTTTCTTTTGTTCTTGTATTTGTCGACCAGAGATCATATCCTTTTTCCATTCTTGCCGCGAAATAAAGTTTATCTCCATCGGGACTTATTACATAATCTGAAATATTTCCGGAGTTGATGGTGAGACGAAGCTTTCGTGTATCAATACCTTCTAAATACGGTTCCCAGCCTTTCGGCGGTGGCACCACTTTCTTCGTTGTATCCTTTTTTGCTTCTTCTTTTTCTTTATCCTCTTTTTCTTTTAACAATGTAAAATCATCTTTGCTTAATTTATAACGATCATAAGCATCCTGGTCAAAGAACATAGCATATACATCAACTTCTCTTGCACCTTGTAAGGCAAGAGGTTTTTTTCCATCACGATCTGTAACCCATAGCAACGCCTTTCCGCCCAATGCCCACTGCGCACCGCCATCAAAGAAACCGCTTCGCGTAAGATTTTTTCTTTCGCCGGTTCCATCTGTTTTCATCAATGCGATCTCAGAATTTGTATAGCGACCTTCCTGGGAAGTGAAGGCGATCCATTTGCCATCCGGTGACCAGGTGAAATTCTGATCACCGTCTGCATAAGAAAAATTTACACCCTGCGGAACGATCGTCCTGCTTTTCTTTGTTGCGATGTTATATGCTTTGACAATATTTCTTTCTTCGAGATAAGCGATCTCTTTTCCGTCCGGTGAAATGACCGGTTGAAATTCTTCTGCATCAGTTGCGATCAATGGTTCTTCTTTCACAATGGTTGATGCATAGAAATAGGGTTCTTCTTTGCGATCAATATAAGCCCTGTAAATATCCCAGCTCTTTCCTCTTTCACTTGCATAATAAAGTGAACGACCATCAGGAGAAAATTCAACTGTTCTTTCCTGTTGTGCTGTATTGGTAATACGCTTTGTAATTCCACCTTCAACGGATGTAACAAAAACTTCTCCTCTCACTACGAAGGCAATTTCTTTTCCGTTTGGCGATAAAGCTGTTTGTGTGATACCTGTATTGATCGGAAGGATCTTGTCATCCTTTCCGCGGATATCGGCATTGATGGCGATATTTATTTTTTGAGCCGAACCACCATCTTTCATGGTATAGATCTGGCCATCATTGGTAAAGCAAAGTACTCCATCATTGGAACGGGTAAGGAAACGAACAGGATTATCTTTCATTTTCGTCACCTGCGACATACTACCCTGTCCGCCAATGGTTGCTTTGTAAATGTTTTGTGTTCCGCCTTTTTCACTTAAATAATAAAATGTATTATCATCTCCACCCCAAACAGGATCTCTATCCTCACCTTCAAATGCTGATATCTGTGTGTATTCATCTTTTTTTATGTCATAGATCCAGATATCTCTTGTCACGGCGGAAGTATGATGCTTGCGATAAGGATCTTCAAAACCCTTCCTGTCCTGGAAAAGGATCTTATCACCTTTAGCATTGAATTTTGCAAATTCAGAACCTGCAGATAAAACCATTACTGAGCGGCCGCCATCAACCGGCACTTCATATAATTTCTGAAACAATGCCCGTTGGGGAAAACGAGCCGAAGTATAGATGTCATTCCTGTTCGTCCCGAACAAAACCTTTTTATTGTCTGGTGTAAAATCATATGGATAATCATTAGCAGAATGATAGGTTAGTCGTTTTGCCTCGCCACCGGAAGAAGGCATTATGAATACATCAAAATTTCCATACCGATCCGATGCAAAAGCCAGCCATTTACCGTCATGACTCCAGACCGGCATATAATCATAGGCTTCGTGCAAGGTTAGTGGTATCGCATCGCCTCCACTGCCGGGTACTTTATAGATATCACCTTTATAACTAAAGACAATTGTTTTTCCATCGGGAGAGATGGAAGGATAACGCAACCATAAGGGATTAGTTTGCGCAGCAATTTGCATAGCTATACTTACAGCCATACAAAACAAAAACATCATTTTTTTCATAAGCAAATTTTGAAGGGAACTAAAGTTAACAACAAAAACAAATGATCGGTTACCGTCAGTAAAAAATTGACTTTCAGACAACCAATCTTTTTAAAACTGTAATATATATACATAATCAGTAACCTGAACATCGTATAGCTCGAGTTTCGTTCTTATCAACTGCCATACAAATAATATTTGTTACCGATTTAAGTTGTAACAATATTTGCAGAGCGATCTGGTAGTTTGTTTATCTTTAAAAACATTTATAAATGAAAACTGCAAGAGTTCTTCCTCCTAAGTTTTTGGCAGCGATGATCGCTGTTTTACCACTTCCGGGTTCACCTTTATATGATGGCGATGACCAAAGAGTAATAGACCAGGCATTGGCAGATCTTGATATTTATAAAAAGACAGGTGTCGACAGTATTATTTTCGAAAACGATGGTGACCTACCATATATTCAACCTCCATTGGATAAAAAAGCGATTGCTTTAATGACAAAGATCTGTAAGAAAGCAAGAAAAAGATTTAATGGCCCGATAGGAGTTCAAATGCTGGAAGCTGCAAACATTGAATCTTTGGAAATTGCCGCTGAAGCAGGCCTTGATTATATACGAGTGGAGGCTTTTGTTTTTGCTCACGTCGGGGGGAGTGGTATCATTAACGGTTCGGCCGGAAGGATATTACGAAGAAGAAAAGAGCTGAATGCAGAAATTATAAAAGTGTTTGCTGATGTAAAGAAAAAACATGGCTCTCATTCATTGACGATTGACCTGGACATAAAAGATGAAATTATGCAGGCAGAATTTTTCTTAGCAGATGGTGTTATTGTTACCAGCCAGTTCACCGGCTTGCATCCTGATAAAAATGATTTGATCAAAGCAAAAGATGCAACAAGATTGCCTGTATTGATCGGTTCAGGTATGAACGTTAATAACATTGCCGATTATCTGCCTTTGGCCGATGGTTTTATTGTTGGATCTTATTTTAGAAAGGATGGAAAATTTCTTGAAAAATTAGAACCAGAAAGATTGAACAGGTTTATGGAGCTATTTGTTTCGGTGAGAAAAAGCATTTTACAGTCGTTGGCGTAACCAACTTCGTTTTATTGATAAGTGTTTGCAAGGACACAAACACATATTTAGTTTGTATACTTATATACACCCTTATAATTATTGGGATTTGTAACATTAGGAAAAGTAACTGATAGCGGGTATCCGTCACTGCGATAGATATAAGTATATTGAACATGATCTTCAAATTGACCCGGTATATCCCATGATCTTGTTTCGATCACATTGTTCTTCTGCAGGAATTTATACCCATTTAGTATGGGGTAGTGAACCTCAACCCGATAAAAGGGATTGGTCTTATTATCGTAGCTGACTTCGTGATGCCTCCTGTCAGTATAAATGGAGCCGAATGTAGTTGTATCATCCTGTGATGTGATATTGCCATTTACACGAGTTTGCATCAACATGCCGCTCCATTGATCATCTTGTACTAACGGCGGCACGTTGAAATATCCCCGGTGTTGAATAAACATATTATTTCCGCTTGCAGTAGACACTGGAGTAAACACTGCTACCCTAATGCCCCAGAAGCTATTGGTTGTAATGTTATAGCTGATCGTGGAATCTTTGATAACAATACCAGTGTTATAAGAAAGAAAAGATGTGTCCGTGTAAATGTTGACAAAATCGCTGTAAGTCACAACCACTTTATGCGGTTCAGCATCGCTGCCTGAATAAAAATAGTTTGTTGTTATTATATCAGGTGTACCGAAAAAATCGAAATACTCTGATTTCAAAATAACCCTTTTCTGCGCATCATAAGAAAAAGCGACCCTGTATGAAGTATCTGATCCCGTAGCTAAAGTAGTGTCCAGTTCCGCGTACAGTTTCAAATAAATACTGTCATGGGTATCTGTTTGGCGGTTGAGGGAGAGATCTATCTCACGCTGGCAGGAAGAAAAGATCATTAACGCAATAAACGAGGGCGGGATCAAACACTTTAATCGCATAGATAAAATTATGGTATAAAAATAAATAATAGCCCGGAATAGCCAAAGGTTCGGTTCGCTTTGGATCTTGCCCAAAAACTTTTACAATGGGCTAATTAGGCTTACAAGACAAAAAATAAAAGCCCTCCGGTGGAAACCAGGGGGCTTTCTCTAATCAAAAACATTAACCATTAAACCTTATCCTATGAAAATTCGTTGCGAATATAGAGGGAATGAGTCAAACAAAATATGATGTAGAAATTATTGACGTCGATTAAGTTGAACTAAACTCAGGCTATTTGAGAAATTGAGTGTAGTCAAGAAGAATTTACTTGCTGATAACTTTAATTCACAAATATCTCCGTGTAATAGATAACTCCACGTTTATTTTTTGCTGTACCAATACCAATGTATTTATAATTCCCCAGCATATTTTTGCGATGTCCACTTGATTTTTTCCATATTGAAAGGACCTCTTTTGCATCCCGGGCTCCGTAGGCAACATTTTCGGCCACCGTCCAGGTACCGTAGATCTTTTTCACTTTTGCTGCACGCTGATCATAGCCTGAATGCCCAAGGCTCAACCTGCCGCTTGCCATGTCTTCACTATGCTTTCGGGCCAAAGAATTCAGATCATCTTTCATTACAAGTTCTTTCAATCCTTTCGATCTTCGATATTCGTTGGTATACTTCAGCACATCATTTGCTAACTGATTGGCAGGAGGAGTTGCGGCACCAAAAACAAATAAAGCGCAGATCAAAAAAATACCCCGGGGCATAAAGTGGTTTAACATAGTCTTAGAATTATCATTTGTCTTCAAGTTTTATACCAAGACTTCTGAAAAATACAAAATAGTACCGGATATTTTCTTAGTTATTTATGTTCCCGGAGTTCAGAAGCGTTTAGCAATTCCTACATCTCCCATAATAATCAGTTAAGAAAATGGCTGAAAGGAGAAACTGTTTATTTTGACTGGATAATGGGCCATTTTGTAATGATAAAATGGATTTTCAATAGTAAGTTTATGTTGTTGTTGAAAAAAGCTAAAAGAAATTTCACAAAAATCATTAAACAGATTTGACCCCTAACTTTGACAAAATCAAAGAGTATATCAATTTTTTTAAAATGAGCATTATCAAAATACCAGTTTTATTGGCCGGATTGTTGGGATTGTCACTTTTGAGAACAGGCGACTTATTTCTTTTAAATGAAACAAAAACTGAGATGGAGAAAAATTATGGAAATGTATCAGCAAATACAGCGATAACCATCATAAAAAAATGGAGCATGCCTAAAGAGCTGACTGAGATATCCGGGCTTTCTTATAAAGACGAAAAACAATTTGCATGTGTACAAGATGAAGTAGGGAAAATATTTATTTATAATACTGCTTCGTCATCTGTTGAAAAAGAAATTTCATTTGCCGCTGCAGGAGATTATGAAGGACTTGCGGTTGTTGACAAAACTATTTGGGTATTGCGTGCCGATGGAAAATTGTTTGAGGTAAGTAATTTAGATGCAGCAAAGCCAACGGTAAAAGAATACAGCACTCCTTTAACTATAAAGCAAGATGCAGAAGGACTTTGTTATGATAAAAAAAATCATAGGCTGTTAATAGCTATTAAAGGCGCAGAGCTCGGTACAGAAGATTATAAAGGGATCTATGCTTTTGATATTGCTTCAAAAAAAATGGATAAACAACCTGTCTTTAAAATAGACCTGCTGGATAAAGTTTTTGGAAATAATGGTTCAGGCAAAAAAAAGAAAGATCCAATAAATCCTTCAGATATTGTCATTCATCCTTTGAATGGTGACATGTATATTATCGATGGAAGAAATTCAAAGTTATTGATCACTGATGTTGCCGGAGCTATTAAGAAATTGTATCAATTGAACAGTAAAGAATTTGCCCAACCAGAAGGAATTGCCTTTAACTCTGCCGGCGACTTATTTATTGCAAATGAAGGAACAAATCAACCGGGCAATATATTGCAAGTGAAGATCGATCAGTAATGATTCATATTTTCAGTCAGTCCGGGGCCTGCCAGAAAAAATAACTTTCTAATTCGCTTGTTTATTTATCATCCACTTTATTCCAAACTTATCGAAAAACATTCCGAAATAATCACCCCAGGGAGCTTTGGCCATTGGCACAATAACTTTTCCGCCGGCGGAAAGATTATTAAATAATTTATCCGCCAGTTTCTCACTGTCAGGATGAAGAGAAAGAGAAAAATTATTTCCTGCAACAAATGATCCATCCATAGAATCAAGATGATCATTTCCCATTAACCTAACGCCGTGTGGGGCATCTAATGCAACATGCATAACTTTTTTCTTATCTGCATCAGGCATTTGCCCGCCATGTTGTGAATCCCCAAAGCGCTGGAGATTGGTGATCTTTCCTTCAAGAGCTGAAGCATAAAAATTAAATGCTTCTTCTGTGTTTCCATTAAATGTAACGTAGGCTGCTATCATGATCGTGATTTTTAAATTGCGAATAGCAAATTTAAGAGTTAATAAGAACAATTTTTTTGCCTGAGATTATATTACAATTAACTAAAAATTTGAAGGCTATCATTTTTTAATTCATCAGTTGATGACTATTTTCAGCAAGCCAACACATGAAATTTGAATCAACCAACAACCAGGCCGGGAAATTTTTGGATACTCTTACCAGTCATTGGATGTGTCCTGTTTATTATTCTTTATATAGTTGCAGCACTCTTATATCCCGGCGGTTCAGAAACAGATAAAACTTCTGTCGGCTATAACTGGACGGAGAATTATTGGTGCAACCTGTTAAATAGGTCAGCAATTAATGGGCAGATCAATACTGCAAAGCCTGTTGCCATGACTGCCATGATCATACTTTGTATTTCACTTTCATTTTTTTGGATAAGGTTTCCAATATTAGTTCATTTAAAAAAATATCACCGCCTCATTATTCAAATTGGAGGAACAGCATCTATGATCGCTGCTTTTTTATTGCTTACAAACATTGATCATGATCTTGCCGTTAATTTTTCTTCTTTGTTAGGCTTTGTTGCAATGCTTGGGGTATTGGTAGCCCTTTACCTACTTAAATGGAACAAACTGTTTGCTTTTGGTCTTTTTAATCTTCTGCTCATTGCACTGAATAATTATCTTTATTATATAATAAGCGATCTGACCTATCTACCCATTGTTCAGAAACTTACTTTTCTATCTTTTCTATTTTGGATATGTTGTATTGCAATGAAAATGTATTTAAGAATAAAAATAAAGTGTTGAACCACAGAGACACAAAGGCACCAAGAACCACAGGAAAAGTCCGTGACGCACCGTGGAAGGATGTTTCAAAAAAATAAGAGTTAACTTACCTTTCATACCATCTTTTGAAAAATATTCTCCTTTTGAAGTAACTTTAAGTGTAAAGTGCAGGAGACATTGAAGAAGCCTGGTTTTATATTCATTATTCTTTCCTTCGCCTTCTTATCGAAAGCGCAACAAACCAATTGTACCTTCCTGCCACCACAATTCACCATTCACTTCGGTGCTGGTAATATACGTGACGTAAATAGCGATGATACTTATAGTTACCGTCGGGTTGCTCACTACTGTCCTTCTGATGGGTATTATTCATTTGCTTCTTATACAAGTGCATGTTTTCACGACGATTGGCATACACTTTACCAGGATCATACCGCAGGAGATGCCGATGGGAACATGTTACTGGTAAATGCGGGACGGGCCGGAGCGGTGTTTCTAAAAATGCCCGTTATCGGGTTGAAGAATAATACCATCTATGAAGTCGGTTTGTGGCTAATGAATCTTTGCAGGCCATCAGATAAATGTCCATATCCATTATTGCCGGATCTAAGTATTCGATTGGAAACACTGGAAGGAAAGATCGTCGCAAATATCGTCACAGGCGAATTGCCAAGAGTTGAAGATCCGAGGTGGACACAACATCGTGCCCTTTTTACAACGCCTGCTGCAACATCAACACTGATGCTTGTGATGACAGATCAAAATCCAAGTGGTTGTGGAAATGATTTTGCATTAGATGATATCACCTTCCGCGAATGTGTAAAACAAATTACACAAGTGATTCCAAAAGCAACTCCAACAACAAAACCCTCAAATACATCGAAGCAACCTGTTACTTCAAAACCTGCTCCAAAAAAAGTTACCCCTTCACCACAGAAGAAAGAACAGGTGCCTGTAGTGATCAAACCGAAAACTGATACGGTATCAAAAGCAAATTCAATTGTAAAAACAAATCAGAAAATAGTTACTTCAACTCCATTGGTTTTAAAGACCAGGGAAAATGCATTGGTCAGAAGAATTGAGACAGAAGCCAGTGAAATAAAAATTGAACTCTATGACAATGGGGAGATCGATGGCGATACGATCAGCATCTATCACAACAATGCATTAATAAGATCTCACATGAGGCTTTCCCGAAAACCGATATCGGTCAGCATAAACTTAAATCCAGATCAGCCCCACCACGAAATTGTAATGGTGGCCGAAAATTTAGGTTCTATCCCCCCGAATACTTCGGTAATGATCATCACCACAGGAAGCAACCGTTATGAAGTTCTTATCTCATCCAGCGAGCAAAAGAATGCGAAGGTTGTCTTTGATCTAAAAAAATGACAGATCATTTGAACCAAGGCGTGTTCATTTAGTTAAAATGTAAAACCTATTCAACCTAATTTTGCTGAATGCAGAAAGACCCCAGGCAAGCATGGCAGATGAAACTTCATGAAACGATCTATGAATCCAATACTACTGGCGGGAAAATATTTGATATAGTTCTCCTTGTCTGCATCATAGGATCCATCATCGTTGTGACGCTTGATAGCGTTGTCATTTATCACAGGAAGTTTGGAGAAATCTTTTATGTACTCGAATGGGTATTCACCAGTCTGTTCACCATAGAATATATTCTTCGGCTGATCAGTTTAAAAAGACCGCTGAAATATGTGGTTTCATTTTTAGGACTTATTGACCTGCTGGCCATCATTCCATCTTACCTCAGTATATTTTTTGTTGGCGCACAATCATTGTTGGTGTTGCGTGCACTCCGGCTTTTACGCATCTTCCGCATTTTTAAGCTCACTCATTTCCTGACGGAGATGGAGTTTTTAAAAACTGCCATTTTTATCAGTATAAAAAAGATCAGCATCTTCATGCTGGTTGTGTTTATGATGGTTATTATCCTGGGATCGATCATGTACCTTGTAGAAAATGGTGAAAACGGATTCAATAGTATTCCGGATAGCATTTACTGGGGCATCGTTACCATAACGACAGTCGGCTATGGCGATATTTCGCCAGTTACTCCAATGGGAAAATTCATTGCTTCCATCATGATGTTTATCGGTTATGGCATAATTGCAGTACCTACAGGTATCATCACTACTGATATGGCTTTAGCAGTTAGGAACAAAAAGCATGGACATGAAGCTTGTCCCAACTGTGGGAAAGAAGGACATGATCAGGATGCAAAATTTTGCAAATATTGCGGATCAGGTTTGTGAATGACCATACACCAAAGATCATTAGTGTTATCAAAGTCGATTGTCCAACTGCGAGGTAGTTGTACTATCTCGAAGGTAAATCTGATATTTTATCTGCTACAAATTTCCGGGATGCTTCGCCATCAACCAATTTGTATTGTATTCTGCGAACGCCTCCTGTGGGATTACTATTCGGATCGCCTTCTTTGTAAATAGGGAATTCCTGAATTAGCG
>Ga0193740_1000100_pt1 | contig 23699 bp, 19 predicted proteins | sample L2s1metaG_FD_145072 | JGI IMG/M metagenome (GOLD analysis project Ga0193740, IMG submission 145072) | Soil microbial communities from a riparian zone of the East river system, Colorado, United States - L2s1 | ecosystem: Environmental > Terrestrial > Soil > Riparian zone | place: USA: East River... | reverse complement strand
CTTTGAACAGTGCTGATATTGAATTTTGCCAACCTCCATGCTGCTGCGGCTGTAAATAGAAAAGCAGGTAACAAAGCCACGAAAGAAACATTCAATCCGTTTTCTTCCCGTGCAAAACTCAAACGAAGCAGTTGATATAATATCATTCCCGGTGCCACACCAAAGCTTACCAGGTCACTTAACGAATCCAACTGCTCTCCCATTTTTGAGCTGGCTTTAAATAAACGGGCAACAAAGCCATCCAGGAAGTCCACAATAGCAGCAAGGAAAATGAAAATACTTCCCCAGGCCAGTTTTTCAGGGAAAAACGGATCATAAGCACCTGTTTGATCATTTAAAATCACGATACTTTGTCCCACCTGTAGGATATATACAATTGCTATACAGCCAAAGAGCAAATTAAGCAGCGTAAAAAAGTTCGGTATGTTTCGGAACAACGACATTTCTAAAAATAATGAATTGTTTAATTAGCACGGCAACAGGCAAAAGCGAGCTTTAACTGGTTGTGCTTGCCTGTATCTTATTTCATAATTGTTTCTATATCTTCCACTGTTATTGGTATCTCTTTGAAGAGATCTTTGTTTCCATTTCTTGTGATCCACAAATTGTTCTCAATTCTAACTCCCATTTGTTCCTCTTCAATATAAATTCCCGGTTCAACAGTAAACAACATCCCGGCCTTGATGGGTTCCGTTCTTGTTCCCAGATCATGCACATCAATTCCCAAATGATGCGAAATACCATGATACAGGTATTTCCGGTATGCCCTGTTTTCAGGATCTTCATTCTTCACATCCGATTTCTTTAACAGTCCAATCTTTAAAAACTGTTGGGTGGCTTCTTCACCCACTTTCTCCGTATAATCAACAATGGAAATTCCAGGTTTCAACAGGCTTTTTGCATAATCGTGTAAATGCAGGCAGGCGTTGTAAACCGTTTTTTGCCGTCGGGTGAATTTTCCGTTTACAGGAATCGTTCGGGTCAGATCAGCATTGTAGCCGCCATAAGTGGCCCCAAAGTCCATCAGAATTAATTCGCCATCCAAACATTGTTGATTATTGGATACATAATGGAGGGTTCTTGCCCTGTCGCCGCTGGCAATGATACTGCCATATGCCTCCCCATCTGACCGCTGACTTACAAATTCATGAATAATTTCTGCATGCACCTCGTATTCCCAAACACCGGGTTCAATAAATTTCATCACCCTGGTGAAAGCATCTTTCGTGATGTCAACAGCTTTTTGGGTAACAACAATTTCAAATTCCGTTTTAATTCCACGTAAGTCCTTTAAAATCCTTGCAGCCCTTTCGTAGTTATGTAAAGGATACCTGTTTTTCATTTCATCTATAAATCGATATTCCCGGGTTTTTACGAAACTTCCTTTACGGTCGTTTTCATTCGTATCTAAATAAATAGTATCTGCTAAATGAATCCACGTTTGCAATAAGGGATCGATTGAATCTAGCCAAACAATTGTTTGAATTCCGGTAAGACTTATGGCTTCCTGCCTTCGCAAACGCTTACCGTCCCATTTTTCTTTTAATTCATTGGGTCGAACCAATACAAGTACTTCCCGGTACTTCGGATCAGGATTATCAGGAAATAAGATTACCATTGAATCTTCCTGGTTAACCCCGCTTAACCAATACAAGTCGCTGTTTTGTTTAAAGGGATACAACGCATCGCCGTTACTTGGCACCTCGTCATTACTAACAAAAACGGCTATGGAATTTCGCTTCATTTTTTCGACAAACCTGTTGCGGTTGGTGACAAATAATTGAGGATTTAGAGGAAGACTTTTCATACGATCTTTTTAAAACGGGACAAAGTAACCGAAATGATGAAATTTTTACGCAATTATTATTTGGTTCAGTGATTTAACAATGTGTAGGCACTACACTTGACAGTGGTCTACAATTTTTATGCATTACCTTCGTCCCCTTAAACGATTGCTTTCTATGTCAGTACCTGTTATTACTATTCCCAGAGAAAAGCTGGTGAATATTGGATTGAAGTATATCCAAAGTATTCACTACCAATCTACCCCCGAAGAGTTAATTCAAGACACATTGCGTATTGGTGAAGGAGAATTAACTGATACCGGAGCGCTGGCTATCCGTACCGGGGAATTTACGGGCCGATGTCCCAAAGATAAATTCACCGTAAAAGATCCTACAACAGAACACATTATCGATTGGAACGAGTTCAATATTCCAATCGAAGAAAAGTACTTCCACCTGGTTCACGAAAAGATCATGGATCATCTTAACCACAAGACGGAGCTGTGGGTTCGCGATTGTTATGCCTGTGCTGACTCCCGTTACCGTTTGAACATTCGGGTGATAACTGAAAAGCCCTGGACAAACTTGTTCGCATACAACATGTTCTTGCGTCCCCAGGAAGATGAACTCGACCATTTCAAACCCGATTGGCATGTAATTTCCGCACCCGGCCTGCAATTAAACCCTAAAGAATCGGGAGTGCGGGGCACAAATGGAGTTATTGTTTCCTTCCGTCACAAAACCATTTTGATCGCGGGATCCGGATATACGGGCGAAACCAAAAAAGGTATTTTCTCCATTCTTAATTATATTCTCCCAAAGGAAAAAAATGTGTTGAGCATGCATTGCTCGGCCAACATTGGTGAAAATGGTGATACCGCTATATTTTTTGGTTTAAGTGGTACCGGTAAAACCACGTTAAGTAATGACCCCAACAGGAAGTTAATTGGTGATGATGAACATGGATGGACTGATGATAATGTTTTCAATTTTGAAGGGGGCTGTTATGCGAAACTGATTGGTCTTTCCAAAGAAAAAGAGCCTGAAATCTTCAATGCCATTCGACCGGGTGCTATTGTTGAAAACGTCATGTTTCATGCCGGCACCAACCGAATCAATTTTGATGACGGATCAATAACTGAGAACACACGTGTTTCCTATCCATTGGACTTTATTGATCATTCACAGGAGCCTTCGGTAGGCAACATTCCTAAAAACATTTTCTTTTTAACCTGCGATGCATATGGAGTACTTCCTCCTATTTCCAGGTTGACGAAGGGGCAAGCAATGTACCAGTTCATATCTGGCTATACTGCAAAAGTTGCGGGAACGGAGACCGGTATTACAGAACCAAAGCCAACTTTTAGCGCCTGCTTTGGTGCCCCGTTTCTTCCCTTACATCCAGGTAAATATGCCGACATGCTTGGAAAAAAAATGCAACAGCATCATGTAAATGTTTGGCTGATCAATACCGGGTGGACGGGCGGCCCTTATGGCACAGGACATCGTATGAAACTATCTTATACAAGGGCAATGATCAGCGCTGCGTTGAATGGAAGTTTAGACAATGCCGAAACCATTATTGATCCAGTTTTTGGTTTTTCAATTCCAAAACATGTTCCCGGTGTGCCTGGCGAAATTTTAATTCCTAAAAACACCTGGACTGATAAAGCGGCTTACGATGAAAAAGCAAAATTTCTTGCAGGTTTGTTTGTAAAGAACTTTGAAAGATATACAAACGCTGTTTCGAAAGAGATTATAGAGTCAGGTCCGAAATTATAATTTACACCCTTATTATGATGAATAAACAAAGCTCCTCGTTTGGGGAGCTTTTGTTATGTGGAGAGTATTTGAACATAATTTTTATTAAATAGTAACCTCATGATTCGACAAGCTTACCATGGCAGAAAATATGTTCGCTCTTATTGTCATCCTGGCTTTCGTGTCATCCTGAGCCTGTCGAAAATGTCATCCTGAGCTTGTCGAAGGATGAGAAGAAGACGTATCTTTCTTTGACGTATTGTTTTTCGCTTTCACCTGCTGTATTATTTAACCGGGACAACACCGGCTGTTTTTAAAAAGTCCATTCGCATCTACAAACCATTTTTTCATATCTCCCAAATCCCATTTTGTCATTTTTTCTTTTCGTGAAATGAATTGCCGTTACTTTTAATTATAAATAACTGCCTATGAACCTTCTTGAAGCGCAGCATCTCAAAAAATATTTCGCCACTCAAAAGGCCGTGGATGATATCAGCTTCTCAGTGGCCCAGGGTAGCATTTTCGGGTTACTTGGTCCTAACGGGGCCGGTAAAACCACGTTGTTGCGAATGATCACCGGTATTTTTTATCCCGACTCAGGTGAGATTATTTTTGATGGAAAAAAATTTGATCCGCTTAAAGATATTGAGCGCATCGGCTACATGCCGGAAGAAAGAGGTCTTTATAAAAAAATGAAGATTGGCGAACAGGCTTTGTACCTCGCACAATTAAAAGGATTGAGAAAAGCTGAGGCAACAAGGCTTATAAAAGATTGGTTCACCAGGCTGGAAATGGAAAGCTGGTGGAATAAAAAAGTGGAAGACCTATCAAAAGGTATGTCACAGAAACTACAATTTGTTACCACCGTTTTGCATAATCCCAAACTGATTATCCTTGACGAACCTTTTAGCGGGTTAGATCCTGTGAACAGCAACCTGATTAGAGACGAAATTTTCAACCTGGCCAAAAATGGAACTACTGTTATTTTCAGTACACACCGTATGGAACAGGTTGAAGAGATATGCAATCACATTGTGCTTGTAAATAAAGGGAAAAAAATATTAGATGGAACTGTAAAGGAGGTAAAACAAAACTTCAAGGAAAACTTATTCAGGATCAGTTTTGATGCCATGCCTTTGAATACAAACAATGATGCTTTTACTATTGTAAAGCAAAATGAAGATTATTCCCTGGTGGTAAAAATTAATGAGGGATATAGTCCAAATGATATTCTCCGTTATTTTCTTCAATCCAATGTCAATATTTTCTCTTTCAATGAGATTTTACCATCACTGAACGAAATTTTTATTCACCTTGTTGAAGGAACGCCTGCGACAAGACAATTTCAAAACGTAACTGCCTAAACCTTATTCTTATGAGTAAAACAATGTTGGTGATAGGTCGTGAATACATCACACGTGTGAGAAAACGAACTTTTATTATTTCCACCATCTTATTCCCTCTACTTTACCTGGGACTTATTTTTGGTACCGGGTACATTGCCGGGAAAACTTCCCGTAAACTCCATGTAGCGCTCATTGATTCCTCAGGATTTTTCAATAAGGCTGTTGTTGCGCAAGCCAATCAGCAGGATAGCAGTTCCTATCTCGAGTATGTCACCATCCACCCGGATACCGTTAAGAAAAATTATTTATCGCTTGGTTATGATGCTTATATCATAATTCCACCGATTAACTGGGAAGAAGGTGCAAAAAATCTGCCGCTTAAAACCGATAAAACGTATGGAGTGGCGCCTGTGATGCAGGTGGAAGGAAAACTTAACGCAATATGGTCCAGGATAAAATCGGAGAAGCTGGGTATCGATGAAAACAAGAGACAAATTTTAATTCAAAGTAAAATTACAGTCGATGCAAGAAATATAAATGATGAAAAATCAAATGCAAAAATCGCCAGTGGTATTGGATATGCCTGTGGCTTCCTGATTTATTTTATCATGCTGATCTATGGTTCGCAGGTAATGATGGGTGTAATGGAAGAAAAAACAAATCGCATTGCGGAAGTCGTAATTTCATCCATACGTCCTTTTCAATTGATGCTGGGAAAAATTATTGGAATTGGCCTGGTGGCCCTTACACAGTTTGCCCTTTGGATTGCTTTTATTTTCCTCATCTATAATATTACAAAAGCATCAGGTACTGCCAGCAGTAATATTTCCGGGTTAGTAGGAAGTGTTCAAACTGTATTTACAAGCATCAATGTTCCGCTGATCATCTTCTGTTTTGCGTTTTATTTGCTCGGAGGATTCTTCTTTTATTCGTCCCTTTATGCAGCTATAGGCAGTGCGGTGAATGAAGATATGCGTGAAGCGCAATCACTGTCCTTTCCCGTGACGATGCTGGTAATTTTTTCAATAGTGTTGATGACAAGTGCCATGGCCGATCCAACAGGACCCCTGGCCTTTTGGGCAAGTATTATTCCATTCAGTTCACCAATCGTAATGATGGCAAGAATTCCATTTGGGGTACCCGGTACCGTTCCCTGGTGGCAGTTAGGTTTATCAATGGCATTGCTTGTTTTAGGATTCATTTTAACTACCTGGTTTGCAGGTAAAATTTACCGCACCGGTATTTTAATGTACGGCAAAAAACCAACCTGGAAAGAAATGATGAAATGGGCGTTTAGAAAAAGTTGATTGCTTTCACCAAACAACTAATAGATTCCCTCGACTCCTCCCGCTTTTGTTAAAGAATTAAAAAAATACATGACCAGATTTGGCTTTACGAAAACTATCGTACATTTGGTTCAAAGTTATTTCTCAATCAAAAAACCAAGTTTATGAAAAGGATTTTCTGGCTTAAGCAGTTACCAATATTGTTGATTGTATTAGCATTGGTAATCACGGCAACAGCATGGCAGGGTCAACCCGGCAAAACTACACACACAACTACTGATACTATTCCGGATAAAAACAAAATCAAAAACATTGACGACGCTTTAGAACAGCTCGAAAAAAGTAAAAAAGAGCTTGAACGTACATTACAGGAAAAGAATTGGGATAAAGAAATGAAGGATGCCCTCGAAAAATCTCATTTCGATGCCGATAAAATGAAACAACAGATTGATGAGGCGGTGAAGCAGATCGATGCAAAAAAAATGCAGGAGGAAATCACCAGGGCAATGAAGGAGGTAGACCTGGAAAAAATGAAAATTGAGTACCAGCAAAACCTTGATAAAGTTGACCTAAACCAAATGAAAGTGGAGCTTGAAAAAGCAATGAAGCAAATTGATGCAGCAAAAATCCAGGCTGATTTCAACTCCTCGATAGCTAAAATTGACATGGAAAAGATCAGGATTGAACTGGATAAAGTGAAAGAGATTGATTTTAAAGGAATTGAAGAGAGCTTAAAAAAGATGAAGCCTGAAATTGAAAAATCCATGCAAACTGCTAAAGAAAGTATTGAAAACGCAAGGAAGGAATTATTGGAATATAAAAGCTTTATTGATGGTTTGGATAAAGATGGTTTGATCGATAAGGAGAAAGATTATACTATCGAGTATAAAAATGGTGAGCTAGCCATCAATGGTAAAAAACAGGCAGCTGAGGTTGTAAAAAAATACAGCGGCTTTTTAAAAGAAAAGAAAGATTTCACCATCAAAAAAGATAAGGATAATTTTAATATCGATAACGACTAAAGAGGCTTGTCTTAACTAAACCAACTGGATCCCGCTGATAAAGCGGGATTTTTTTATTAGTTCAATAATCTAAATGCCTTTGAGAAGAAATATTTAACCACAGCACCGCTTCTTATTGAGCAATTCAATGTGGCCTTAACTTAGTTGTATGCAGATGTATTTCATTGCTATCGTACTTCCAGCGGAGATCAACGAGAAAGTTGTAAAGTACAAAAACATGATGCTGGAGAAATACAATTGTAAGGTTGGATTGAAATCTCCCGCACACATTACACTCATCCCACCGTTTTGGATGGACGAAGAAAAAGAAGAACAATTGATTGCTGATATAAGCTCTTTGAGCAAGCATCTACTTCCGTTCTCCATAGCAACAAACAATTTTTCGGCTTTCAAACCCAAAACGATATTTATTGCCTTAGCGTCAAATGACCGGTTGAATCAAGCGAAGAATGCAGCCGATGATTTCTTTAAAAACAATTCTTTTTACAACATCAAAATTGATACAAGACCTTTTCATCCTCATATTACAATAGCAACACGGGACTTATACAAAAAAAGCTTTTATGAAATATGGCCATGGTTAGCGGAAAAGAAATTCCCGGAAGAATGGATCGTCAACGGCATCTCTCTCTTAAAGCACAACAAAAAAAATTGGGATGTCATTTATACATCCCAATTCAAAACTTTATGAAAAAATATTAATCAAAGTCGAAGAAGGCACCCGGCAGTATACGAAACTCCTCCTCATTATCCATTTCTATATTTAACTGGCATCCCTCATCCGGGCGAATGGTTACTTTCTCTCTTGTTATTTTCTTATACCCATCCTTTTCAAAAACCAATTTGTATGTACCTGCTCTTAATTCACTAAACGAATACAGTCCGTTAGCATCTGTATAAACAACCTTTTCCTTTTTGCTGGAAGAATAAGCCGTTACGCTCACATTTCCCAAAGGCTTTTTTGTATCAGTATGAATAACGCCGCCGGCAATGTCGGACTTTTTATTTTCGTCTGCAGAAGGATCTGTATTATTTGCGCGGGCCACAAAAGCAGTAGCAGCAAACACCATAGTCAGAATAAACAGTTTGTATCTCATTGGTTTTACTCTTTAAAGGTGATTAATAATTCCAACACCTCTAACACTGGTTAAATATAGCATTTTTCTAATGGATTATTCAAACCCTCAATAAATTCCTTCCAAACATTTTCAACAATTTTACCCGCTGGTAAAATATCGTCAAGCAATGCACTCACCTGACCTATTTCAAGTTCGCCCTCATCCAGGTTGCCCTCGTGCATTCCTTTTTTTGCCCTGGCCCTGCCAAGCAACTCCCTAAGTTCTGCTTCTCCGGCACCACGTGATTCTGCTTCCTGTATTTGTTGAAAGAACTTATTTTTCATAAGCCGCACCGGCGTCAACTTCTTTAAGGACAACAATGTGTCACCTTCTGCTGCATTAATTACGGCCTGCTTAAAATTGAAGTGTGATGATGCTTCTTCACTGGCCACAAACCTCGATCCCATTTGTACACCTTCCGCTCCCATCACCATCGCCGCCAGCATCTGCCTTCCTGTAGCAATGCCACCTGCGGCTATTACAGGAATGGAAACTGCTTTTGTTACTGCGGGTACAAGAACCATGGTTGTTGTTTCTTCCCTCCCGTTGTGTCCGCCGGCTTCAAAGCCCTCGGCGACCACCGCATCACATCCTGCGTCCTGCGCCTTCAACGCAAATTTGCTGCTACCTATTACGTGCACCACGGTCATCCCATTTCGCTTGAAGAGCGGTGTCCAGGTTTTTGGATTGCCCGCAGAAGTAAAAACAATCTTTACACCTTCGTCTATCACTATTTGAATATGCTTATCAATGTCGGGATAAAGCAGAGGAATATTTACACCAAATGGTTTATTGGTGGATGCCTTACATTTTTGAATATGCTCGCGAAGAACCTCGGGGTACATACTGCCTGCACCTATGAGACCCAATGCCCCGGTATTACTCACTGCACTGGTTAGCTTCCATCCGCTGGCCCAGATCATTCCTGCCTGTATAATAGGATAGTCAATATTGAAAAGTTGAGTGATACGGTTTGAAAACATAAATGAGTGCAAATATGCGGATGCAAATATGCAGATTAAACCGTAAACAGGAGTAAAGTAGAGTGATCGGGGCCCATAATTATGAATAGAGGAATTAAAAGAACATTACCCCAAATCAATATCAGTATTATCGCCGATGTTTAATGTTCTTGTTTCACCGCGGATCGTTGTGTCACTTCCAATCAAAGAATAATCAAGCACAATATCATACAGGTTTGAGAAAGAACCAATGATGGAACTTTTAATAATGGAGTAATCAATTTCTGTGTCATCGCCAATGGTTACGTTGGGACCAATGATGGAATTTTTTATCGTACAATTCTTTCCGATACTTACAGGTTGAATCAAAACGGTATTCTCGTACTGCGGGCACTGTTCACTGCGCGAATTAAATTTTTTCAGAAATGTTGCATTCGATTCCAGCAACGTTTCTTTTCTTCCGCAATCAAACCAACTGTCCACTTTAAATGCTTTGAAACCTGCTCCCTTTTTAATCATACAGTCCAACGCATCGGTGATCGAAAATTCTCCATGGGTTTTGATACCGCCCTTGATGTTTGCGTCAAGGCATTGGAATAAAAGATCCGAGTCCTTTATTTTATAAATGCCTACCAGTGCCAGGTTAGATTTTGGTATTTGTGGCTTTTCCACAACATGAGCAATATCAGCATCACCATCCATCTCGGCTACTCCAAAGTTTCTTGGATCGTCTACTTTTTTTACGCCGATCATCGAATTAGGATTACTAATCACCTCTGCAACGTTATATTCGCAAATCGTATCCCCTAAAACAATCATTATTTCATCGCTGGCCACTATACTTCGTGTCAGCCTCACGGCGTGACCAATTCCCTGGCGGTCATTCTGATAAACAAAGTGAGCGGCAATATCAGGATACAGGGCTTTCACATAGTCCTGGATTTTTTCACCCAGGTAGCCCACAATAAAAATATATTCATTGATGCCTGCTTCTTTCAACTGGTCAACGATGATGCTTAAGACAGTTTTGCCCGCAAGTGGAATCAGTGCCTTGGGTTGTGTATAGGTATGAGGTCTGAGTTTCGTTCCGGCTCCGGCTACAGGTATAATTGCTTTCATGCGGTTCTATTTTGACGGCTCTCCACTCATTACTTCCCTGCTGCCGCCATCAACAGTTTTTAAAGCGGGTGAAATTAAGGATTTTACTGTAAACAACTATTTAGCATTGCTAAAGAGCACAACCTTAATTTTGTGCCCGAAAATTAAAGATGCTAAGTTCGGATTGTTGAAATAGATAAGAGTGTAAGGCTTTGAATATGTGAAAGTCGGGATGGTGAGAACAGCAAAATTAATGAGTTCTTTAAATTATTGTGAATGGTTATGTAGCCAACAATTACTACTATCATCCCGATAGCTATCTGGATTCAGAACATTCGTGAGCAAGAGATGAACTACAAAGTGCACAAAGGAGAGAGCCCACGAAGAACACTGAGCAGAAATAAAAGCGCACAGATTTCCTCCCTGTTCTCTGTGTAAAACTTTGTGATCTCCCTGGTTAAAAAAAGTTCCCTGGCGATAAGAACGATGAAAGTCCCGATAGCTATCGGAAGTGACGCAACAGAAGTCAGATAGTAGCAATAGATGATGAGTGCATAAAAATTACTTTACTTAACCGAAAAACATTTTCAACGAGGATCACACAAAAAATAAACTATTAGATAAAACTTTCAACCCCATAAAGAAATTTCAGAATCAACATGCAAAGAGATCAACAGGTATTTGACATCATTCAAAAAGAACTACACCGTCAGCGTAATGGAATTGAATTAATTGCTTCCGAAAACTTTACTTCGCTGCAGGTAATGCAGGCCATGGGAAATGTAATGACCAACAAATATGCAGAAGGTTATCCCGGCAGAAGATATTACGGAGGATGCGAGTTTGTTGACGAAACAGAACAACTGGCCATCGACCGCATCAAACAGGTTTTTAATTGTGAATATGCAAACGTTCAACCTCACAGTGGCGCACAGGCCAATGCATCTGTTTTGTTAGCAATATTAAAACCCGGGGATAAAATTTTAGGACTGGACCTGAGTATGGGTGGGCATTTAACACATGGCTCTCCTGTAAACTTCAGTGGTAAATTATATAAGCCATTTTTTTATGGGGTTCATAAAGAGACGGGCCTGGTGAGTTACGAGCAAATGGAAGAGGTGGCAAGAAAAGAAAGACCTCAGCTTATCATTTGCGGCGCATCGGCTTACAGCCGCGACTGGGATTACTCAAGAATCAGGAAGATAGCAGATGAAGTTGGAGCTTTTGTTATGGCAGATATTGCACACCCTGCCGGTATGATTGCCAAAGGATTATTGAATTCACCGTTTGAGCATTGCCATTTTGTTACATCCACCACACATAAAACCCTGCGTGGTCCACGTGGAGGGATTATTTTAATGGGAAAGGATTTTGAAAATCCGTTTGGTCTGAAAGACGTGAAAGGCAATATTCGTATGATGAGCAATTTACTTGACATGGCTGTTTTCCCCGGAACTCAGGGCGGTCCCCTGGAACATGTAATTGCTGCGAAGGCTATAGCATTTGGGGAGATACTGGATAATGAATTTACCCAGTATACAAAGCAAATTCAGAGCAATGCCCAGGCCATGGCAAAATCATTTATTGCCAAGGGGTACAACATTATAAGCGGCGGAACAGATAATCATTTAATGCTCATCGATCTGCGAAACAAAGACCTTACAGGCAAAAAAGCACAGGAAACCCTGGACAAAGCCCATATCACGCTTAATAAAAATGCTGTTCCTTTCGATGATAAAAGTCCATTTGTTACATCCGGCATTCGCGTAGGCGTTCCCGCTATTACAACCCGTGGAATGAAAGAGAACGATATGCAGACCGTTGTTGATTTTCTGGACAAAGTTTTAATGAACGTTGATGATGCATCGGTGGTAAATGCAGTCGCAAACGATGTCCACGATTTCATGAAAGGGTTTCCCTTATATCCTGAATTGGGTTAGTTGTTTTTAAATTTATTCGATTATTTTTCAGAAAGGCTTAAAGAGTTAATTATGATCCAGCGTATACAAACCATTTGGCTTTTGTTAGCAGCCATATTTGCTGCCGTTACATTCCGGTTTCCTTTTTATACTGGTGAAAGAGTGATAAATAATATTGCATCAACAGTAGATCTTAATGCTACCACAAACATCTGGTTGAGCATACTTACAGCTTTGGTTGGAGCTGTAGCTTTTGTTAACATTTTTTTCTTCGACAACCGTAAACTGCAATTAAAACTGTGTTACCTGGGCATTTTTGTCACGATTATTCTTCTGGTTTTATATTTCCTGGAGATGACCAATTTTACCAGGGGAAGCGTTGCTCTCTGGTGCTTATTTTATTTCGGGATACTTGCTTTTTATATCCTTGCCGCAAGAGCAATATGGAACGACCAAAAGCTGATTAAAAGCATGGATCGTTTGCGGTAAAATGCGCTTCCCATATAACTTATTCACATCACCATAAATTAATCCTTGCAGGCTTGGCTGGTAAGTATTTCCGTATATCTTTGGCAGCCTTAATTATTCTATCCTGGGAACAAAACTCCTTTTTCCATAACTCACTTTGAACAGCTAGTTAACAAACGAATGAATCAATAATTCATATTAATCGCCTTCGCGTTAAGTACATTTTATGAGAAAAATTTATTGCCTCCTTTTATCTGTAATTGCTGTTGCCAGCTCATTTAGTGCACACACTCAATCCTCTGTAAATCACTTGGTGATCAGCCAGGTATATGGTGGCGGAGGCAATTCAGGCGCTACTTATAAAAATGATTTCATAGAATTGTACAATCCCACCAATTCAGACGTGAGCCTTACAGGTTGGTCTGTACAATATGCAAGTACTACAGGAACCTCCTGGTCAAAGACGGACCTTTCAGGCTCGATCCCTGCCCATGGATATTTCCTGATCCAGCAAGCGCAAGGTTCCGCCGGCACAGTTAGTTTACCTAACCCTGATATAGTACCGTTTACTGGAATTGCCATGGCTGCAGGTGCAGGCAAAGTTGCATTGCTGAATGTAAATAGTTTAATTACCTCAGGTACAAGTTGCCCTACAGCAAACGTGGTCGACTTTGTAGGATATGGAACTACAACAAATTGTTTTGAAGGACCAGTTGGGCCTACGCCAACTTTAACGAATACAACAGCAGCTTTAAGAAAAAATAGTGGCTGTACAGATACCGATAATAATTCAGGTGATTTTACAACGGGTGGTCCTAATCCAAGAAGTTCAACATCGCCTTTAAATATTTGCCCCGTAGAGTGTACTGCTCCAACAAATCAACCAGCAACGTTGAGTCTTACCGCGTCTGTTCAAAGCATTTCAGGAAGCTTTTCTGCAGCTGGAACAGGAGTAATTGCTGCTGACAATTATCTTGTAATAATGAGTACGTCAAGTTCTCTCAGCCATCAACCTGCTTCAGGAACCACTTATTCAGTTGGAAACAGTTTAGGAAATGCCCAGGTAGTTTCGGTTAATAATATTACCAGCTTTACAGTTACCGGTTTGAGTTCTTCTACAACCTATTATTTCTTTATCTATTCATATACTTCAGCCGGCCCTTGTTATAATATTGTTCTTCCATTAACAGGAAATGCTACGACAAATGCAATACCTACAATTTCAGTAAGTACAGGAAGTAATGCTGCCGAAGCCTCAACAAACGGAAGCTTTATCATTAATTTCAACCCTGCAACCAGCAGTTCCACCAATATTGATTTTGCATTTACCGGGACAGCTAGCTTTGGAACAGATTATACAGTTTCCTATTCAACAGGCAGTACCAGCTCGACGGCATCAATAGGAACATTAACCATCCCTACAGGTACTTCCTCTATTAGCATCACAGTTACACCTGTGAATGATGCCTTAGTTGAAGGCCTAGAAAATATCACTCTTACATTATCAAATGCTGATGGCGGGTATAGTTTAGCAACACCGGCAGCGAGCATTAACTTATCCGACGATGATCTGGCCATTGCATCAGCAACAGCCGGAATAAACGCAACTGAACCAGCAACAACTGGCAGCTTTACAATTAACTTATCTACACCAGCACCAGCAGGGGGTGTTACAGTCCTTTATAGCCTGGGTGGAACTGCCACACTAAGTGCTGATTTTTCTGATGCAAACAATGGAAGTATTATAATTGCTGAAGGCACTACCGTTGGCACTCTCAGTTTGAATGTGATTGATGACCTTCAATTTGAAGTAACTGAAACCATTACCCTTACACTAAATAGTGCTACGAATGGATTTTCAGTTTCCAATTCAGCGGCAACCATTAACCTGCTTGATAACGATAATCCTAAAGTTGTCATTAACCAGATTTACGGTGGTGGTGGCAATTCCGGGGCTACCTATAGAAATGATTTTATTGAGCTTTATAATAATGAAAATGTTGCGGTCAGCCTTTCAGGATGGTCTGTTCAATATGCAGGCGCCACCTCAGGAACATGGCAGGTAACACCTTTGACAGGAACCATACCTGCTCATGGTTTTTATTTAATACGCGAGGCAGCTGGCACCGGCGGAACCACTAATTTACCAACTCCCGATGATGCAGGTTCAATACCGATGGGTGCCGGAGCGGGCAAGGTTATTCTCAGCAATTCCGCCACACCCGTATCCGGCGCAAACCCAGTGGGAACTAGTGTAATTGACAAAGTTGGCTACGGAAGTACAGCTACAGGTTTTGAAACTATCCCAGCGGCTGGCCCATTGGATAATACGGTTGCGGTAAAAAGAAATGTTGATGGTGTTGATAATAATAACAATTCTACCGATTTTATATTGGACAATCCTGATCCTCGAAATAGGTTTGAAACGACAGCTCCACCTGTAATAGTCACTTTAAGCCCACCGGATAATAGTGTCGGAATACCTTACAACATTGCAACAAATATTGTTTTTAATAAAACCGTTGTAAAAGGAACAGGAAATATAACAATATATCAAAACGATGTTGCCGTTGCTACAATTGACGTGAACTCCTCAGCCGTAACAATTACTAACAAAAAAACGGTAACCATCAATTTTGCCTATACACCAGGCAATTCTTACCATATCAACATTGATCCAACTGCTTTTTACGACCTGTATGGAAATAATTTTGCCGGCTTTACCAATAATTCAGCATGGAATTTCACAACATATAATTCAACCGTCGCAACGCCTCTACCTGCTAATTTCGATTTTCAGAACTGTACAGGAACAGGTTTGTTGCCAAATGGATTTACACAGTTTAGTATAACAGGTTCGGTGTTGTGGGATTGTACACCATTCGGCCGCGATCCACTGGCTCCGGCAGGTACGGCACAATTCCCCAATGCAATTCAGGTTAATGGTTTTTCAAGTATACTCGATACCAATATTCCTAATGTGGATTGGTTGATATCACCTTCGTTTGATCTCACCGGCACTGTTTATCCCTTGCTTGCATTCTGGAGCCGCACAGCTTTTAATGGTTTACCACTTCAATTGAAAATTTCAACGGACTATCCGGGTACAGGAGATCCGAGGAACTATACATGGACAGATCTCAATGGCAAGTTCCCTTTACAGGCATCCAATGTCTGGACCCTATCCTCCGATATTAATTTAGCAGCCTTCAAACAACCTAATGTTCATATTGCTTTTATATATACATCAACAGACGATGATGGCGCAAGATGGACCCTGGATGATTTCAGCATTATAAATTCGGCAACACCGCCACCACCAAGTTTAACAGTTGGGATCAGCGATATCCAATTTGGTTATGTTGCTAATGGCGCAACGGGTGACAAAACATTTAGCTTTATTGGTAATGACTTAACTGAAGACATTAGTATTTCTTCCAATGGAGCATTCCTGCTTTCAAAGGATGGTTCCAGCTATAGTTCATCAATTGTTTACACGGTAGCAGAAGCGAATAATCTTTCTCAAACAGCGTATGTACGATTTGCTCCAACACAGGCAGACCAGAACTTTACAGGAACGGTCACAGTAAGTACAACAAACAATATTCGTACGATCACAACAAAAGGAACAAGTATTGACCCTGTTACAACACTGGAAGTTGTGAACTGGAACGTGGAATGGTTTGGAAGCAGCACTATGGAACCAAATAATGATGAACTGCAGGAACAAAATGTCGAGACCATTTTAAATAACGTTGGTGCCGATATTTTTGGGCTGGTAGAGGTTGTAGACGAATCAAGACTTGCACGGGTTGTGAGCCACATGCCCGGATATAGTTATGTAATCGGCAATTTCGGATCTCATGTTAATCCTCCCGATCCAACCGGCGGCTCGATTGCCGACGCACAGAAACTTGCCTTCGTTTATAAGACCTCCCTGTTTAGCAATGTAAGCACAAGACCTTTGATCAACAATCAAAGCACTTCCAGCCCTTCTTATAACAACTGGGCAAGCGGAAGATATCCCTTCCTGATGAAAGCTGATGTGAACTTAAATGGCGTAACAAAGACCATCAATTTTGTTTTGATTCATGCAAAAGCAAACACTTCACCAACCACTACATCCTATAACAGGAGACAAGCCTCCGCAAAGGAATTGCATGATACATTGATGCAATACTTCCCCAATGAAAACGTAGTTGTTCTCGGTGATTTCAATGATGATTTAGACGTGTCGATTACTGCAGGTTTCACAACCACTTCCTATAGCTCATTTACTAATGACCCGGCAAATTTCTTTTCTCCTACATTGGCTCTTAGTCTTGCAGGAAAAAAATCTACGGTGAGTTATAATGATATGATTGATCATGTAATGTTAAGCAACGAAATGCAGCCATGGTATATGCAGGGAAGTGCTACAGTTCTGTCTGACGTAAGTAGTTTGGTCACTAACTATGGTTCTACGACAACGGATCATTATCCAATATTTACACGGTATATGTTCTGTAAACTGACCGCGCCGTCCGACATCACTGTATCAAACGATGAGGGACAGTGCGGTGCCATTGTTAATTTCAATGCTGCAGCTACTATGACCTGTGGCACAGTGACAGCCGTTCCTGCATCAGGTTCTTTTTTCCCGATAGGAACCACTACTGTACAATTGACGGCAGGTACAGGTGAAACTGCCTCGTTTAAAGTGACAGTTACTGATGATGAAAAACCATTGATCACTGCTCCTGCAGGCGTTACAACAAACGCTGACGCAGGTCAATGCCAAACTATAAAAGACCATGTGAATTTAGGCACTGCTACGTTTAGTGATAATTGCTCAGGAACTACAGTAATTAATGATGCTCCCCCGGTATTTCCAGTAGGCAGCACAACTGTTACATGGACAGCAACTGATGCATCGGGTAATACGGCAACTGCCACGCAATTAATTACCATTGAAGATCATGAATTACCTGGTATTGTGCAGCCATTAGATATTACAGTAAGCTCGGAGACAGGAAAGTGTTCTGCTGGTGTAACGTTGCAAGCTCCTCCAACGACAGACAATTGCGCTGTAGCATCAGTAACTAATGATGCCCCTGCAAATGGGGTGTATGCAGTAGGAACACACACAATCACGTGGACCGTTACCGACATCCATGATAATTCGGCAACAACCACTCAAAGAATTATCGTTAATGATACAGAAAAGCCGATAGTAACCAATTGCCCGGTTGTTCCGGTATTATGTTATAAACCTTCAGGTCAGTATAGCATTCCTGCAATCGCGGCCTCCGATAATTGTGGAACTGTTAGTTATAGCTATATTATCAGTGGAGCTACTACCCGCAACGGTAGTTCTCCTGATGCAAGTGGCGCGTTTAATATCGGTGTAAGCACAATTACCTGGACAGTTACTGATAGTCATAACAATACAAACACCTGCCAAACATTGGTGACAATAAATTCGCCTGTGACATCTAACATACCCGATGTTTATGCAGTGAATCAAGGAGGTGAGGCAAATACAATTTATATTGGTTATGGACCTTCTTCGGTAACTCTTAACGCATCGGTAAGCGGAGGTAGTGGTGATTATTCTTATAAATGGACCAGCGGATCCTCCGCAGGACCCGGAGTAAATTCATCGTCATACACGGCAAGGCCGGATACTACAACTACGTATTATTTTAATGTAAAGGACAGGTTTAATTGCAGTGCTCCTGTTACCACAAAAACAGTATCAATAGTGGATGTTCGCTGTGGGGCTAAACTGGATAAAGTATCGGTTTGTTCAGTCGTCAAGGGCAGATTCACTAACTCGTGTTTGAATACTAAGGACGTGGCTAATGCGCTTTCATCAGGATCATTCCTTGGATCGTGTGCAAGTCCGACATCGATGACAAGAATAAATGTCAGCGAAAATTTACCAGCTTCTTTAATAGTAAACGGGATGCCCAACCCCTCCACCAATTATTTTACAATAACCATTAGTGGAGGTCAGGTTTCCGAAAAAATAACCTTGAACGTAACAGATGCACTCGGAAGAGTAGTTGAACAAAAAAGAAATCTCCAAACCGGTTCCACTATACAAATTGGAGAAGGTTATAGAGCCGGGATGTATATCGCAGAAATCGTACAGGGCTCCGTTCGTAAACAAATAAAACTGGTAAAACTATAATTGAAACGCCATTTTTAAAGAGGAGCCGGGAGGCTCCTCTTTTATTTAAGGCTATCCGGAACCGTATTCAGAGTAACCTTACTGGCAAATCTTAACATCCGGGGGTGCAAAAACCTTGTTCTTTCCTTTTTAAATCTGCCTCTTCCCCTTACCTTTGCGCTCCCTTACCCAACAGGTAAGGATTTCAACTAATTATTAATCAAAAAACAGGGTAATGAACAATTACGAATTGATGGTGATTTTTACCCCGGTTTTGAGCGACGATGAGTTTAAAGCCGCTCAAAAAAAGTACACTACACTGGTTACCGACAACGGTGGCTCAATTGTAGGGGAAAATCCGTGGGGACTAAAATCACTGGCGTACTCAATCCAGAAAAAAACCACTGGTTTATACTGGGTTGCGGAATTTACTGCGCCATCCGACTTCAATGAGAAGCTGAAAATCCAGCTTCTGCGTGACGAGAGTGTACTCCGTCACATGGTTACCAGGCTCGACAAATACGCCGTTGAGTACAACCAGAAAAAGAGAAGTGGCGTACCAACAGGAACCGAAAAAGTACAGGAGGCTTAATTATGGCTAAAGCAAATGAAATAAAATACCTGACGGCCATTAAAGCTGAAAAACGACCCAAGAAATTCTGTCGTTTTAAAAAATACAATATCCGCTACATCGATTACAAGGATATAGAGTTCCTGAAAAAGTTTTTGAACGAGCAGGGAAAACTATTACCCCGTCGTATAACTGGTAATTCTTTAAAATATCAGCGCAAAGTTTCCGATGCAGTAAAAAAGGCCCGGCAAATGGCGTTATTACCATTCGTAACAGACCTTTTAAAATAATTTTTTAACCTAACCTCTCCGTCATAGCGGAGAGAGGACAGTCCCGCTGCAAGCGGGATTGGCTAAAACAAATAACAATGGATATCATTTTAATTCAGGACGTAGACAATCTCGGTGGCAAAAACGAGCTGGTGAAAGTAAGAAACGGTTATGCCCGCAATTTTCTTATTCCCCGTGGATTGGCTGTAGAAGCAAATCCTTCTAACCGTAAGCAACTCGATGAGAGATTAAAGGTTACTAAAAAGAAAGAAGACCAGATGCTTGCGCAGATCAACAGCGTTATTGCCAAACTACAGGAAGGACCCGTAAAAGTGGGTGCTAAAACCGGTACCAGCGGAAAGATCTTCGGTAGTGTTACGGCTCTTCAAATCAGCCGTGCTATCCGAGATCAGAAAGGATATGAGATTGACAGGAAAAAAATTCATATTACAGATGAAGTGAAGGAACTGGGTACTTATAAGGCATCAATTGATTTCGGCAATGGCCAGCATGCCGATGTGGAATTTGAAGTAGTGGCCGAATGATGATCGAATGTAAAGTCGTAAAATAAGTTGACAAGTTTTTAAAAAAGCCCACATCCTCGTGTGGGCTTTTTGTTTAGCCATCAAATAAGAATACTAACATGATAGCTGCTGTCACAAACTCATTCCTATTCCCCTCTTAGATGACGGGTTGTAAAACAAATTGATGTACAATCCAATTCAATCCAGCCATTTATCGCTTTTTCTGCAGATACCGGCCGGGCCTAATGATAAGCTCAAATGGAAAATATATTTTTTAGGAATAATAAATAAAACTCTTTCCAAAAGAACCGTTACCCCAAAAAATACTGCCCTGTTTTATTTGGCTATAGGTAATCAAATGAAATTCGCATATATTCGTTATGTATTGTGTTCTTTCAGTTTCTCAAATCTTTGAACGTTTCGTAAATGTTCATTGTTTCTTGACGGCTGTAAACACGTTTTTTGTTTTTTAAATTTTTTCTCAACATGAACATTTACGTAGGAAACCTTAGTTGGGGTCTCAAAGATCAGGACCTGGCCAACTTGTTTGCACCATTTGGTGAAGTAGCTTCAGCAAAAATCGTCATGGACAAATTTACACAACGCAGCAAAGGCTTCGGATTTGTGGAAATGCCAAACGACGAACAAGCGCAAGCAGCCATTGCACAATTAAACGGCAGCGAGATTGAAGGAAGAAACCTCGTTGTTAACGAATCACGTCCAAAGGAAGAAGGAAGCGGAGGCGGAGGATTTAAGAAGAGGAACTTTGGCGGAGGCGGTGGTGGCGGCGGCTACAAGAAAGGCGGCGGCGGTGGCGGCGGCTATCGCGGTGGCAATGGAGGTGGTGGTGGATACAACCGCGGTGGCGGTGGTGGAGGCTACAGAGATAACTATTAAACCATAATAATTATACTGTACTACGAGTCCTGTTTCATAAAAACAGGACTTTTTTAATTTAAGGGGAACATGATTTGCAATGACTTTAAAAACTGAATTATGTTCATACCGATTGGAGATGATAACCGGGACAGGCGAATAACCCCTTTTGTAAATTATTTGCTTATTCTCATCAATATTCTTGTTTTTATTTTTTTGCAGGATTGGGGAAGAAATATTCCGTTTACATATGGCTTTTCTACAGTGCCTGCAGAAATTCTTAGCGGACATGATATTATATCCGATGCGAAAATTGTAACTGACGAGATTACCGGCCAAAGGGTACAGATACCTGGACTAGAACCAACTCCAATTAATGTTTATCTGACATTGCTTACTTCTATGTTCATGCATGGTGGATTGGCGCACATACTTGGCAATATGCTTTTCCTTTACATATTCGGCGACAACCTTGAAGATGCAATGGGACATAGCCGTTATTTTTTCTTCTATGTGCTATGTGGTGTTATTGCTGGTTTGGCGCATGTGTTTTCCACTTATTTTTTTGGACAAAGTGCCTATGTACCGAGCCTGGGCGCTTCCGGCGCAATTTCCGGGGTAATGGGTGGCTATATTGTTTTGTTCCCAGGTCGAAGGGTGCATTTATGGTTGTTCTTTTTCTTCACCATAGCAGTTCCTGCATTTATTGTGGTAGGATTGTGGTTTGTGTTCCAGGTAATAAACGGATTGGGTGCATTAGGGGGGGATGAAGCTGCCGGAGGCATTGCATATGCAGCACACATTGGAGGCTTCATTGCAGGATTGATCCTGGTAAAAATGTTTGCACGAAAGAAGCCTGTTTTAGTACAGGAACGCAAAGCGTTTTGGTAGAATATCAATTTCAAAATAATCCGTTTGAAAATATTCGCCATCCATATGTGCATGTAGTTTGGATGGAGAATGAATAATTATCTTTTCAGTTTGCCGATATTTTACAAAATCAAGCTGCAGGTGCTCACCCTTTTCTATTACAGGTAAATATTTTATTCTTCTGAGAGGAGCAATTTTGCCAATAATGTTTATATCCAGTAATCCATCGGTAATTATTGCATTAGGTGCCACATGAAATCCACCGCCGTACCTTGATGCATTGGCTACAGAAATCATAAAGCAGTCCTCATTAATAGTTTCATTGGGCATTTCCAATACGCAAGGCTTTTCATGATATCCAATTATATGTTTTAATATCGAAAGAAGATAAGACGCCCTGCCTGCTAATTTTTTCTTTCCTATAAGATCATGCACGATTGCTCCGTCAAAACCAATTCCAACCCCATTCAAAAACAATTTTTCGTTACAGATCCCGGCATCAATCAATTGTGGACTGCTTTGCAAAACACGGTCAACCTGTTGTTCAGTTGTCTTATTACCATACAACATCCAGTGAAGATCATTGCCGCTTCCTCCTGCAAACAGTGCCAATGGCAATTGAATTGTCGGATATTGATTAATGAACCAGTTGATTGTACCATCACCACCGATGATCCACGCTTCGGTAAAACCGTCAAACAATTCGGGCCATGCTGAATCAAAAACCTTATGAGGAATGTCTATTCCTGATAATAGAATTTCAATACTACTGGTGATACGCAGAGCTTTTTGGTTTTCGCGTGTTGGGTTGCAAAGGAGGGCAATATGTTTTTGAGGATTGGACAATGATCAAAACTAACCTTGCATCCTGAAAATTACAAAGTCTAGATGACCATTAAAGAACTGGCTATAATAATCTACTACAACTTCGATAAAGGTTTAGGCCCAAAATCCTCAAATATTGACAATACCATTTTTGATCGCAAAAAGTACAAGTCCTACCCTGCTTTTGAGATTCAATTTTTCAAATAAACTATCACGATAGCCTTCAACGGTTCTTGGGCTGAGAAACATTTTTTCAGCTATTTCTTTATATGACATTTCTGTACAGGCCAGTTTTAAAAACTCGATTTCCCTCGAATTTAATTTCAACATTTCTTTTATTGACGCATGATCGGGTTCATCAAGGTGATTAATGGAATGAATTAATTTACCTGTTACCAATTCGGAGTAATAGTAGCCTTTGGAAATAATAGATTCAATTGCAGCTTTTACATCCGCAATATTACTGTCCTTTAACACATACCCTTTTGCACCATTTTTTAACATGCGAATGATGGCTCCGTCATCATCATACATGGAAAGGGCGAGCACTTTTACTTCAGGGAAATTTTCTTTGAGCCATAGAGCCGTTTCATAACCATCCATTTTAGGCATATTGATGTCGAGTAAGGCTACGTCCGGGAGATGGTCTTTCTTGGTTTTTTCGATAAATTCTTTTCCATTGTCAGCTTCATATAAAATGGCGTAGCCAAGATCCTTTAATAAGGAGGCCAGACCATTTCGCATGACCACGTGATCGTCAGCTAAAGCTATTGTTGTCATGTTGCTGTTTTGTCCCGATAGCTATCGGAATGGTTAAAATGATTTTTGTACCATGTCCGGGTGAGG
>Ga0193740_1000099_pt1 | contig 23778 bp, 13 predicted proteins | sample L2s1metaG_FD_145072 | JGI IMG/M metagenome (GOLD analysis project Ga0193740, IMG submission 145072) | Soil microbial communities from a riparian zone of the East river system, Colorado, United States - L2s1 | ecosystem: Environmental > Terrestrial > Soil > Riparian zone | place: USA: East River... | reverse complement strand
TGTAAAATACAAGGACATTAATAATGATGGAAAGTTTGACCAAAATGATCTCACTTTTATCGGCAACCCATGGCCGAAGTTAACGGGAGGCTTTACAAATTCGTTTTCTTATAAAGGCTTTGATCTCAGTATTCTTATTACCGGAACTTATGGGAATGATGTTTATAACTATATAGCTGCTGAAGCAAGCAATCCAAACAACATCAACCTTAGCCGCAATCTGTTGGTTAAAGCCTTAGATTATGCCAAACTTACTACCGATGCCAATGGCAATCCAGTTCTGGCCAATCCTGACACCAGGGTACCCCGGATTTCTAATAACACTGTCTCCAGTGATAATAACTTCGGAAGGATCACCGATCGTTTTCTCGAAGATGGTTCGTATTTAAGGCTCAAGAACATTTCTTTGACTTACAATATGCCTTCTAAATACCTGGGATATACGAAAGTGATTAAAGGCCTGAGAGCTACTATTGGAGTGCAAAATATATATACATTCACCAGTTATAAGGGTTATGATCCGGAAGTTGGTGCTTATGTAGGTACAGGTGCTTCAGGTGGTTATAGTGGTAACCAGGGTATTGGTATCGATTTCGGACGTTATCCGATCACCCCGATGTACACCACAACAATTAGTGTTAATTTCTAAACTCGTTAAATATGAAAAATATGAATAGGGTTATTTACTTTCTTGGAGTATTGCTTGCTGCTGCGACACTCTCAAGTTGTAAAAAAAGTTTTCTCGATAAACCACCTATGAGCTCAGTGGTAGACGCCAATTTTTATAAAACAGATGAGCAGGTAATGGCCGGTACAGCTGCTCTTTATAGTTCCGTATGGTTTGATTACAATGATGTAGCATCTTATCAACTGGGCGACTTTAGAGGGGGCAGTGCTTATGATGCATGGTACGACAACGCGAATTCCAAATTCAATACCACGCCAGACAACCAACACAACCAAAGTGCATGGCGGGCTTTTTACGTGGTAGTAGCCCAGGCTAATATTGCAATTGTAAATATCAATAGATACGCAGGTCCTGCAGTTTCTCCTGAAGTCAAAAAAATAGCTATTGCAGAAGCACGGTTTATGAGGGCATTGGCCTATCGCTACCTGGTGATGAACTGGGGCCCGGTACCTATTATTGAGAATAACCTGGACCATCTAAATGATACAAGCATCCGCAGAAACACAGTGCAGAGTGTATGGCGTTTTATTACCCGTGAGATGCGAGCTGTTGCTGCTGATTTACCGGCAGTGGCAAAACAACCTGGAAGGTTGACCAAATGGTCTGCCGAGGGGATGCTTGCCCGTTTCTATCTTACAAGAGCTGGAGTAGAATCGTCCAACGGTACAAGAAAACAGCAGTTCCTTGACAGTGCCAAATATTTTGCATCTGATGTAATCAATAACAGCGGTTTGAAATTGTTGGATAACTATGAAGACCTTTTCAGATGGAGTGAAAAAGGAAATTATCGCTATGACAACAATAGTGAGTCACTTTTTGAATTGCAATGGGTTTTTTCAAACGGATGGGGTGTATCAAATAGTACTCCGGAACAAATTGCCTACAGTGGGGAAATTGCATATAGCGGATGGGGAGGTTCTAAAGGTGCTACCTTCTGGATGCTTAGTCTTTATGATGGTTTGAGCCCACAGCCGGATGGGAGTTTAAAAGGAAGAACCATAGACCAGCGCTTGCGTACAACCTTTATGTTGCCAGGTTTCTCTTATCCTTACATGACCAAAAAAAGCGATAAGACCCCATTTGTTTTTCCTATGACTGGTACAGACAATAACTATGCGTCAATAAAGAAGTATGTGATTGGTGGACCCGATGACATGGGATCGAATGCTTCTTCCCAGCATTATCCAAATAACTCTTACATGATGCGTCTTGCTGAAATGTATCTTATCTATGCAGAAGCAGCAATTGGCAATAGTGCTTCCACAACGGATGCAACCGCAGTAGCTTATTTTAATAAAATACATCAGAGAGCAGGCTTGCCTCCATGGACAGTCTCCGGTACCAATGCAAATGGTCCGTTGACACTCGACGCAGTATTAAACGAAAGATTCAAAGAGTTTGCGATGGAAGGAAGTACATGGTACGACATCGTAAGTCTTCACTATTGGAATCCGACAAAAGCAATTGCCCTTCTGAATTCCCAGGACAGGGGTTTATTCTTTGCCAGTCCCGATAATGTAAATAATCCAAATGAGTGGACCATTACGAAAACATCCTGGTATTCGCCCAGAACAGTTGTTGCAAATGAAGGAAATTTCGTGATTCCAATACCGGCTATTGAATTGTCTCAAGCCCCTTGGTTGCAGGGTACACCTATAGATTATCCATAGATTAGGTAAACTAATTCATAATAAAGAAATTAAAGACAAATGAAATTATTTAATAAAAGCTTACTCATTTTACTGATGACCGTTGGATTGGTAAGTACATTTATTTCGTGTAAGAAGGAAGAAGATTCCGGTACTCCAACTGTTAGCTATGTAAGAGTTACCAGACCCGAATCATCCGATTCTTTGTTGGTCGGGGCCGGCCAGGGACAACTAATTGCTATTGTTGGCGATAATTTGCAGGAAGCAGTACAAATATGGTTCAACGATCAAAGATCGCGGTTGACACCAACATATATTTCTAAGAACAGCATCCTGGTATCCGTGCCGAGTCAAATCCCACTAACTGTCAACAATAAACTAAAGATTATTTTTAAAAATGGATATGAGCTGCTACACGATTTCCAGGTACAAATCAGCAAACCGGTGCTATCAAGCATGAATTCAGAATTTGTAAATGACGGTGATTTGGCCACGTTCAATGGCAATTATTTTTATGCGCCACTTACCGTTACATTCACCGGTGGCGCAACCGGAACTATTGTAACAACGAAAGATCAGCAGTTACAGGTACGGGTGCCTGCAGGAGCACAGCCTGGACCCGTAACTATAAAAACCAATTTTGGTGAGGCAACGTCCACATTCTGGTTTAGGGATACAAGAAATCATATTATTGATGCTGACCCACACGAAGGCTGGTGGGGCACTTACCTGATTACTAATCCTGATCCCACTAAAGGCGATCCTCCAAAGATCAGTGGTAGCTACTATCGATTTAAAAAGGAGGTAAAAGCATGGGCCTGGGAGCAACCAGAAGTAGCTGGCGGCCCTGCTAATTCTATGACTAACCATAGTAAAAATATTCCGGATGATGCAATACAAAATCCTGCCAATTACAATGTAAAGTTTGAGATCAATACACTTAAACCCTATAATAAAAGCAGGATAATTTTAAATGTGGGTTTGGTTGGCGAAGACAATGATGCCTATGTTTGGCAGCCACCTTACGATACAAAGGGCCAGTGGCAAACAGTTACTATTCCTTTCGAAGAGATGGTGGCAAAATATAAAACCAAACCTGTTGTCAGCCCCGCTGGTTATTGGTCGAGGATATTGATTTTTGGCGGTGACGATTTTGATGCTGATATCGCATTCGATAATCTTAGAATTGTACCCAAAAAGTGATAAACAATCATTACTAACGTAATAATTTAAACAAATGATTCGCTTCCCATATACCCGATTGCTTGCCTTTCTGTTTATCGTATTTACTGTCGGAGCCTTCATCTCATGTAATAAAGATGACAACGATGATCCAAACGATGGCAAAGCAACCTTATTTAGTTTTGGCCCAACCGGGGCTAAAGTTGGAGACACACTTCGTTTTATAGGTGCTAATCTTGACCAGGTTACTTCCGTTAAATTTACTGGAGTAAATGCTTTAGTCGATAAAGCCAACTTCAAATCACAAACTTCCGATCTAATTACTTTGTTGGTACCCGCTACCACCGAGAAGGGCAAACTGGTTTTGAAATTGTCAGGCGGTGACAGCATAGTTACAAAAACGGCATTGAATATAGGTGTGAAAACAACGGTAGCTTCGATCACGAGCCAGGCTCGCCCGGGTGCCAACGTAACTATTACAGGTGATTATTTAAATTGGATAGACAGAGTAACATTTAATCAAAATAAAAGGGTGACTTCATTTGTCAGTCAATCTCAAACACAATTGGTAGTTAAAATTCCTGATGATGCCCAAACCGGTCCATTGTTATTGCATTATACTGGAACTGATTCTGCAGACTTAGAGACAAAAGACACCTTACGTGTAACTCTACCTGTCGCCACTTCATTTTCACCAAACCCTGTTAAACACGGAACAAATGTGACAATTAACGGAACAGATATTGATCTTGTTAGGAAAGTATATTTAAATGGTGTCACAAATGCAATAACAACTTTTGTTAGTCAAACTGCTACACAATTGGTTGTTAGTGTTCCTGGTACAACTACAAAAGGTAAAGTAAAACTTGAAGCTGCTTCAGGCGTGCAAACAACTTCTTCAGCTGATTTGGATATATCGCTGCCTGCAATTACTTCAATGACGCCGAATCCTGTTGATACTTTGGCGAATGTAACACTCACAGGTACTAATCTTGACCTGGTATCTTCAGTTTCCTTTACTGGTGTAAACAATGCTGTTACTTCATTCGTCAATCAGTCTGCAACTCAGCTGGTGGTTAAAGTTCCTGGAGGCTCCGTTACCGGTAAGTTGACTCTGGGCGTAAAGAATTCTACCCTTACAGTAAAATCAGGTAATGATCTTTCAATTATTGGTTCATCCGTGCCACCAATTATCATTTATGATGATGCTATCACTTCCGCATGGAATGGTTGGATCGGTGGTGGCTGGGGTGGTACAAAAGATCTTAATAATACTTCTCCTGTCAGGTCAGGCTCAAAATCTGTCAAGATCGACTATACAAGTGGGGCTTATGGCGTTCCGCTTCAATTAGGCGGCGCTACTATTCCCCTTGGTGGCTATACTTCTTTGAAAGTTTCGATTTATGGAGGAACTGGTTCGGATGGTAAAAGTGTAAATATAGGTTTCAATGAAGCCGATGGTAAAACCGTAACTCTTGTTGAAGGTCAATGGACGGACTTTACTATTCCTTTGAGTCAGATATCGTCTGTAAGTACGCTCACTCATTTGTATATTAAAAACTATTCTTCCACCGGCGCCTTTACTATTTATGTCGATAATCTTGGAATATATTAATCCTGATTTTACAAACTGTCCATATTGAGGACTGGATGTATATAATTAAAACAATTTTTCTCATAAGCAGCAATCGTCCCCAACTGGTTCATTTCATTCCTGATTTGAACCAGTTTTTTTTAAGGCAAACTCACATTTTTGTTGTCTAACCTATAGAGAAGGAATCAAAATGAAGAAATTGTATACCATAGTTGTCTTTGCTTCAATTGTTTTGCAATTACATGCGCAGTCATTCGTTCAAACAAAACAGCATCAATTTTTTCTTGGTGGTAAACCGTACTATTATATTGGGGCCAATTACTGGTATGGTAGCATTTTAGGCTTACAAAAAGACAGGCAACGAGGTTTTGAACGATTAAGACGAGAACTGGATTTTCTGAAATCAAAAGGCATAAATAATCTCCGTGTTTTAGCTGCTGCCGAGGGTGATGGTTTGGTAAACGGGGTAGAAAGGGTTGGACCACCCTTACAACCTGAAAAAGGAAAATTCAATGCGACTGTTTTAGATGGCCTTGACATTTTACTAAACGAGATGTCTAAACGAAACATGAAAGCTGTTTTGTTTTTTAGTAACAACTGGGAATGGAGTGGAGGCTTTCTTCAATATTTACGATGGAATGGACTCATTGACGATTCCGTTTTCAGAAGAAAGCTACAATGGGATGAGATGCGTGACTATGTCAGTAAATTTTATTCCTGCGATGCCTGCAAAAAAGATTACCTGAAACAGGTTGAATTTGTACTCAATCGTACAAACAAAGTTTCAGGTAAGAAATATATTGATGAACCGGCAATTATGGCCTGGGAGTTAGCTAATGAACCCAGGCCAATGCGTCCTTCAGCGAATGAAGCGTATAAAAAATGGATCAGCGAAGTAGCGGCCTTCATCAAGTCAAAGGACAAGAATCATTTGGTAACCATCGGACATGAAGGATACATGGGAACCGAGAGCCTGCAATTGTTTGAACAGGTTCATGAAAATAAAAATGTCGATTACCTAACCATTCACATCTGGCCAAAAAACTGGAGCTGGTTTCAGCCGGCTACCATGGAAAATGATTTTTCACAGGTAATTTCAAAAACGGAAGACTACATCAACCAGCATGTTGAAATCGCAAAAAAATTAAGCAAGCCGTTAGTGATCGAGGAGTTTGGATTGCCAAGAGATCATCACTCATTCGATATTACCGCGACAACTAAATTAAGAGATCGATATTATCAACACATATTTAATCGGTGGAAGCAAAGTGTTGATTCAAATGGTGTAATTGCAGGAGCTAATTTTTGGGCATTTAACGGCATTGCACGTCCTGTAAAGGGACAAATCTTTTGGAAGGAAGGTGATGATTACATGGGTGATCCTCCAATGGAAGAACAAGGTTTGAATGGTGTATTTGATTCTGATAAATCAACATGGGACCTGGTATGGTCTTATGCAAGCAATATTCAGTCTTACACTTTACATGACTATTCACCGTCTGATAAATTGGCAACGAAAGAAACCGTAAACTTATATAAGAATTTAAAAAGGCTTCTTGGTAAAGGAGTCATGTTCGGACACCAGGACGCTTTGGCCTACGGTGTGAACTGGAAATATGTAGAAGGGAAAAGTGATGTACAGGAAGTTGTTGGTGACTATCCAGCCATTTATGGGTGGGAAATCGGAAATATAGAGCATGAACTTCCATATGATTTGGATAGTGTACCATTTGATAAAATGCGCAACTACATTCGCCAGGGTTTTGAAAGAGGTGGAGTTATCACCATCAGTTGGCATGCTGATAATCCACTGAACGGGGAATCGGCATGGGATACAACACATGCGGTACAATCGATCTTACCAGGCGGCACCAGGCATGAATTGTTTAAAACATGGTTGGATCGTGTTGCCGGCTTCCTGGGAAGTTTGCGGTCAAAAAATGGAACAGCTATTCCAATTCTTTTCCGTCCCTGGCATGAATTCACCGGCAATTGGTTCTGGTGGTGCCAGAATACATGCACACCGGATGAATTCAAATTACTTTTCAGGTACACCGTTAATTATTTACGCAACGAAAAAGGTTTGCACAACCTCCTGATTGCTTATAATACTTCAGGTGATTTTAAAACCAAACAGGAATTCCTGGAGCGTTATCCCGGTGATGATGTTGTTGACCTGGTAAGCTTTGACAGTTATCAGCATGGCGACCCTGAAAAGGATAACTCCTTTGTAAAAGGATTGGATACCAGGCTGGGAATACTTGAAGAGGTGGCAATAGAAAAAAATAAAATCCCGGCATTGGCAGAAACAGGATATGAAGCTATTCCTTATGCCGGCTGGTGGACGAATACTTTATGGAAAGGAATCGGTGATCATAAGATTTCCTATGTTCTTGTGTGGCGTAATCATGGTAGGCAACAAAATGGCCGTATGCATTACTACGCGCCTTATAAAGGGCAGGCATCGGCAAAGAACTTTATTGATTTTTATAACCTGGACAAAACACTGTTTGAAAAAGATGTGGCGAAAGAGAATGTTTATAGATGATGAGAGATGAGTGATGAGAGATGAGTGATCAATGATGAATGATGAATGATGAATGATGAATGATGAATGATGAGAAAAAAATAGATGAACAAGGTAGGAGAAAATTTGAACTGATTGATTAAGCTCCGTAGGAGCGAAACGTTGGTAGAAACAACATCGATTGTTCATTACGGCTCCGTAGGAGTCGAACATTAGGATGATAGAATAAAAAGACAGTCGCATTTTGTTTTGAGTTGTTGGGTATGTTGATAAGAATTACGGAACGCACACAAGTGTCTTCTTCGTTGGGGTTAATGTGCAAGATATGAGTGAATGATGAGCATAAAATCAACATGATCCTTACTCTGTGTCAAAGACTAAAATATCCTTATATCAGTCGATCAATAAAAAATTAGGATTAGTTAAAAAAGCATCTTAATGAAAACACCAGGTAGGGGAATTTTACAACAACAAGCAGACGATTAATGCCACCAGGAAATAAATGAGATTACAAGCCATCGACATAGCCATAATAATTTCGTACCTCGTAACGATGCTCTTTATCGGTTGGTTTCTTCGAAAAAAAGCCCGCCAGAATAAGGAGAGTTATTTACTGGGTGGGAAAAAATTACCATGGTACCTGCTTGGACTCAGCGACGCATCGGACATGTTCGACATCAGTGGAACCATGTGGATGGTTGCTCTTTGTTTTGTGTATGGCATGAAAAGCATATGGATACCCTGGCTATGGCCGGTATTTAACCAGGTATTCAACATGATGTTTTTATCAAAATGGCTGCGAAGATCGAACGCCAACACCGGTGCCGAATGGCTGGCTTCACGGTTTGGTTTGAGCGGAAAGGGTGTGAGAGGTTCACACAATATTGTTGTGGTGTTTGCGCTGATCGGTTGTTTGGGTTTTTTAGCTTATGGCTTTATTGGTTTGGGAAAGTTCATTGAAATATTTGTTCCATGGAACCTGGTACAACCCTACGTTCCATTTGACATTGCACCGCAGTACGTAGCACATTTTTATGGAATCATTTTTACACTTTTTGCTGTGTTTTATTCTGTGCTGGGGGGGATGCATAGCATTGTGCTTGGTGATTTGATCAAGTACATTGTAATGACGATTGGTTGTATTTCCATTGCAGTTATTGCCATGATGCATTTACACGGTAATGGAGCGGTGTTACCAATACCTGAAGGTTGGTTAAATCCATTTTTCGGCTGGCATTTAAATTTAAACTGGTCAGAAATTGTTCCGGCAGCAAATGAAAAAATTGCGAGCGATGGATTTGAATTGTTTGGAATCTTTTTCATGATGATGTTGTTTAAAGGGGTGTTTGCGGCTTTAGCCGGACCAGCACCCAATTATGATATGCAAAAAATACTTTCCACGCGTTCGCCAAAAGAGGCTTCTAAAATGACGGGATTTGTTTCCATTATATTATTACCGGTCCGCTATTCGATGATCATTGGCTTAACAGTGTTAGGATTGCTTTACTTCAATCAGCTCAACCTGGATAACGCTACCGGGGGAACCGATTTTGAAAAAGTGTTGCCGGCAGCAATTAATAACTTTTTGCCGGTGGGAATCTTGGGAATCGTTTTAACTGGTTTGTTGGGTGCATTCATGGGAACATTCTCAGGCACTTTAAATGCTGCGCAGGCCTACATCACCAACGATGTTTACCTGAAGTATGTAAATCCCGATGCTTCAAACAGGAAAATAATGGCAGTTAATTATTCCTCGGGAGTTGTGGTGGTAACCATTGGAGTGATATTAGGATTCCTTGCAAAAGATGTTAATAGCATTTTGCAGTGGATTGTATCCGGTTTGTATGGCGGGTACATTGCCGCCAACATGTTCAAATGGTATTGGTGGCGCTTTAACGCCAATGGATTTTTCTGGGGCATGACTGCAGGAATTGTTCCCGCTATTGCTTTGGCGGCATTGAAAGAACAACAAATAATAGTGGGATTGGAATTGTATTGGTGGCCGGTGATTTTTGTGCTGTCAATAGCAGGATGCATCATCGGCACTTATACTGCCCCACCCACAGATAAAGAAGTACTAAAGAGATTTTATTCAACAGTAAGGCCGTGGGGATTCTGGAAACCCGTTCATAAAGAAGTAATGGTGGATGATCCGTCATTTGTGCCAAATAAAAGATTTAAACTGGATATGTTTAATGTGGTGTTGGGTATGATAGCGCAGTGTTGTTTAACCGTTCTGCCTATGTACGTTGTATTGTGGTTAAAACTTCCGTTGCTGGTAACCGTTGTGATATTAACTGTTATTGTTTTGATATTGAAAAGAACCTGGTGGAATAAGCTTGAGAACTGATAACACGAATTATGACGAATTACACGAATGGTTCTGCGATGACAACAGTAGTGCCTAATATAATTCGTGTGATTGGTGTAATAAAAACAAAAGTGATGAATACAAAATTTGAAAAGCGTTTGAAGGCGTTGAAAAAGGTGCATGAAGAATTGGTAAACAAAAAAAATGAAAAAGAGGAGTTGGGCAATGGTGTTTTTGACCGTTATCGTTACCCTGTATTGACAGCAGATCATACTCCTTTATTCTGGAGATATGATCTTGACCCGAAGACAAACCCACACTTGATGGAACGTTTTGGCATAAACTCAGTTTTTAATGCCGGTGCAATAAAACTTAATGAAAAATATTATGTAGGGGCACGCGTGGAAGGTGCCGATCGTAAATCTTTTTTTGCAATTGCGGAAAGTGATAACGGTATTGACAAATTTCAGTTCTGGGATTATCCTGTTGATTTGCCTCCTACCGATGTTCCCGATACGAATATCTATGATATGCGTTTAGTGCAACATGAAGATGGCTGGATTTATGGCTTGTTCTGTACTGAACGCCGTGATACGAATGCACCTTTAGCCGATCAATCAGCGGCTATTGCACAATGCGGCATTGTCAGAACAAAAGACATGTTGGCCTGGGAAAGACTTGCTGATCTGAAAACGCCGTCGCCGCAGCAGCGCAATGTTGTTCTGCATCCTGAATTTGTAAACGGCAAGTATGCTTTTTATACACGTCCGCAGGACGGATTTATTGAAGCGGGAAAAGGCGGTGGAATAGGCTGGGGCCTAAGTAATACTATGGAACCGGCAATAATCAAAGAAGAAATTGTTGTTGATCCAAAAGTGTATCATACAGTTTATGAAGCAAAAAATGGATTAGGTCCAGCCCCTATTAAAACCAAATATGGTTGGTTACAACTGGCACATGGTGTTCGTCATACAGCCGCTGGGTTACGGTATGTCTTATATCTGTTTATGACAGACCTTGCAGATCCCACAAAAGTAATTTACCAGCCTGCAGGTTATTTTATGGCACCGGCAGGGGAAGAAAGGGTAGGTGATGTTTCGAATGTGTTGTTTAGTAATGGATGGATAGCTGATGAAGATGGAACTGTTTTTATATATTATGCTTCTTCGGATACCCGTCTTCATGTGGCTACAACTACTGTTGACCAACTGGTAGACTATGTAATGAACACGACGAAAGACGGGTTATCATCTGCAGCCTCAGTTGAAACGCTGAAAAACATCATCGACAAAAACTTACAGAGCGAGGAACAAAACAAAAAGCCCACAAAAAATAAAGTGCATGTTTAAGTAGATATCATGAACGTTCTGTTGGAACAATACCGTGAAGAGATGAAGCAGGAACTGGAAGATATTCTTGCTTATTGGATGAAGTTTACAATTGATACAAAGAACGGAGGGTTTATTGGGCGGATCGATCATGATAATAATATTGATGCTGTGGCGCCAAAAGGTTCGGTCCTGAACAGCCGTATTCTCTGGACTTTTTCAGCAGCATATCATCTGACAAAAAGAGCTTTTCAATATCTCGCTGATTATTTTATTGATAAGGAGTTTGGTGGAGTGTATTGGACGGTGAACCACAAAGGAGAACCGCTTGATACAAAGAAACAGATATATGCTTTATCATTTGCGGTTTATGGGTTAAGTGAGTTTTACCAGGCTACAAAAAATGAGAAAGCTTTGGGATTTGCAGATCATATCTATGGCGATATCGTAAGATATAGCTATGATGAAAAAAATGGAGGTTACATTGAAGCGTTGACCAGGGATTGGAAAGAGATAAATGATCTGCGGCTAAGTGCAAAGGATGCAAATGAAAAAAAGTCCATGAATACGCACCTGCATGTTCTGGAGGCTTTCGTTAATTTCTATCGGGTTTCTCCTGGCGAACCACTGAGAGCGCAACTGCAGGAATTGATCCGGCTTTTTGCTGATCGCATTATTTCAAAAGAAACGAATCACCTGGTTTTATTTTTTGACGATGAATGGAATCAAAGATCAAACCTGGTTTCTTATGGCCACGATATAGAAGCATCATGGCTCATCCAGGAGGCAGTTGAGATTATTGAGGACAGGTCGGTGAAAATCAAAGATCGTTTACTGGCATTGGTAAAAGCAGCCGGGGAAGGTTTGGATCAGGACGGAGGTTTGTGGTATGAACACGACCCGGTCGAAAATCAACTCATCAAACAAAAACATTCCTGGCCGCAGGCAGAGGCAATGATTGGTTTTTTTAATGCCTGGCAAAATACGGGTGATGAAAAATATTTAAGGCAATCCCTCAAAAGCTGGGAGTTTGTAAAAAAACACATGCACGATAAAAATTGTGGCGAATGGTACTGGGGTGTAAATGAAGACTATTCGCCAATGAGGAAAGAAGATAAAGTAGGCATCTGGAAATGTCCATATCATAATTCACGTGCCTGTATCGAAATTATAAACCGGATCAATTCATTAATCGATTAACTATTATGAAAAGAATTTTTCTCGCCGCACTCACATTTGTTGCTGCACTAAGCTTAACTGAACTAAATGGTCAACAAAAGATAGATCCTGCTATCGAAACGAAAGTTGATGCTTTGTTGAAGCAAATGACATTGGAAGAGAAAGTTGGACAAATGGCACAGGTGTCAATTGAATCCCTCGGTACTTCAAAAGGACAGCAATTTTCGTTTTCGGATAAAATGAAAGATGCGGTAGTAAATTATAAGCTCGGTTCCATTTTAAATTCACCCGGCCCTTTGCAGTCGGCATCTGACTGGAACAGGATTATCACCGAAATTCAAAACGCTGCGCAGCAAACAAAATTGAAAATTCCGGTACTGTATGGATTGGATGATATACACGGTGTGAACTATGTTGGAGGCACTACCTTGTTCCCCCAGCAAATTGGCCAGGCAGCAACATGGAACCCTGAACTGGTTCGCAATGCGGGAATTATCACTGCGTATGAAGGGAGGGCGGCGGGAGTGCCATGGACATTTTCTCCTGTGTTGGATTTAGGTACTAATCCTCAATGGTCACGTATTTGGGAAGGTTATGGTGAAGATCCTTACCTGGGTGGACAACTTGGTGCAGCATTTATTCACGGCGTGCAGGATCCACTGGGCAACAAGGAAAAATTAATAGTGAGTGTAAAACATTACATGGCCTACTCCGATCCAAAATCGGGAAAGGACAGAACGGATGCGTGGATCCCAGAACATTATTTACGGGAATATCACCTGCCATCTTTTGCGGACGCGATAAAAGCTGGTGCCCGGAATGTAATGGTGAATTCAGCACTGATCAACGGCATCCCGGTTCACATTAATAAACATATTCTTACCGATATTTTAAAAACAGAATTGGGCTTCACAGGTTTTATTGTTACCGACTGGCAGGACATTGAAAATGTGTACCGCCGTGATAAAATGACCGCTAGTGTTAAAGAAGCCATCGGTCTTGCAATTAATGCAGGTATCGATATGTCAATGATTCCTTATGACTACAAAGGTTTTTGTACCGATCTTATGGCATTAGTAAATGAAGGCAAGGTTGCTCAAGAAAGAATTGACGATGCTGTCAGGAGAATCCTTCGCGTAAAATATGAGATCGGTCTCTTTGAAACACCGGTAACTTACCTGAAGGATTATCCAAAATTTGCAAGTGCTGAATTTGAAACTGCAGCTTACAACACCGCAGCCGAATCCATCACACTTCTAAAAAATAGAAATAACACTTTGCCTTTGAAGAAGGGTGCAAAAGTATTGGTGACTGGCCCGAACGCAAATTCAATGCGTACTTTAAATGGGGGATGGACATATACCTGGCAGGGTGACAGAACAGATGAATACGGAGCGAAATACAATACTATTTTAGAAGCATTGCAGAAGAAATTCGGAATGAGCAATGTAGTGTATTCGCAAGGAGTTGCATACAAAACAAAGGGACAATACTTTGAGGACACTATTATTAGTATTGATGCGGCGGTAAGAGCGGCCGCTAAAGTTGATTATGTTTTATTGTGTGTTGGTGAAAACAGTTATACAGAAACTCCGGGTAACTTAAATGATCTGAGTTTGTCCGATAATCAAATTGCTTTAGCCAGTGCATTGTATAAAACAGGCAAACCTGTTGTGTTGGTTTTGAATGAAGGAAGGCCAAGGATTATCAATAAAATAGAACCAGCTGCAGCGGCTATTTTAAATATTTATCTACCCGGAAATTCAGGTGGCAATGCTCTCGCAGATATTCTTGCAGGCGAGGTGAATCCCAGTGGCAGGTTGCCAATCACCTATCCCCGCTACACGAACGATTTGGTTGGTTACATTCACAAACCCTCAGAAGGAAGTGGTAATCCACAAGGAGGTGATACAAACCCTCAATATGCTTTTGGATTTGGTTTATCGTACACAAGCTTTTCCTATAGCAATCTATCCATTGATAAAAAAAGCTTAGGTGCAGATGAAACAGCAACCATTTCGGTTACTGTAAAAAATACAGGTACCAGGGCAGGCAAAGAAGTTGTACAATTATTCATTTCTGATTTGATTGCTTCACTAACGCCTGATGTAAAAAGGTTGAGAGGGTTTGAGAAAGTAAGTTTGAATCCGGGAGAATCTAAAACAGTATCATTTAAAGTTCCAATGCAGCAACTGGCTTTTGTTGGCATCGACAATCAAAAACATTTGGAAGAAGGTGAATTCAAAATACAGGTTGCCGATCAAACAATCAATTTTAAACTAACTCAAACAAAGACCTTTTAATTCGTGAAAAAGCAACATTATAGTTTCACTCTCTTTCTCGCACTTGTGATTTCTGTGTCTGCCAGGGCAGGGGATTTTGTTAAAACGGAGGACGGTATCATTGTTCGCCCGGACATTCAATTTGCAGGTGGCGCCAGGCAGGTGCAATTAAAAGTGATCGCAGATAATATCATCAGGGTAACTGCGCTTCCGGAAAAGGATCTCCCAACCTTAAAAAGTTTAATCATCACTGGTAAAAAAGAAATTGCAAAGTTTGATGTGGTTGACAAGAAGGTAACAGTGAGCTTAAAAACTTCAAAGATCACTGCCACTGTCAATTTGCAAACGGGTGCTGTTTCTTTTTTTGATGAATCAGGAAAACAACTTCTTGCTGAAAGAGTTTTGGGCCGCTCAATTCAACCACAGGTATTTGAAGGTGAAAAATTGTATAATATCCGCCAGGACTTTATTACTTCCCCCGATGATGCATGGTATGGGTTAGGACAACACCAGGACGGATTGATGAATTATAAAACTTACCAGGTCCAGTTATTTCAAAATAATACTGAAGTAGCTGTTCCCTTCCTGGTCTCAAAAAAAAATTACGGCATTCTTTGGGATAATTATTCGCTGACAAACTTTGGCGATGTACGACCTTATCAACCATTGAATGCTTTGAAATTGTTTTCAAAAACAGGTGAGCAAGGCTGGCTGACCGCAAGTTATAGAAATGATAAAAACGCACCTTCTCAAATCATTGTGCAAAGACCTGAATCAACAATTAGTTATGAGTTTTTAGGCGATTCAAAATTGTTTTTACCTAAAGAGTTCAAACCGGAGAATGGCGTAGCCATTTGGGAAGGAGATATTACTTCAGATGTAAGTGGTATTCATAAATTACGTTTCACCTATGCAGGCTATTTGAAAGTTTGGATTGATGGCCGGTTGCTATTGGATCGTTGGAGACAAAACTGGAATCCAGGTTCTGCTATCCTGGATGTCGATCTTCACAAAGGAAAGAAATATGCTTTCAAAGCAGAATGGATTCCTTATGGTGGAGAATCTTATGTTTCTTTCAAGTGGCTCCCGCCTTTAACACCAGAAGAGAAGAATAGCTATAGCTTTTCTTCTGAAGCAGGACAACAACTTGATTATTATTTCATCCATGGAAAAAATATGGATGATGTTATATCAGGTTACCGACGCTTAACCGGCAAAGCGGTGTTATTACCTAAGTGGGCGTTTGGTTTCTGGCAAAGTCGTGAGAGGTACAAATCACAGGAAGAGATCCTTTCAACTGTTGCTGAATTCAGAAAAAGAAAGATTCCGATTGATAATATTGTCCAGGATTGGTTTTACTGGAAAGAAGACCAGTGGGGAAGCCAGGAGTTTGATGAAACACGTTTTCCTGCACCCGGGAACATGATCAAAACTTTGCACGAGCAGTATCACACCCGCTTCATGATCTCGGTATGGCCAAAATTTTATAAAGGGGTTTCCACATATAATGATTTCAATAAGAAAGGGTGGCTGTACAAAAGAAATATTTATGATAGTGTGCGGGATTGGGTTGGCCCTGGTTATCATTCTACTTTCTATGATGTATTCAACGAAGGTGCGAGAAAAGGCTTCTGGGACCTGATCAATAAAAAGATTTATAGTAAAGGTGTTGATGCCTGGTGGATGGATGCCAGCGAACCTGATATTCTTTCCAATGTTACTCCGCAAAAAAGAAAGGAACAGATGTCGCCAACCGCATTGGGCCCGGCTGCATTGGTTTTGAATGCCTACCCCATGCTGAATGTAAAAGGAATTTATGAAGGACAAAGAGAAACCAATCCAAAGAACCGTGTATTTATTCTTACCCGATCAGCATTTGCAGGTTCTCAATCCTATGGTGCTGCCACATGGAGCGGTGATATTGCTGCCAGGTGGGAAGACATGAAAGCCCAAATTTCTGCCGGTGTTAATTTTTCTATGTCGGGTATTCCTTACTGGACAATGGACATAGGCGGTTTTGCTGTTGAAGGAAGATATGAAAAACCCAACCCGGCAGACGAGGAGGAGTGGAGAGAGCAGACAACCCGCTGGTACCAGTTTGGTGCTTTTGTTCCTTTGTTCAGGGCACACGGGCAATTTCCATATCGTGAGATCTTCCATATAGCACCAGAAAATCATCCGGCTTATCAAAGCATTTTGTATTACAACAAGCTTCGTTATCGTTTGCTCCCTTATGTGTATTCGTTAGCCGGTAATGCTTTTCACAACGATGGAACCATCATGCGCGGCCTTGTAATGGATTTCCCGGACGATACTGTTTCATCAAACATTAATGATCAATATTTATTTGGCCCCTCTTTGTTGATCAACCCTGTTTGTGACTATAAGCAACGTACGCGTGAAGTTTATCTTCCTAAAGGTGCTGGCTGGTACGATTTATATAAAGGGCAATATTTTGATGGAGGACAGAAGATCAATGCCGATGCGTCTTATGAAAGAACGCCTGTGTTTGTAAAGGCAGGATCAATCCTTCCCTTCGGTCCTGACCTTCAGTACACATCCGAAAGACCTGCTGATGTGATCACACTTTATGTATACACAGGTGCTAACGGTTCTTTCAATTTGTATGAGGATGAAGGAATAAATTATAATTATGAGAAAGGTGCTTTCCTGGATATTCCGTTTATGTATAACGAATCCACAAAGACACTAACAATCGGAAATCAAAAAGGAAGTTTTATTGGAATGTTGCAGCAACGAAAATTCAATATTGTTTGGGTATCGAAGGACAACAAAACCGGGATAGATACACAGCGAAGCGCAGATAACACGGTCAATTACAATGGTCGTTTGGTTACGGTTAGAAAAAACTAAAAGTCTCGTATGAAAAAGATGGTTATCTATTTCTTGCTGATATTGCTGTTTGCCTGTAATAAAAAAGGTACTTCGCCGGGCCCTGTTACACCGCCTGTAGATACCACTATAAAAACACCGGTAGATCCGCCTGTTGCCAATACCATTGGTTTCTTCCTGGACGATTGGGCGCCGAAAAATTTTACAGTACCTTCCTATGAAGACGTTGCGAAACCTGCAGAAGCCAACACCACATTTGTTACAGTGGATGCGTCGAATATTATTACTAAAATTCCAAAATTTATAGCCGGGCAGAACTCTAACATATGGATGTCGCAGATCGTTACCGAAGCGCCGTTGATGAATCATCTAGCCAATCTTCGTCCTAACGTAATTCGTTTTCCTGGTGGAAGCATCAGCGATATATTTTTCTGGAATGCCCAAAAGAACCAACCTCCTGCAGATGCTCCCGCTAATTTGGTAGACGCCAATGGAGTTTCTGCACCAGCAGGTTATTGGTATGGCAAGAACTCAGAATCATGGACCTTTTCTGTTGACAATTACTACACCATGTTACAGCAAACAGGTAACCAGGGATTGATCACTATAAACTATGGTTATGCCCGTTATGGAACAGGAAATAACCCGGTTGCTGCTGCAGCTCACTTAGCTGCCGATTGGGTTCGATACGATAATGGTCGCACGAAATATTGGGAGATTGGAAATGAATCCAATGGTACATGGGAGGCTGGTTACAGAATAAAAACCTTTGACAACAAAGACGGGCAACCTGAAATTGTTACAGGTGCTTTATATGGCCAGCACGTAAAGATTTTTATCGACTCGATGAAAAAAGCGGCACTGGAAATCGGCAAAACCATTTACATCGGTGCTTATCTTTTGGAAAAACAACCGGAAGCCTGGCAAACCCAAACCGATAAAACATGGAATGCCGGTGTGCTGAATGCATTAAGCAACAAAGCCGACTATTACGTAATTCACAGTTATTATACTGCTTATAAAACCAATGCTTCTGCAAATGAAATTTTAGCAACTGCAAGCGCTACTACTACCGACATGATAAATTATGTAAAGACAAGCATTTCTAATTCAGGTTCAACCATTAAACCAGTCGCGTTGGATGAATGGAATATCACGTCAGAGGGGTCGATGCAACAGGTTTCATTTATTAATGGAATGCATGCAACCATTCTTCTTAACGAGGCACTGAAAAATGAATATGGATTAACTGCAAGGTGGGACCTGGCAAATGGCTGGGCCAGTGGCAATGATCATGGATTATTTAACATTGGTGACGAACCCAATGTGAGTAAATGGAATCCACGTCCTGCTTTTTATTATATGTACTATTTCCAGAAAATGGTTGGTGACCGCATGCTGGATGCAAACATTCCAGGAGCTTCGTTTGTTCGTGCATATGCCTCTTCATTCAGTTCAGGTGAAAAGGGTGTTATGTTGATAAATACCAGCACTGCTCCGCAAGTTGCTATCATTACCATTACTAGTGCAAGGGTTGGAAGTCGTTATTATTGGTACACGTTAACAGGTGGATCGGACAATGGAGAATTTTCAAGGAAGGTGTATGTAAATAACCAGGGTCCAACGGAAATATCAGGAGGGCCTTCGAACGTTTATACCACCATTAAACCATATTCCGCCAGTACAACAAACGGGATAAGAATAGCATTGCCACCAAGGTCCGTTGTGTATGCTGTGATTGATAAGTAAGGGCCCCATCCTCCCTCTGGGCGGAGAACATAGGTCGGAAAGACTTTTTTTAGCAGTTAGTTCTTTAAAATATTAATGATTATGTAGCCAGCGAATTGCTACTATCCATCCCGATAGCTATCGGGACCCTTGTGTCACTCACTTCAGCATTCTGAACTTTGTTGAGCAGGAGACGAACCGCAAAGAACGCTAAGTTGTTCGCAAAGAGACGCAAAGTCTTTGCCATCCTCTGCGTTTCCTTTGGGCTCTTTGCGGTTAAATAAAGATGCCACTTATAAGAATGATGAACTTCGCGATCGCTATCGGAATCAATAGTGCAGTTAATAGCGGTTCATAAAAACCAAATCGATTTCTCATGATAAAAAAACGAATTCCTTTTCTTTGGATTTTAGTCCTATTGTTATTTTTATTATTGTCTAATCTAAACGTTTTTGCTCAAAAGTTTGAAAACCTAGCACCCACGCCTCCAATGGGATGGAATAGCTGGAATACTTTTCAAACCAATATCAATGAACAATTAGTAAAAGATATCGCCGATGTAATGGTATCATCTGGAATGAAAGATGTGGGCTATACTTATCTTGTACTGGATGATGGCTGGATGGCCATGGAGAGAGATACAAAAACCGGTGATTTAATTCCTGATCCAAAAAAATTTCCAAATGGTTTAAAGCCATTGATAGATTATGTGCATTCAAAAGGTTTGAAGTTTGGCTTGTACAATTGCGCAGGAACCAAAACATGCGCAGGCTACCCGGGTACCCGTGGATATGAATACCAGGACGCAAGGTTTTATGCATCGCTTGGTACAGACTATTTAAAATTCGACTGGTGCAACACTGAAGGCATCAATGCAAAGGAAGCTTATGGCACTATGAGTAAGGCACTGAGAACAGCCGGTCGCCCAATGGTTTTTAGTTTGTGCGAATGGGGTAATAATAAACCCTGGTTATGGGCAGAACCCCTTGGACAGTTGTGGAGGACAACAGGTGACATCACTGCCCAATTCGACGGTATTAAAAATCATGGAACATGGCATGCTAACGGTGTAATGACCATTGTTGACATGCAGGATACACTTCGCAAATATGCAGGTCCCAATCACTGGAATGATCCTGATATGCTGGAAGTAGGTAATGGATTAACGCCGGCACAAAACCGTTCACATTTTTCTTTGTGGGCTATATTATCAGCTCCATTAATTGCGGGTAATGACCTGAGGAAAATGAATGAAGAAACCAGGACCGTACTCACTAACAAAGATGTGGTTGCCATAAACCAGGATGTGTTGGGGATACAGGGTTTCAGGTACCGAAATAAAGACAGCGTACAAATATGGTTCAAACCATTGAGCAATGGCGACTGGGCTGCTTGTTTTGTCAATAGAAGTTCTGTTTCCAAACCCATTATTTTCAACTGGCAGAAGGAGGTGGTTATTGATAATCTTTTCAATAAAAATTTAGACACAAAAACAACAACTTACAAACTGCGAGACCTTTGGACGAGGAAAGATGCAGGCACAACAAAAAAAGAATTAAAAGCTGTTCTGCAACCATATGATGTTTTGATGCTTCGGTTAATAAAATAAAATGGAAAGAAGAATATTCGTAAAGAATGCAGTCCTGGTAGCTGCATCATCGGTCATCAACGTCGATTTTGGGGCCAGAGCGTTGTTGACTTCCCCCACCGGGGGAAGCCAGAAGGGGGCCAATAAATTACCTGAATGGAGAGGTTTTAACCTGGTAGATTTCAATACAGCTAACCCACGGCCAGATAGACGATATACAACCGAAGAACAATTAAAATGGATGAGCGACTGGGGGTTTGATTTCGTTCGGTTACCTGTTTCTTATCCATATTATTTAAATTTTGACAGGACAAAGAAGATCACTCCCGAAGAAGTTTATAAAATTGATGAAGCGGCGGTTAATAAAATGGAACAGCTGGTTCAATGGGCACATAAATACAATCTTCATGTAAGTTTGAATTTACACAGGGCACCAGGATATTGTATCAATGCCGGTTTCTATGAGCCCTATAACCTTTGGAAAGACCAGGAAGCTCAAAATGCATTTTATTATCACTGGAATTTCTGGGCAAAGCGATTCAAAAATATTTCCAGCAAAAAAATAAGTTTCGACCTCTTGAACGAGCCTTGTATGCGTGAGGATATGAATGACCAGCATTCGAAAAATTCTGCGATACCAGGATTTTTATACCGTGAAGTTGCAAGAAGCGCAGCCGAATCCATTCGCAAGGAAAACAAAGATCACCTGGTGATTGCTGATGGGAATAATGTTGGTAATGATCCTATTCCCGAACTGGCGGATTTGAATATAGGACAGAGCTGCCGCGGCTATTTTCCTCATGCTATCTCGCATTACAAAGCACCCTGGGCAAATAAGGATCCCGAAAACCTTCCCATGCCCAAATACCCGGGACAGGTAGGCAATCAATTCCTGGACAGATCACTACTTGAAAAATATTATAAACCTTGGATTGATTTAAAAAACAAAGGCGTGGGTGTGCATTGTGGGGAATGTGGTTGCTGGAATAAAACACCTCATGAAGTTTTTCTTGCGTGGTTTGGTGATGTAGTGGATATTCTCTCTTCGAATAAAATCGGTTTTGCTTTATGGGAGTTCGTTGGCGACTTTGGAGTTTTAAATTCTGGTCGTGCCGATGTGGCTTACGAAGACTGGCATGGGTACAAACTCGATCGAAAACTTTTAAATCTCATACAAAAGAAATGAATAACTATTTTTTAGTAACGGTTTTATTGTTTTGCTGTATTCCGGTTTTAGCACAACACAAAACAAGGGTTAGTTTTAATGATGGGTGGAAATTTAAATTAGACAGTGTTCAATCGTATAGTGATGCAAAGAGTAACGATCTATCATGGAGAACATTGAACTTACCGCATGATTGGAGTGTTGAAGGAAAGTTTGACAAAAATGCTCCTGCCGGAACTGGTGGTGGTGCCTTGCCAGGGGGATTGGGATGGTATAGAAAAACATTTTCGATTCCGGCTGCGCAAAAAAATAAGTCAGTTTACATTGAATTTGACGGCGTATATCGCAATAGCGAAGTATTCATTAATGGACATTCATTAGGGACTCGTCCTTATGGTTATTCTTCTTTTCGTTATGAACTCACGCCTCATTTAAAATATGGAGATGAAAGGAACATTATTGCAGTAAAGGTTGATAATTCCAAACAACCCAATTCACGTTGGTATAGTGGTTCTGGAATTTATCGCAATGTATGGCTCACTACTTTAAGCAAAACCCATATCGAACATTGGGGTACTGATATCAGCACACCGACTGTTAATACGAATGAAGCTATAGTTCTGGTAAAAACAAAAACAGTCGGTCAATCATCAGGGCAGCTAAAGCTTACAACCACCGTGTATGATCCCCACGGTAAATCAGTGGAAAAACTTTCAACCAGTCTTTCCACCAGCGAGGCTAATCAGCAAATCAGGATTCCACATCCCAGGCTCTGGTCAATTGAACACCCTAATTTATATAGAGCCGTTTCTGAATTATGGTCAGGAAGTGTTTTGCTTGATACCTATACCACACTATTCGGTGTTCGTTACTTCAATTTTGACAGGGAAAAAGGTTTTACACTTAATGGAAAGCCAGTAAAACTTTTAGGTGTTTGCAACCACCACGATTTAGGTGCATTGGGTTCAGCAATCAACACAAGGGCTCTGGAAAGACAATTGCAAATCCTGAAAGCAATGGGTTGTAACAGTATTCGTACCTCGCATAACCCACCCACACCCGAATTGCTTGACCTCTGTGATAAAATGGGTTTTGTGGTCATGGACGAGGCCTTCGATATGTGGGCAAAATCCAAAACGAAATTTGATTATTCTCTTGACTGGAATGAGTGGCATGAGCGGGATTTAAGAGACTTCATCCTGCGAGACAGGAATCATCCTTCCGTAATGATCTGGAGTATCGGTAACGAAATTATGGAACAATGGGGCGATGAGAAAAAAGGAGATACAGCAGGAAGGAACATTGCCAGGGAATTGGTTGCTATCGTAAGGTCATTGGACACGACCCGGCCAATCACTACGGCAAATAATGAGGTCAATAAATGGAATAATCTGATCCGGTCAAATGCACTTGATCTCATAGGCTATAATTACAATCATAAACGTTGGGGTGATTTTTTAAAGGATTACCCGGGTCAGAAATTGATTGTGACGGAAAGCACTTCCGCACTGGAAACAAGAGGCTATTATGATTTGATTCCTTTCGATACCGTTCGCAGGTGGCCACGGCGATGGGATGAGGAATTAAAGGACGGCAATCCTGACCTGACAGTTTCTGCTTATGATCACGTAAGCACACCATGGGGTTCAACCCATGAAGAAAGTATAAAGCCATTACTGAAATATGATCACGTTTCAGGCATGT
>Ga0193740_1000098_pt1 | contig 23838 bp, 29 predicted proteins | sample L2s1metaG_FD_145072 | JGI IMG/M metagenome (GOLD analysis project Ga0193740, IMG submission 145072) | Soil microbial communities from a riparian zone of the East river system, Colorado, United States - L2s1 | ecosystem: Environmental > Terrestrial > Soil > Riparian zone | place: USA: East River... | reverse complement strand
TCGGTGGCTGACTCAACCTTAACACCTTCGACACCGGCTAATTGAAAGCTTGTTACAAAAATTCTACTTCCAACAGCCATAATTCTCAATTTGTCTTACACTCCTAATCCCGTAGTTCTTTTTAATTCTTTGTATAATAAATGAAGGCAGGGAGATCTCGGATTTTTAGGACATTACAGATAAATCATGGTTTTTTAACTCCTTTCAACATTGTCTGAAAACCAGGATCTTAGGATATTGTATGTTCTGTTAGATGGAATAGGTGATTTGCCAAACCCTGAATTGGACGGTAAAACTCCATTAGAGGCAGCTAATACTCCCAATATTGATGTTTTGGCAAGAAAGGGGAAAATGGGTCAGGTAATAAGCGTTGGCGAGGGAATATCCCCTCAATCTGATATCGCTGTATTCAATATGTTAGGTTACGATTTTCAGGGAAAAAAATATGCCGGGAGAGGAATTGTAGAAATAATTGGATCCGGGGTTGAGTTCCGCGATGGAGACCTGGCTCTAAGAGGTAACTTTGCAACGCTAGATAACAGCAAAATAATAGATAGGCGAGCAGGTCGCGATATCATTAAGCAGGAAGCAAGTACCATTTGTTCATTTCTTGAAGACAATGTAAAATTTGACGATCCGGATGTTTCTGTTAAGATAACTCCTACGATTTCTCATCGTGTAATTATTAAATTTAGACACAATAAGAAATCCCTATCTGATAAAATAAACTAATACAGACCTGCGTATGGTAAACTAAATGGTATCGGGATTGCTAAAACTGACATTGAAAATATGGCTGTACAGGAATCTACATCAGAAGACAATTCTGAGTCATCTATATTATCAGCAAAAATTGTTAATGAATTTACTAGGAAATCTATTGCTTTAATGAAGGATCACCAAGTAAATCTTGACAGAATTTCAAAAAGCAAGAAACCAATGAGTGTTATACTGTTGCGAGATGCAGGGAACAGCGTTCCTCATCTTCAACAGATAAATGAAAAGTATGGGATTTCTACTTCCTGTCTTGTTGACATGCCCGTAGAAATCGGAATCGCGAAAATAATTGGTATGCATTTATTTTGTTCACAAAAAATTGATGATTATAGACAAAAGGGAACAGAAGCTGCAAAAATCCTTGACTCGTATAATCTAGTCTATGTTCACATAAAAGGGCCTGATGAATATGGGCATGATGGCGACGCACTGGGTAAAAAGTCCAATATTGAACTAATAGATGAAAATTTCTTTGGCGTGTTCTTAAAATCAGTAACTAGGAAGCATGTAGTGGTAATTTCAGGTGATCATTCTACACCTTGCATTAAGAAATCACATACAGATGACCCAATCCCATTATTAGTATCGGGAAATGGTATCAAAAGTGATGGAAGTCAACGCTTTACAGAATCATGGGCAAATAAAGGCTCTATGGGCACTTTGAAAGGATCCCAAGTAATTTCATATGTATTGAAAATTATGAGCACACAAAAGAATAATTAGAAATGTAATCTTCACAAGATATTCATTGCTGTGTTCCAGTCAGGGTTATCTTGCACTGTTCGCATACCTTTTCATCAATATTTCTCTCAAGACTATGATGTGCATCGCATATGATAAGTGAGTACCGCATATAATTACACAGCCCAATAAATTTTGAAAGAGTTTTTGCTGTATATGCCCTATTAGTTGAAAGATCATTGCTAATTTCTTTAATCATGCTCATGATTTCACTGAGGGACATGAGTTTTGAAATTAACTCGTTATCTCCACGAGTACCTCTCAGATAATTGCTTACTGCTGCTTGAGTAATTCCCAACATTCTAGCTACTTCTTCTTCCTTTAACCCTTTTTCGATCACCAGCTCTTTTGATAATATTGCTCTTATCGCAGGGATGAGTAATTTGGACTCAATTTCTGATGGAAGTAGCATTAGGTGAGCCTAAATATAGGTTTGTTAAATATATATAGTTTCTTTCGCACATTTACAAAACAGTAAGGATTTATCATACCTTTTTGGGTTCAGTTTTTAATAATTAATTGTTATTCGGTATATTTGGTTAATTTCGATTTTCTAGAGGTCTGTTTCATTAAACGAGTTTAGTAATAGGCAATTTTGATCAAAAATTACATTTATTAATACTACAATATTATTGACTAGAAATTGCAAAAATTCGACGATTTAGACATGAAAATATTGTCAGAACTTTGTAAGAATGCTAATATTTCTGTGCCAAGATTGAGTAAATTATTATCCACTAATTCGTCTGTACTATATAGTAGAATTAAGCGACTGTATAAGAGAAATTTGATCCAAAAATCCACCATAATTGTGAATGAACCTCTTTTAGGAATCAATGTAAAGGCCGTGGTTGGAATAAACAGAGATCCAAAATTAAAAGAGGAAATTCACACTGCGTTATTGAAAATATTTCAGATAATATCGATTTCTGAAGTAACAGGAAGGTTTGATATTCTGGTGACTATCAGTGCAACCACTCTGGAAGAACTCCACAATGTTGTCATTAAACAGATTGGGAAAATTGAAGGAGTTCAGAATACTGAAACCTTTGTAGAAATGCAAAGAACAGAGAAGGAACGTATTTTTACCGCATAACTATACTAATTATACCTCAAGATTGGTAGAAAATCATTGGCATCAGATTTTTTTAATGCTATCTGATAGTAACGCAATAAAATTGATTTTTAACGCATAGTCATTTCGATTAAGCATTTTTTTTACTACATATTGCTCTGGGGCGTGTCAGAAGTATGAGCTATTTGAAATGTCTACTAGCTAATGGATATTTGAGTATGAGTGTCTTCGATGGTTAGCAATTCTCGGTATTGCATGATTTATCTTATCTGATTTGTCCGGTCATGACTTTTTTTGGCCAATTGTGAGTTTTGTTCATAATATCGATAGATTCAAATATTCCAATCTTGCGATAAAATATGAATTTTTGTCTTTTGTACAACAAAAAGTATTGGAAACAGTCCAAACTCTGAAACTTGCAAAAAAAACTAGCAAGGATGACTATATGACCCATCTCAGATTGGTGCTATTGGGAATTGGCATAGTAGGCGGAATTGCTTTTGTCATTAAGTTGATTGCAGAATTTCTAACCTTTAATGGAGAGTAAAGGATTATATTCACACATCAAATCGAATTTCAAATAAGATTAATTTACTAGTCGTAGTAGTCCTTTAGGGTAGCCAAATTGAAAAAAATAATAGGGACTCTTGGATCTCACTGCTCACTTCAGGTGTTAAAGGGTGCAAAGGATGAAGGTTTTAAAACTCTATTGATATCGGAAAAGAACCGATACCGTGTATACAAGAGATTTAATTTTATTGACCACATTATACTGGTTGACAATTTTAGAGATATTCTAAAGTCAGATATTCAAAAAAGATTAAACCAATTAGATTGTATTCTGATACCTCACGGTACTCTCATTTCTACCTTAACTTCTGATGAAATAGAAAGTATTAACGTCCCTTTTTTTGGTAATAAATTTATTTTAAGATGGGAGGCTGATCGAAATCTTAAACAAAAACTGATGGTAGAATCAAAACTGCAAGTTCCAAGAGAAATAAATTCAAAGAGTGAAATTAATGATCTTTGCATTGTGAAGTTACACGGAGCTGCTGGGGGTAAGGGATATTTCCTTACATCAGATCAAAGTGGTTTCGAAGAAGGATTCCATAAACTCTTGAATGATGATGTAGTTACTAACGAAAATGAGCTATACATTCAAGAATATGTGAAGGGAGTTCCTGTGTTTCTACATTTCTTTTATTCTCCAATCTCAGGAGAGATAGAGTTTATGGGTGTAGATAGAAGATACGAATCGGATATAGACGGTATTTCGCGAATTCCCTCAAAACATCAGCTAAATGTCCCAACGGAACCTACCTACAATGTAATAGGAAATATCCCGCTAGTTTTAAGGGAATCACTTTTGGAGGGAGTATACCAAATGGGTGAAAATTTTGTTGAAGCTTCTGAAAGACTTGTTCCTCCAGGAATCCCTGGACCATTTTGCTTGGAAGGAGTGTATGATAGGGATGCAAAATTCATTACTTTTGAATTTTCTGCAAGAATTGTTGCAGGAACCAATCTGTATGTGTCTGGTTCACAGTATTCGGACTTTCTGTTTAAGAATAAGATGAGTATGGGGAGGAGGATTGCATTAGAGATAAGAAACGCATTAAACAAAAGAAAACTTGATAAAGTCCTCACATAGGAACCTAAATGTTCCCGTTGGAATTAAATTCATTGTTGAATAAGATCGATTGAATTAATCAAACCATATATTGGGTTTTTCAAAAAATGCTCCAAGCTTTTTTTATCGTTAATATCCATCATTATTACTTTTTCATTTACAAGTGTTACTGTCATAGGAACATCTTTCCATTCCAATACTCCATTAGTATATATATCCACATTGCATTTAAAACCTGAAGAATTGTCACTTTTATTTTTATACAAAATCCCTAGTCTGTCTTTGATATCGTGATCAACTGACTCATTTGACACCGGCTTGTAAACAATTGTATGAAAATGAATACCTCTTCCATCAACCTCGATCATTGTAAAGTTGCTTTTGAAATAAGTCAAATTATCCTTTAACACGTCAATCCTCCATTTTCCTCCTAGAAGATATTTGGAAGATGAATTGGTATTGATGTCCTTGACAATGGGTTTTGTACTATTTGACATATCCTGCAAAAAAAGAATAGTATTTATCGTTCCTTCGGCGTTGAAAGACGAATTTGAAGTTTGATAAATAAGATGGGACTCATTTGTCATAAAAGTTTGTCCATAAGCATTCGAATCAAAGTAATCATATTCACTAAAAATAAAGATTTCAAGACAAATCACAAGTGAGATCAAATTAATGGTTGAAATAATAAGCAAGTTGTGACCCCACATCATTACTCAAAATTAGAAATTTAACATAACTTAAATTTTACACTAATATTAAATAATTTAGAAATTCTTAATAGATATTAAACTATGTTGTACTATCTCGAGTATGAAAGTTCTCAATATCATTTTGCTTACCCTTTCGGTAATCTTTGCGAGCATGCTAACTGCAACTGTTTCTGCTAGTTTGTCTGACGATTATTGTCACGATCATGAACTGGAGGATTCCCTTTGTTATGAAACCCAAAAGGCGTGCGAAATTGAGCGAAAAAATGACCTAATGGCCGAAGGTAAATGTTATAAGGCCATTATGTAGAAAATTTTTTAATATCTTTTGCGAATAAATATATCCGTCTCACCGGACTGACGGGAGGACAAGGCGCAACCTTTGCGGTTGTATCCATTCATACCTCCCATCAGATTTGAATTAATTTAATGATATGTTGTACATATCTAATCGCCAAGTTCGACTATCAAGGTTTTATTGTAATTTGATTATTTCATCCCATGTGCCAGTTACCGAAAGCATATAGTATTTGCTTTGATCCGCTGATTCTAAGTGTATGATATCACCTGGCGAAATCTGAATTTGAAATAATCTGTTCAGGAATTGCAGGAAACTTGGCCCTGCTACAATGCTCTTTGCTTCCTTTTTAAAGGGATTATCATAGTACTCTTTCAAAGTATCCGTTAGTCCCAAACTACTAAGTTTTTCAACTAATTCAGACAAATCAACAAATTGTGAATTTCTCTTGTAGACCATAAGAATTGCCATTGTAAAGTCTCTCTCATTACATTGTAAGCTGCTATGCATATATAACACTTCTCCGTTGACGTGCAATTGCCAATTATTGATATTGTGCATGAGTATCGAGTTTAAGCTGTTTCGATTTGCGAGTTGCTCGGTTATGATATTACCAAGACTTATTAACGAATGAGTGATAACATACTTATTGTATAACTCTTGTTCGATATGCGGAAATGACTTCAACAATCTAGTTAGTGGTGTTATTTATCTAAGTACAGTAAAGGGAAAACTAGAATTCTGTTCAGATAAATGCTGCAGGGATTTCCTAAAGAAAAATTTGTAGGTCTATGCCTCTTTGGATTTAATACCTGTTTCTCTATGTTGGTATTATTTAACGTAAGATAGAAGACCAGGATTGTCGATGAATTACGAGAGGAATGCAAGTTTGTAGATCTGAAAAATAAGGCGAATAACCATTAATACACGTAGACGTAATAAGACCTAGTGAATAAATCCCCAAAATGTATCGAACAAGAGCATGATCTGTGTGATGGAAACATAATAGAAATGATCAATAACTCCAGCGTAACAAGAATATGTGAATGTCAGTGTCATGACTATATGTACAAACTAGTCAGCAAAATGCAGGCTGCAAATAACCAGTAGTTTTCCCATCAGATTTTGAACCGTTATAAGTTTATTGGCTATTCGTGGAACAGCCCATCAGTTTTAATTCCGTAACCCAAGGTGATCGGCAGTTCTGGTCATCTTGAACCATTTTATAGTTTGTTGGCTAGTGTATAACCAACGCTTCCAAATAAGACTGGTGGGCATCTTCTATCATACCAATCAACCATCAACTTATCCCACCAGTCATATATTCTACTACCGTTCCATATCCCACCAGTGTACATATAATTTATTGTGCATTTGGATTTAACCAGTGTGTTGTAAGTTCCGTCATGTGGGATTTGCCATCTTATTCAATATCATGGGATTCTCTGTCATATTCGCCTGTTCCCGTCAGGGTGTCGTTTTGTGTGTCATACGTTCCCTCCAACCGGAAATAGTAAGTTGGGTCATTCTCCTCAGAATTAGATTTTGACAAATCGGGATATTCGCTGGAGCACTTGTATATTATATTGTTTTCTTGTTCAATGATATCTTTGACGCTATTTACGTCACAAGAGATTGACAATTCGTATCTTTCCACAAATCTTTTCTGTAAAGGAGTAAGTTCCTTGTTTGTCACATTGTCATGAATGTAAAAAAATAGTGTGGTATACAAACGGGGATCAGTATCCTCAGGTTCCGGAAGTACTACATATGAAGAATATCCATCCTCCTCAATCTGACATTGATTTGAAGGGCAAACTTTCTCCCATACTTCTCCTGATAGTTGGAAGTTCTTAGTGATAGGAGTTGTCCTTAAACCTTGTACCTCAAATACAAGATCGTTCTCTTGATTATTTTCTTCTTGTGAATACGCAGGTGTATTTGTGTCGATTGGAACGAAAAACATTAGACTCGTCATTAGTACTCCTAGAATGAGAGTTTTCATTTTAAACCTGTATATTGCGAGTTGCTTAAAAAGTCTTATCCGCCCTCATTCCCTTATCTAATACCACTACAAATTGCCTTCCAATCGAACTTGCCATCAACTTACAAAATCTGAAATTGTTGTTTGCTTGCTATTCTTGCCTTTATGTCGATCACCTAAGTTAAACTTGGATTTTTACAATGTCTACGTTTTCAAAGTATAATTTACTCAGATCCATTTGCTGTCGAAACATATCAACAGTTCCTAGTCCATATCTATCATTACCAATCAACTCCTCCCACCGGTTCTAACTTGTAAGGTTAAGCCAACTATACTTCTATTGCGTTTGGATAATAAACCTTAGAAATCAGTTCGTGATAACATTTGTCGCATACAAAAGAATCTAGAAATGGATTAGGTGAATAAACAGTTCTCTTGCAGTTGTCACACTTGATGTTATCCATTATATAACAAGGGTCATCATTTGATAAAAGGATTGTATAAATAAAATCAGAAACATATTATTAACTTAATTAATATTTATCGTTTTTATACATTTATCACAATATCTCTCGATTAATGTGATTCCATTCATGTCATAACTTGCTATTTTCGTCGGAGTATCCTTACAAATAGAACAGATTCCTCCAGTAATTTTTGTAATTAATTCTTGTTTTTGATAAGGCAATATTTTAGAATCCTGCAATTTTTTATTCAAGTATTCTAATTTGTCATATGAAATTTCAATTGGCGTTATTTTCGGCCTTGGTTTAAGTTTTGAGATATCGTCATTAGAAATATATTCGGTCATTAAATTTCTAAGAAAAGAAAAAACTTTACTTGATGTAACCCACGTATCTTCCATTTTCCAGTACAATTCTTTTCTTTTATCGGCACTCGGAAGAGATGCCTTAGCCATATGTATAATAGCACAACAAGATTATTATGCGATTATGGTATTTTTACCCTTTTTCAGTACAGACTGCATTCAAAAACCGGAAAAGTTATCCAGGAAAAATTGGATGGCTCTACCGGAATTTCAATTGGAGGATAGGATCACAGTCGTTTGTACCAAGTCAATGGAACTCTTACTCAGAAAAACGGTAACAATGTTGACAGAGTTGATTCTACAAGCGAATTTTACTCTTTTATGTAATACTTCGACCCTCAGCCTCATCATTTTTAAGATCTAGTGACACGCAATCCTCACATTTTAAATAAGGTGAATGTTTGTTTCCTCTTGCATCTTTTCCTCGATCCGTCGCAAGGCATATCTTTTTTTGTTTACTACATTCACTACAAGTTCCGATCAATCCTATATGATCTTCAACTTTCATATTGAACAATATAACAACATAATTTAATATTATACCGTGATAACTACTTTTACCTTGGATGATTCTTGCACAAATCGGGGATTTGAAACGAAAGGAATTCCAAATATAGGTATACGGATACTTTGTAATATCAAAATTAATATACTATTCCAAAATCAAAGAGACTGATGTTCCAAGTTTCTGTTGACAATTATGGGATAACGGTGGGCACCGAAGATAAGACCATTTGCCTTGATCCGAATAAACAGCCTAATTCTGATTTCATTTTCATTTCCCATGCACATACTGATCATCTATACAAGAGCGTTAAAGAGAACGGTAATAAGATTATCACTTCACAAATAACACACAAGATAGCAAAGCATCGAGGCTACAAATATGGTGATACATACGAGGAACACGATTTCAAATTATTGGATTCAGGACATATTCTCGGATCGAATGGGCTCCTAATAGAAGACGAGTTGTATTACACAGGTGATATTTCCATACGAAAAAGAGCATTTATGAATCCTGCCGTTATTCCCAAGGCAAAAACCCTCATAATAGAGTCAACCTTTGGTCATCATGATTATATTTTTCCAAAATTTGAGAGCACAATACATAAGGCCAATCTAATAATTTCTGAAATGTATCACCAGGGTATACCAGTAATCTTGTTGGGATATACTCTAGGAAAAGCGCAAATTCTAACAAATGTATTTAGACATTGGAAACCATTAATCATTCACGATTCGATACACGAAATGAACAGGATTTATTCGGAATTTGGTATCGATATGGATAACTATGTTACCTTCTCTGAGGCAGAAAAAAATAACATGTTGTCATCTCATAGTCCGTGGTTAATGATTGCTCCTATTGAATCATGCAAAAACGGATTTCTAAATTATATTAAGACAAAATATGGTGCACTATCCATTGGATTTAGTGGATGGTCTGTAAAACCTTATTACAAAAACGCAATGGGATTAGATCATTGTTTACCTCTGAGTGACCATTGCGATTACAACGATTTGATAGCAGTAGTAAAAAAATGCAATCCTGAAAAGGTATACACATTTCACGGATTTGCCGATGGATTTGCACGAGATCTACGTTCGATTGGTTTTGATGCATATCCACTTGTTTACTCTAGAGGTAAAGCCCGTAAAACATCACTGAAACTTGACACCTTTTTTGGCAAGTCAAGAACTTGAATAATCTGGTTAAATCTACATCCTTCAATTGTAGTATAGCGATCTGCTACCGTGAATCACTTTTTTTCTTGTTCTCTAAAATAGGGAATTACCTTTTTACCAAAGAGCTCAATGTTTTTGAAATAACCGTCTCCCCAAAATCTAATGATAAAATGATTCGTTCCTGCTTCCATAAACCTTTCTAACATTTCGATTACATCATCTGGCTTACCCACTCCTATTGCACTCCTCGCCACATCATCGGGTATTTGCATCGCGGCCCGTTTCATCTGCTCCATCAATTCTGGCTTATTCATTGCATATTCTGTAAAGTACCTCCGGAAATCAAACTCTGAATCTTGTTGAATATTATGCACCTTCAATAATTCAGGTTTGTATAAACTAACCTTGACTGCGTTTTTCATCTTATTCCACGCTTCCTCCCCATCCTCGGTAAAGTAAACATCTACATCATTAGCGAATTGAAAATCGGTGATATCTCTACTATTTTTCTTTGCATGATCCTTTATGACGTCTGCATGGTGTTTGAACAATGCGGGAGTATAGCCAATTGGTATCCAACCATCTCCATAAATAGCACACAGCTCCAGTGTTTTTGGCGCTCCTGCCGCGATATAAACGGGTGGCCTAGGTTTCCTGATACTCTTTGCTTGTAAACATGCATTAATCAGTTTATAGTATTCTCCATCATAATTTACTCTATTATCAGGATCAGAATCAAAGAGAGCTTCAATGACTTCTAATTGCTCTTTGAATTTAGTTACAGGCTTTTTGAATTCTATTCCAAAGTCAACTACATTTTGTGCTTCTCCCGCACCGATACCCAATATTGCACGTCCGTTAGTGAGCCTATCTAACGTGATAGTAGAAAGTGCGATGGTCGAAGGATGCCTTCTAATCGCATCTGTCACACATGTTCCCAACTCAACATTCCTTGTGACTGCACTAATGGCCGCTAACAATAACCATGCATCGTTTACAACCGCATTCTTCCACTGCGGTACGTTTGAATGATCCATGGACCATATTGAATCAAAATCAAGCCTGTCAGCAATTTGACATGCCGTCATTATTTGGATTTCATCCAGACCTAGTCTGGCAATATTTAATCCTTGGGTAAAGCCAAATTTGGTTATCATTTTATAATGGAATTATGCGTTCATATGAGTATATAAGGTTTGGATGGATCGGATTAGGATAACTACTCGCCTAACCTATTAGAAGATTTGAATCTGTTGACAAAACTTTTGTTTGAATATATATAAAATAGCATTATGTTGAAGTAGAATGTGAATTTCATAGATTCTAAAAATTCAACTCATGATTACAACGAAAAGACTTCAGTTCGATTGTTGGTTAATGGCAAGGTTCAAGGTGTGTATTTTCGGCTCAACATGCAAGAAATTGCAAAGAAAAATTCTGTATTTGGCTGGGTGCGAAATTTAACTGATGGGTGTGTAGAAGCCTTGCTTGAAGGAAATAAAGATGGTGTTGATAAGGTCATAGAGTGGAGTAAAAAAGGTCCCGAGAATGCACGAGTAGATGATCTAAAAATAGACTATTTACAATATGAGGGAAAATTTGTTGATTTTGTAATACAACATGATGAGTCATAGCTTCACCATCTATTTCACATTAGATTCAGAATAAATCCAGCAGTATCTAAACTACGTAGCACAAAGTCATTTAATTTCAATTAATTGGTTTCAAATTTTGGATATTACATTAAGTAACGTAGAAAAAAATGGAACAGTTGATAAAAACTACACGTTAGATCACTATTCAAAGTCCTACCATTATTAGCAGGATAATAGTTACTGACACAAGTATTGCTGTAGAAATTAAGAGACTGGTACAAAAAACCTCACAATTTCCTAAAAATTGTGCATTGCGATCAGGTATAGAGTGTAAATATCGGATGAGATGTCTTGTTCTTTCTTGATATCAAGCTCGTTCCATTCTACTTTTATTCCATTCCAACCTTGCGTATGCCACTTCCCAATTGGTAGTGGTTGATGAATAATATTTTCACTAAAAGGGTAAGGGTTTACGTATAGATATGGTGCTTCATAACTGTCATCTCCTGGTGAGACACCAACTCCAATTTGGACTTTCTCTCCATTGATAAAAGATTCAACTGAGAAATCAAAACCATGGGGCCACAGGTGGACTTGAGTGAAATGATCCCTCAACTTCATTCTGAACAATTCAAGACTCTTGTTGACTCTTTTTGCGAATGTGATATATTCAAATAAACACTCCTGTCGCAAAGTCAACGACGGCACTTTTGGCATATTGAGTCCATATTTAGTAACAATTGATTCAAATCTCTCATAAAATCCATCACAAGTCAAGTCAACAAAGTATCCAATCTCATTATGAAAATACAGGAGCTCTCCTGTAAGTAAATGAATTTTTACTTCTGTCTTGTTGTTCAGTAAACCAGTAGTTATTTCATCATTTTGAAAAAAAAGTGCAACATGTCCGTAATGTGGTAACTCTTCTATCAATTGTGACTTTATCTGAGAAATTATTTTGCATACTGTTTGCAAACCAGAAATTCTCTCTAGGAACTTACGATTATCCATTTATTTTCTATAAGTATGTATCTGTTAAAAACTATGTTCTCAGGAACACTAGTATAGAATTAGCAACAAGTACAGCTTCTACTTAATCAGACTTTAGCTTCAGGCTAAAAGCTAAAAATAGATTAGGGTGGATTTGCCCATGGACAATACTATAAACTTCTTCTACTGATGAATTTCTATTCAGCGCCAAAACAAGGTTATCTATGCCCTGCCCTAATTCCCTAATTGCATTAATCTTCATCCCCGTTGGAATAGGCATCAATCCAGTAGAATTCTCCAATTTGGCATCTTGTAAATAATTAGTAAACAGTATTTTCAGTGATTTAGCCTGCGCTACGGACGTCTCATAATTGGCTAAATTTTTGACGACTTTGTTTTCTTGATTTCCTTCATTACTTGTGGATTGATTATTAGACATTGAAGTCATCTTTTCAATACTATGTTTATTTACACTATCAGTCATGTTCGTAGTGGACGTTTCGTTCATCTTCATAATCATGTCTACACTCATGTTGAGCAAACCAGAAGCCATCTTAGGGTCGAGTCCAATCGATAGTCCATATTCTCGAAGAGACTCATCAGCTATATTGGCAGAAACAAGTGCCTTGGTAGTCAAATTAAGGTCCGAGAGAAGGATGTCGAAATGATTGGGAAAAATTGAATTCTCGGTTATGTCCTTTCTGATGGAAGCAAGTTTATGAAATAATTCGTCCGCCCTATCTGAATGAATTGAATATGATGAATTGTTTACGTATTGATTTTCTAAAGCTAGATTTTTTTCAATTTCAAATTGCTTTATCAGTGTATACAGTACCGAACTATCATTCTGATAAAAATTGTGAGCATATAAAATATTATTGTTGGATAAAGCCAAAACAACTCCAAACAGGACGAAGTATACTCTAATATCTAACTTCAAATCAAGGTAACTATGGGCGTTACCAAATAATAAATGTGCGATGATCGCTTCAATAAGAAGAGAAAACATAGAAATTATTCTACTCATCTTACTCCTACAAGATAATGTCCTGATTACTAGAACCTCAACTGACATAATCTTGTTATAGAAAAAGCTTGATCTCAGTTGACTGACATTAATGAAAACTATTTGGAGTAATCTTTTTAGCCGAATATGGGTATAATTTCGTTGATAAATATGGAATCGAATCAATCTCCTACATCTATTAATCACATTGCTATTAGTGTTCCTGATCTAGATACAGGAATCAATTGGTATCAGGAAGTGATGGGATTTACAATTGTAAGAGGTCCCACAGAACTTACCTACGATGATATCCACGTAGGTAAAGCACTTCGGAATATTTTTGGGTCCCAATTTAAGAGATTAAGAATTGTATGGATGACTTCAGCAAACAGTATAGGAATTGAGCTATTCCAGTTTATACAACCTAAACAGCTTGCGCATAAGAACCAAGTCGAATACTGGCACGGTGGAGTTATACACATTGCTGTCACTGAAAGAAACATTGAGGCTTTATTGGAAAAGGTTACTAAGGCCGGAGGAAGACAGCTTAGCAATATCTGGGAACTAGACCCAAAAAACCATCACAAATTGGTTTTCTGTTCTGATCCATTTGGAAACATAATTGAAATTTATTCACATAGCTTTGACCAGTTCCATGCTAACCGATAATTCATAGGAAATTTGTTACCATAATACATGTATTGGCAATTTCAAATGACAGCTTCTGATTACATTTTTCACCAATTTATTAATAATAATCAATTATTGTATCTTACAACAAGCCAACAACAGCATTCCTTCAGTCGACAATTAACACACTCAAGTGGTGACATGCTTCCTTTACAATCCTCAAAAGTACATCCACATTCTGCGCATTTCAACAAGTTAATCTTCATGAAATATTATGATAGATAGACATGATGAAGGATTATTCTTAAAAATTTGAGCATAACTATGGGTAGAATAACTATACCAATTCAATAGGTCTTCTTTTTTCTGGATCTTGATATTGTTCTACTGCACTATCATGGGTCTTCTTGAAAATGTGTTGAGCATGTACTGGTAAAGAATCAATTTGTTTTCTGGATCTAGCCTATAGTCTTGTATTTCGAGATCCCTTTTTACTCGAGAATTGTTTATTGGGCATTTTCTATTATTGTGGATAGACATAATCCTATATATCTGGAATACACGGTGTGCATGCCATGTTTATTGCTAAAACTAAGACAGCACTGATGCAAACATTTCTCATTGCTTACCTAACTGGGATTCTATGGTTAAGAAGAAATCCCCTTTCCTTGGTTTTCTCTGCGATAAGTCCTTTTTCTCTGTTATTTGTTCTATTTATCATTAGTGATGGTAAGTACTTACCACTCTCTATCACCGGAAGTTTGGTAATGGCATTAGTTGGATATGGCCTATCACTCGGTCAAGATATCTCCTTCTACAAAAATGAATACAAGATTCAGGATCTCTTTGTCGCGTCACCAGTATCTCCAATTACTTACATGGTTGGTCTTGCAATTTCACAAATTCTTTTCGGATTACCTGCATTACTCGTCTTATTGTCATTGGCTACTCTGTTTCTTTCTTCTTCAATTTTCATTCCTCTACTGATTGTCACGACGTTACTAGTATGGGGCTCTATGTCTTCTATGGGATTCTTTCTATCTTCACACATGCTACATATACGCAATGTTTCACAAATCATATCTTTTGTTAACGTGATTTTATCCATCCTACCACCTGTTTTTTACAGTATTGAGAGGCTACCTATCGAGCTGCAATATGCTTCCTATTTTGTACCAACTACACATGCATCTTTGATGATTCAATCCACAATGGGATTACCTACACCGAAAGAATGGTCTATTGAATTAGGACTTTTGGTACAGGTAGCATATCTTGTAGGTTTTGTGATTTTGGCTAAAGTTAAGGCAGTATGGCGGGAAAGTTGATTTGTCAAGAACTATTTCTTTTTTTTGAATATGATCTAGATATAATCGATATATTATAATTCGAGTCCTGAATTGGTGTATTTAATTTGTTACTTTGGACAGAACCATATTTTAGCAAGATATACTTGACTTTTACCGGTCAGTATTAATTACAGGATATGTTCTTCTATTAGGAAACTTGATGTAGTATTATCATTGATTTTCCATGATGATGATACGATATGGGTAGGGATAGAGCAGATTTATTAAAAATCAAATATAATAATATTACCTAAAAAGTATCGCAAAACATTTAATATGAATCAGGTCATAATTTTCCAAAAAGATAAATCTAGTTAGAATAAGTTTGATAAATTATGGCAACAGAGCAGCTGTTCATCAGCGTAGTTATCATTTTGGTGGCAACACGCTTACTGGGCGAGTTCTCTCAAAGACTCCGATTGCCTCCGTTGGTAGGTGAATTGGCTGCAGGAATAATTATTGGCCCTTATGTTTTAAAATTAATAACTCCTGATCAGAGTCTGAATGTAATTTCGGACTTAGGAGTATTCTTCCTTATGTTACTAGCAGGCTTACAGATGGATCCTAGAGAAATAAGAAAGGCTGGATTGCGTGGGTGTATCCTGTCAGCAATAGCATTTTCATTGCCTTTCTTAAGTGGTTTTGGAATAGCCACCCTTTTTGGACTCGGAATGCTTCAATCAATGTTCGTTGGATTATTATTGTCTATAACAGCTGTTCCAGTCTCCACAATTGTTCTAATGCAATTCGGAATATTGGAGACCAAGGTAGGCAATACTGTAATTACTGCAGCTGTAATTAATGATATTTTCTCCCTTGTGGTCTTGTCAATTGTGTTACAACTTCACGGAGCTAATGGGGCACCGGTGAATATCACGGAGACGATGATAAATTCTGTAATTAAGATCTTGTTATTCATAGGTGGAATATTTCTTATTGATATATTATTTAGAAAAGCAAACGCTTGGTTTCAACGTAGAGGTACCTACTTTTTTGAAAAACTGCACACAAAGGAAGCTGCGTTTGGTATATTACTGATTTCTACCATTCTCGTTTCAGTTGTAGCACAGGTAGTAATAGGTCTACATTTCATTATAGGAACTTTCTTTTCAGGGTTAATAGTTTACAAAGAAATAATCAGGAGAGAAAACTTTGAACGAGTCTATGGAATAATTTCTGCAATATCCTTTGGATTTTTTGCTCCCATATTTTTTGCTGTAATAGGAATAAATATCAACATGGATTCAATCGCAAACAACCTTCCATTTTTTATAGTTCTTGCAATAGTAGCAGTCGTTACTAAAGTAGGAGGAGGTTATATCGGTTCAAGGTTAATTAAATTCTCAAAGGACGAGAGTTTAGCCATAGCATTTCTCATGAATGGCAGAGGGATGGTGGAATTAGTTATAGCCTCAATAGGCTTTACTTCTGGTATAATTGATTCAACCATATTCTCAATTACGGTAACAATTGGGTGGGCAACAACAATTTTGGCACCAATACTTTCGAGGCCCTACGTCATGAAAATTAAATCTCAAACAACCGATAAACCTAATCAGTAACTATTCACGTTACTGGCTACTACTTTCATCTGACAATCCTATCCACCCATATCCTTTGACCTCTAATTCTTCAGATAACTCTTTACCTCCAGATTTGATAATTTGTCCTTTTGCCATAACATGCACTTTGTCAAGTCTTGACAAATACCTAAGAATCCTTGCATAATGTGTGATAATCAATATTCCGGCTCCTGTTGATATTAGGATGTTTATAGCCTCTGCAACCGCTTTGATTGCATCTATATCCAATCCAGAATCTGGTTCGTCAAGAATGGCAATAATTGGTTTGAGTACGAGCATCTGCATAACCTCGGATCTTTTTTTCTCCCCTCCAGAAAAACCCTCATTCAGATATCTGCTCAAAAACGATTTCTCGAGACCGACGTTATCTAGATTCTTTTTGAGATACTCATGAAATTCCTTTACTGTTAAAAATACTTCTCTATCTTTCTGTTTTCCACCCAGACTTTTGTTTAAAATATTGTAAGCGTTCCTCAAAAAATGACTATAACCAACCCCTGGAATCTCTGTAGGGTATTGAAAACCTAAGAATAGGCCCCTCTTTGCTCTTTCCTCCGTTGACAAATCAAGTATGTTTTCGCCGTCTACGATGATTTTTCCTGATGTAACGGTATATTTTGGATGACCCATTATCACATTGGCCAGAGTGCTTTTCCCTGAGCCGTTTGGACCCATTATCGCATGAACATGACCTCTGTCCATCTCATAACAAAGGCCATTAAGTATTTGTTTACCACTAATGTTTGCCGACAGGTTTTGTATCTCTAAAAAGGCCACAAATTCTCTGGTTTTCAAACATAATATAAATATTGAGTTACTTCATTCAAAATTTAAATTATTCATCTTGTATTCTATACCAATTTGTCGAGAGGCATATTCATAGGCAGGTTTCAACCATTCCATATAGGTCATATTGCAGCGATCAAATTTGCTTTCAAAAATGTTGCTGAATTAGCAATTGTTGTAGGTAGCGCTCAGGCAAGTTACGAGTCACAAAATCCATTTACTGCCGGTGAGAGAATATGTATGATAAAGGACTCCCTGAATGCAGATAATGCGATAGATTGCAAAAAAACCCTCATAATTCCTGTTCCTGATACAAATATTCATTCAACGTGGACTCATTCTGTCGATATGTTGGTTCCAAAATATGACGTTGTGTTTACTAATAATTCATTTACAGGTTACCTCTTCACCCAAAGAAATATCGCTGTTACTGAACCAAAATTACTAAATCGAAGTGAACTTTCAGGAACTGAAATTAGAAGGAGAATGGTGAAAAATATTAAATGGACTCACCTAGTTACCAAACAAACCCTAAGAGTAATCCAAGAAATTGGTGGAGTTCAACGTTTGAAAAAAATACCCAATTTATCACATCATAATTATCATAATGACTAAGTCTCAAATTTGAGCGAATTATTCATGAATAACTTATTCAAATTTAAAAACCTCAATCATGGATATTGATAAATATTTCAAAAACGACACCAAAATAATTGAAAGTCCATTCACTGTCAAAGCGAGAGATACATGACATCACGGATCAGATTTGCAGATCTTGGCCAACAAATTCAATACTCCCGATCAAGAGTCTCCAGGCTTATGTCATAGATGAAAATAAGCGACTCCTTGTGGGAAATAATATAGTTGCCATACAATTGGCACCTGATCTCGTGATTCCTCATTTGACGCAGCATGAAATTTTGAATCATTTTGCATCGGTTCAGGTTGACATGAATGCAGTCAAGTTTGTTTGCAATGGTGCCAATATCATGAGGCCGGGCATCACTGATTTTTCTGCATTCAAGGAATCAGAAATAGTACTGGTAAAAGATCAAACTCATAAAAAAGAACTCGCGGTATGTATTTCCATTGTGGATGATGAGAATGGAAAAAAAATGGAAAAAGGGGTTGTATTAAACAACATACACCATATTGGGGATGAATATTGGGAAATGAAAAAAACTATCAGGACATGATTAAGTTGACGATTTTAGAAAATTGGTGATTTTGAAAATATTTTCAAAATCATAGACCAAGTGATTCTTCTTCTATCCCCTTTTTAGTTATCGTCAAGACATCTATACCATCGCCGCTTGCAGAGTCTCTTTGTATTGACGACTTTACTGCCTTAATAGCAAGTTTCTTGGATGTATCCTCCGACATGTTTTTCTTGTACTCAGCATCCATTATTCCCAACGCCATTTCTGCTCCGGTGCCTACTGCTGCATAGTTATCGGGAAGTAGTGAGCCCAAAGGATCCAATGTATAAATTTCAGGTGTAGTTTGCACTCCTCCAACAATTACCTGGGTCAGTAAAGGAAAGTATCTTCTTTCGAACATAATAACTGACATCAACTTCGCGACAGAATTTGTAGCCATATCTCTTCTAGTTTCCAATTTTCTAATTTTTGCAAGAGCTCCAACTTGTCTTGTCAGAACTTGCATGTCAGCCACCATACCTGCGCATGCACTGGCAACTTGATCAGTTATCGTGAATATTTTCTTCGTATTCTTATTTACCACAAAATTTCCATAGGAAATACGTTTTTCAGCAGCAAGAACAATACCGTCTTGATAAGTTATACCTACCGCGGTAGCACCTGGCATAAATTGAAACGCCATATGATTGGTTAGTAGTGAATGTAGTTAGATTTAGTCGTTTCGTCTGTTCTCAGATAACCTAAGCAGTGTTAGTTATGGCAGCTCAGGGTACTTTAGTCAAAAATGTATCGTGAATCCTTATTGCTTCTGAAACCAATCTATTTTGCAATTCCAATGCTTCCTTCCCTTCTGGATGCCTTGTCTCTGCTACAGCTTGTGCTACAATATTCATGATGTGCCGCAAAAGGAACTCATCTCCTCTTAATGATTCAGCTTTGTAAGTTGGATTTTCCTTGTTTACAAATACTACATTCTCGTTTATGAAGCTATATCTTGAATCGGTTTCATCTTCGTAGGGAATGATCTTGTACCCAACTTTTTTCAATGCAAAAGTTTTCTTCATTAATGGTTTTCTTACCTGAGTTGTAACTGTAACATTTTCGTAGTTTTCCATGTCTGGGCTTTGCCCACTGTATAGATAATTGGGTAGAGTATTATCTACGTCACCCAATGTCTGCTTATTCTTTCCTTTTTCAGTTATTGTACCTCCTGTTCTTTTGTTTTCATTCTTGGTAAAGTCTTTGTATTCATCATCTATTGATTTGTCAAACAAATTATCTTCCGCGGGAATGGATGATGCCTTCCCAGTAGGTTTTGATACTATTTTTTTTGTTTCAACTATTTCGTATCCTTCTATTTCTTCCGAGGGTTCTAAAGTTTCAAATACGGCTTGACCAAGTACTTTATCAATCTGTTTGTAAATTTTTGATTCTTCTCGAGTTACAAGAACATCTTCATAAAGTGTAAGACTTGGGATGACCGTATCGACTATGAACTTTTTCATTAGTCCTGAAAATTTCTCAAATTCCTTATCTTCTATTATCGCAGATTTATCTGCAAATCTAGATGTTAGTGTATCGCATCTTACAAATCCAGTCACTCTAGGTATTTTGGAGTCAAATCCAAACAGGGTCCTCATTACTATATGTCCTCCTACCATGACTGCAATTCCTCTCTCATCTTCAGTTAGCGGTCGGCGAGCTACAGTAATTTCACCAACTATGCTTCCCTTGTCAAGGTTCAGGGGTATTCTATGACCCTGTATGTCGGGAACTCTTATCAACTGAGCATTAGTAGAGCTCCATTCTTTGAATCTTGATGATCTCTTGATATACACCTCAAAAAGTGGATGCCTGAGCACTGCCAATTTTCTAATTTCCTTTACTAGTCTTAACTCATCAACATATGATTTGGCATCACTTACGATTATCTCAGTTCCATCCCTTGACAAGCGCGCTTCCCTGATTTCGCGTAAGTTGGATTTACCTCTAAATAGATCATCTAATGATTTTGTATCAATTAGAAATGATTTATGATAGTTACCCTTTCGGGTTCTAATTTTCATTTTTTCAAATGATGTCAGAAAAGATAGTCTTCCTGTTCCGTATCTTCCTGTTCTAATCCTCTTTAACTTGGGCGAAACAGAATCGACTTTCTTATGAGGTGAACCAAGAAGCAAGAATTTCTGGATCTCGCTTTCATCCATTCCCGCATTATCTTCAATTGAAATGGAGTTATCCGAAAGGATCGTTATTAGAACTCTTGTTGCGTCCTCATCGAAGGCGTTTTCAACCAATTCCTTTACAACGTCCGCCGGAGAAACCCATGTCTTTGTAGCAAATTCCTTAAAGAAAGATGGATGCACCTTTAGAGCGATTGCCATGGTAACTATGTCTCAATCTCTCACCTTTATCTATTACTAGTTTGTATTTTTATCAATCTCAAAATATTCTTTTTTGAACAATAACGAATAATTGAAACAAACTTGGTAAATTACTTGACACCAAAACTTGAGGATGTTGTTACTATGCTAAAAATTAAGCAGACTTCCGGTTGGCGAAAATTCAGTAGTGCCAAGTAGTAGATGAGGTGCAGAACCACTGGGTGTCGTTGTCAACCAAATCATAACAGCAGGTACTGCTGCACATGCGATTATCGTCAATAAGATAAGCCACACCGCAGTCATTTTTTCAGCCATAGCATACGGATTTAATAGAAGATATATAAATTTTCAAATTTGGTAACTTGTATAAGAATATAAGTAGCCACATAGGCTTCAAATTCTTGCTGAATGAAGTTACTAGAATATCAGGGTAAGGAATTATTTACAGAACATGATATTGCCGTTCCAAAGTCATATCTTGCTAGAAACCAATCTGAATTGAACCAAATTGCAGACAAGCTGCAATTCCCTGTTGTAATTAAATCTCAATTGACCGTTGGTGGTAGGGGAAAGGCTGGCGCAATATTGAAATGCATGAAATTGGAAGATTTGGTCCCGAAATTTACGGAATTGTTGAATAAAGAGGTTAAAGGAGAGCTACCAAAAGTGATCTTAATTGAAGAAGCTGTAAACATAGACAAAGAGCTTTATCTTTCTTTGTTCCTAAACAGAGGAAAAAGGAGTTATTCATTAATTTCTTCTACTCAGGGAGGAATGGATATTGAAAGTGTGGAGAACAAGGTAATTCAGGACATTTCAATTACTGGATTGACCCAATCAGACGCAGAAAACATTGCCAAAAAATTAAATCTTGATGGTGTAACTTCAAAGTCATTTTCAAATATTGTGATAAAGTTAGCTAAACTCGTTAGAGAAAAGGAAGCAGAGTTGGCAGAAATCAATCCCTTGGCCATATTAAAAGATGGAACTTGTTTGGCACTTGACTCAAAAATCATTATAGATGATAACTCATTGTTCAGACATCCTGAGTTAAGAAAATATGTCCAAATTTCTGAATTGCAGGAGCAAGCCGAAAAGAGTGGATTTTCATTTGTTGAGCTGGATGGAAACATAGCAATAATAGGTAATGGTGCTGGTCTTGTTATGTCCACATTGGACATTGTAACTGATGCGGGTGGTAAGCCTGGAGCCTTTTTGGATTTTGGTGGAAGAGCTACTACTGAAACAATTTACAAGGCATTAGAAGTAATTAGCAAATTGTCAAAAATAAAGGCCATTTTGGTAAATTTGTTTGGCGGTATTGTCAGAACAGATCTGGTGGCTCAGGCTATACTTAATGCGTATCAAGACGGTATGATCAGTGTTCCAATTTATGCAAGAATCTCGGGAGCAGAATCTGAAAAGTCAAAAAAAATGCTTTCTAACAGCAATGCAAAGCTATATGATACAGTAGAGGAAGCAATTTCATCACTAGTCCAGTATAAAGAGTTGAGCAAATAAATGTCCAAGAAATTTGATATTTTTGATATCCTTGTAGGTAAACCTGGTGATACTGACTATGGTAATAAACCAGTCATAATTCAGGGAATCACTGGAAATTTTGGTTCTGTTCATACAAGGTTGATGAGGGAATATGGTACCAATATCGTTGCAGGAGTAACTCCTAACAAGGGAGGACAGACATTTGAAGGAATTCCTGTTTTCGACTCCGTAAAGGACGCTAATAAGGACTTTGGCGCAAAGATATCTGGAATATTTGTTCCAGCTCCATTCTTCCTTTCTGCAGTAAAGGACGCGGTTAATAACGGAATAAAATTACTTGTTGCTATTCCAGAACATGTTCCAGTACGTGATGCAATGGAAGCCCTAGAGTACGCACAGACTAATGGTGCCAGGATAATAGGTCCTAATACTCCCGGTGTTATTGTACCATCGGTAAATAAGATAGGGATTATGCCGTCTCAACCATTTACGAAGGGAAGTACAGCAGTCTTTTCTAGGAGCGGCACCTTGATGTATGAAGTTTCATATCATCTGTCAAGGGAAGGAATAGGTCAACAAATCGCATTAGGTATAGGTGGAGATCCAATTAACGGCACAAACTTGATAGAAGCATTTGAGCTGATAAGTGATCGGGATGAAGTTGAATCAGTAGTGGTAGTTGGTGAAATAGGAGGAGATGCAGAGGAATCACTAGTCCAGTACATCGAAAAAACAGGTTTCAGTAAACCAGTTGTCGCGTACGTAGCAGGACGTTCAGCACCAAAAGAAAAAAGAATGGGACATGCAGGCGCAATAGTTTATGGAAATTATGGCTCTGCAGAATCTAAGATTTCTAGTTACTCTAAGGTCAATATTCCAGTGGCCAAAAGGCCTGCCGAAGTACCAAGCATTCTACTAAAGCTGATGAAGTGAACAAATGTTAAATCTACAGCACAAATTTACATACTTATTTTCCTATTTTTGGTAAAGCGATAGCAATGAAAATAACAATATTGATGTTTCATCTCATCAATCATAAATGAATAATAATGGTACCAAGATCTAATAATTTAAGCTTGAAAATCCAAGGTGAGATTTGAACGGTACAAAACTACT